>Ga0180430_10000163_pt1 | contig 75091 bp, 67 predicted proteins | sample SS_ome_9_FD_132999 | JGI IMG/M metagenome (GOLD analysis project Ga0180430, IMG submission 132999) | Hypersaline lake sediment archaeal communities from the Salton Sea, California, USA - SS_1_S_2 metaG | ecosystem: Environmental > Aquatic > Non-marine Saline and Alkaline > Hypersaline >...
AGGGTATAAGTGCGCGAGGAGGAAGGAGAAGATGCTCAAACGCACCGGTAAGTGCCTGTTGGTCGCTCTCGTCGTCGCGATGCCGTGCGTCGCCCAGACAGGCGATGTCTTCTTCGGGCGCGACCCGTTTCGCGTCCGGATCCCGTGGGGAAGCCCCGTCTCGTACCTGAGCTGCGATCAGTCCGAGGAGGCCCTGCGCTTCATCGTCTTCGCCACCAGTGCGGACCGCGAGGTGTTCGGTGCGATGGTCGAAGGCTACAACTTCGCGGATGCATTCGAGAGCCAGGACGACCACGAGATCTTGCGTTCGCTCTTCGCGCTCAAGCGAAGTGAGCACATCGAGGACACGATCGCCGACTACGAGGTGATCTCGTCGCGGGAGGCGGAGATCGGCGGCTGCTACGCGATTCTCGAAGAGTTCACCGAGGAGACGGAGACCGGCCTTCGGATGCGAGGCTATCTCGCCGTCTTCGGGGATCGCCGGGTCTGCTACTGGCTGCAGATCTCGTCCGGGGAGTCGGACTTCCCCTACGCACGTGCGCGCTTCGACCGAATCTTCGACGCGATCTCCGTCGAGGACGCCTATCCTGCATTCGTCGCCGGGCTCCCGTCGTCGGTCGAGCTGCTCGACGAGGCGATTCCGCTCGTGTTGACGAATGTCTCTGACGATCCTCCGTACGCGTCCGTCGGATGGGATGGGACCGGGCTGTCACTCCGAGTGACCGCGCACGCGGTGGAGACCGCGGCCGAGGCGGGCCGTCTCGTCGCGTCCCTCGCCGAGGAGACGAGGCAAGCGGTTGACGAGAGCGCTGACTGGTCCTGGTCTTCGCGCGAGGTTTGCGATGCGTTGGTCGAGGTGCACGCGTCCGAGTCGACTCGGGAGGACGGCGACTGGACGCAGGTCGTCTTCTCGTGGGTCACGGGCTCCATCGCCTTCGTCGCCGACTACCAGCGATTCCGGTTCGAGTACGACGATCGCGACGTCAAGCAGATCGTGCGTGCGTTCCTCGACGATGGCTAGCGGTCGCCGGGGAATCGGCAGACACGAGCGATCTTCGGCAAACCCTGTTCTGTCTTGGATTCCCACGGCGATGATCGCGATCGCGTTGTGTGCCGCGAGCGCTTCGGCGGCCGAGTCCGACCTCCGAGACCTCGTTCCGACGCAGTTCGCCGGACTTCGATTCCAGGTGACGCCCGACTTCCTTCCCGCGGGGGTTGTGCCCGACCTGGTCGCGTCGATCGCGAGCAAGTGGGAAGACGACATGCACAAGCTCGTCTTCTACGTCGTGCGGGCGAGTTCGGAGGAGACGATCGGGTCGATCGCCGAGGCTGTCGCCAGTGTCACGGCGAGCGTTCTCGCCGACTCGGCATGGCTCCCCGAATGGAGCTGGATTCCGAGTACGGAGTCCGTCAAAGCCCGCCGCGTGGAGATCCGACTCGCCGAGGGGATGGGGTACGGCGCTCCCACGTTCGCCGCCGTTGCATCCTGGACCGACGGGAATCTCGCCTTCGGCCTGTCCTTGTCCGGCCCGGCCGACGAGTATTCGCGCGACGTGCTCCTGACCTGCGTGGCGGCGTGGATCTCCGGTCGTGAGGTCGCCCGGATGCCGACCCGCGACGACGACCCCAAGTCGCCGTACGCCCTGTTTCGCAACAGCCGCGACCTTGCGTTCTTCCGGCCGGCGGCGAGCGCCGACTACGCGCGGGAAGCTTTGGAGGGCTTCCGCCGCGCCGATCTTCCCCTCTGGATTGCGGCGGCGGAACTGCAGCTCGGCCGCATGCTTCTCGAGTCGAGCCGCCTCGACGAAGCGGAAGAGCACCTGACCGCCGCCCGCGAGAGCTTCGCGGACCTCGAATCCGGGATGGGCGAAGCAACGGCGCTGATCGCGCTGGCAACGGCCGATCACCTCCGCGGGAACCCGGCGCGCGCGCTGGAGCGAGCCGACGCAGCGTACGCGTTAGCGATAGGCCTTCGTGAAGAACCGAGCATGCTCACGTCCGACATTCGCGCCCTCCAAGGGTGCGTCTACTTCGGCGCAACGCTCTGGCACAAGGCGCGTGAGTTCTTCGAGCAGGCGTTGGCGCAGGACGAGGAGATGGACGATCGGACTCGTGCTGCCCGTGACGAGAGCAACCTCGCCGTCTTCTCGCTCGCCACGGAAGACTACCCTGGGGCGTTCGATCGGCTCCGTCGCGCGGTCGCGATTCGGCCGTACGTCACAAGTTCTGTCCGAGTCCCGACGTGGAGCGAGGTCCAGGATCGGCTGCGAGACGTCGTCCCCCCGGCGGCGGCCACGTGGTGGGTGGCGCCTCCGCTCTCGTTGATCCCCGCCTCGGCTCAGGGATACGAGATGGAGATGAACCTCGCCTCCGCCTACGTACAGCTCGGCCTCCTCGATGACGCACACTCGCTCCTCGAGCACCTCCTCCAGGCCGAGGAGGCGGCAGCGGCCGTGCGCGGAGGGGCCTCGTCGTGGATCGGGCTCGCCAACCTGTCGTACGCCACGAGCGCGACCGAGTACCTGTCGGGGGAGCTCGACGATTCGATCCGATCCGCTGAGCGTGCCCTCCACTACGCGAACCGGTGGGGACGCGAGGTGCCGGTCCTGTACACCGAGCTTCTTCTCGGCCATCTTCGCCTCGAAGCGGGTGCGGTCGAAGACGTGCTCGCCATCGTTGCCGATGCGCTGGCACGCTGCTTCACCGACGACGAGGCTGCACAGGAGAAGGTCGCACTCCTTCTCGAGGGGGCGTGTCCTGCGATCGTGGATAGCGACGTCGACCACTGGACGTACGCGTGGCAGTTCGCGTCGCTCCTTGCCAGCACGCTCGACACCACCGGCGATCCAGTGGCGGCCCTTCAGGCGGCGGAGTGCGCGCTCGGCCTGCTTGAGGAGGCGTTCGAGCGGAGCCAGGCGGGCACGCAGGACCTCACCTCCGTCTGGCCGCTGCCCTGGCGGCAGCCGTTCGAGACCTGCGTCCGGCTGCAGATGGACGCAGGCGAAACGACGGCGGCGCTGCAGACGGCCGAGTCGGCGAAGGCCCGAAGCTTCCTCAACACGATCCGGGCGACGTCGATCCTCGGCGACCCGGGGTGGGTCTCGGCGGCCGACATCGACGTCGGCAGCCGGACAGCGATCGACTCGCTGCAGGAACGGGAGGCCGTGTTCGAGTACTTCGCGACCGATGATGCGCTCTTCCTGTGGGTCGTCACCGCCGACGAGACGATCGGCCTGCATCTTCCCTACCCGCGAGCCGACGTGCTGCGGGACACGCTCACGTTCCGCCAGTTGATCGAGAGCCCGGGCGGCACGATTGCCGATCGTGCCCGCCTTCAGACGCTCGGTCGCACGCTGTACGATCGCCTCGTCCAACCCGGCGTCGAGCACCTCGCCAGCCGGAACACCAACACGCTGATCCTGATCCCGAGCGGGCCGCTCTGGTACCTCCCGTTCGCCGCGCTTCCCGTCCCGATCGACGCGTCGGCGGACGACACGCTCGGAACCTCGTCCGCGTCGGGCTGCCTCGTCGACGAGTACACCCTCGCCTACCTTCCGAGCTTGTCGTCCGCTCCACATCTCGGAGCCGGGGCCGCCGCGCCGAGCGACTGGGATCTCCTCGGTCTGGCGAACCCGGTTCTGTCCGAGGATCAGATCGGGCGACTCGGAACTGCGAGCCCGCAGTTCGCTCAGCTCGAAGACGCGGCCCGGGGATTCGCCGCCGCCCTCGGCGTCGCCGGGGACGATATCGTCGTCGGCGACGCGGCGACCGAACGCCTTGCGAAGAGCGGGCTTGCCACGCATCAGGCGATCCTGTTCGCCTGCCATGGAAGCTTCGACGCGCTGAACCCGCTCTACTCGACGCTCTACCTCTCGGCAGGAGGTCAGGATGACGGGGACTACCACGCATGGGAGGTACTAAGCGAGGAGCCGCTCGACACGGACCTCGTCATTCTCGCCGCCTGCGAGACGCTCCTCCCTGCACTGAAGCACGCCGCGGGAATGCAGGGCGAGGAGGACGCGGATCCTGCCACGCTCAACCCTTGGCTGCTCGAACGACTCACGACCGGAGACGAGGTTGTCGGCTTCTCGCAGGCGTTCCTTAGCCGCGGAGCGGACACCGTCGTCGGAACGCTCTGGCAAGCGAACCCCGATGCCGTTGAGCAGCTCCTTCAAGCGTTCGCCGAGAACTTGAGCGCCGGACTCCCGCGTGCGAAGGCGCTGCAGAAGGCGCAGCATCGCCTGATCGGCGACGGGCAGGGACCGTTCTCCCATCCGTGGTTGTGGGCCCCGTTCCAGTCGATTGGCGCGTGGCGGTAGTCGTGCTGTCGAGGGACCGATCCGGACCAGGACGGCTTCGCCTACGGACGGCACTGCGATGACGGACGAGTCGGCGGCCGTCCGCCGTCGGATCCGCCTCGGCGAGTGGACCGGGCCGACGGCCGGCCTCGCGCCCGGCTTTGCCCAGGCAAACCTGGTCGTCGTCTCGGATGCGCTCGCCGACGACTTCGAGACGTTCTGCCGCCGGAATCCACACGCCCTCCCCCTGCTCGAGCGAACGCCGTCAGGCTCGCCGATCCCGACGGCGCTCGCCCCGACGGCCGATCTACGAACTGACCTCCCCCGATACCGCCTCTACCGCGACGGGCGGTTGCTCGAAGAGCCGACCGACATCGTCACGCTCTGGCGCCGCGATTCGGTCGCCTTCCTCATCGGCTGCAGCTTCTCGTTCGACGCGCTCCTTCGCGAGCACGGCATCCGGGTCCGGCATCTCGACGTGGGGTGCAACGTGCCGATGTACGAGACGAACAGACCGGCACGCCCCGCCGGGCCGTTTGCCGGCCCGCTCGTCGTCTCGATGCGCCCGCTTCGCGCAGCCGACGTCGATCGGGTCGTCGAGCTGACGAGCGAGTTGCCCGACGCCCACGGCGGGCCGATCCACGTCGGGCCTCCCGTCGAGCTGGGGATCACCGACCTCGCGTTCCCCGACTACGGCGATCCAGTCCCGATCGATTCGGGCGAGGTTCCCGCCTTCTGGGCGTGTGGCGTCACCGCGTTGGCGTCAGCCGTGCACGGACGGATTTCGCGAATGATCACCCACGCCCCGGGGCACATGTTCGTCACCGACCGACGGGTCGATCCGACGGTCAGCCGAACAGAGGAACGCAAGTGACCGACGTAGGGGTGTAACGAGGTCTTCTCGGCGCAGCCCGCGTCCGCATTGGCGCCTGAGCTTCGTGCGTGGCACCATCGGGGAAACGTCGGAGAGAGGGAGAGCGATGCGCAGGATCCTTGTCATCACGGCTGTGTCCGTCGTTCTCTTCTCGCTCGCTCCGGACGCCGTCGACGAACCGCTGGGCGGCCTCGGCGTCCCTGGTGGAGCCATCGCCGTCCGCAACGAAACGGGGGGCGACGCCCTGGGGTTCCGCGTTCGATTTGACCAGCGGGTTCGCATTGCCGACTACGACAAGGGGATCTTCCCATCGGTCAGCCCAGGCGTGACCTCTTGGTACTACGTCTTCTCCGGTGGGCGGCTTCGGCCGGACGAGGCCTTCGAGCTTTCGTGGCGCCCGTCGACGGCGACTATCCGGACCTGTGAGTGGATCACCGAGGACGGCATCAGTACGGTGGGCGGGTTCGCGTGCACGTACACGATGCACCCGAGCCTCTCTCGCCTCGATACCCTGCTCCGCCAGGCGTACGACGGGCTCGTCCTGTGCCTCGTTCCGGGCGTGTACGAGCTGCCGAGCGCGATCACGCTCGGCCGTCACGTGACGCTGCGGGGGACGGGATCGTCGATAACCGACGTCGTCATTGCCACACCGACAGGGGCTGTGCTTCGCGTCGACGGCGGGGGACGTCTGAGCTTTGAGAACCTCTCGATCGACGGCGCCGTGTTTGAGGCGGCTGACGGCGCGCACCTCACGTTGCGCCGAGCATCCCTCGCGGGCTCAGTCTGCCTGGAGGGCAACGCAGGAGCGACGATCGACGACTCGTCCCTCCTCGGAAGCGTGACGGCCGCGGGCGATGGCAGTCTTGCTATCCGGCGGTCGACGATCGAGGGGGACGCCACCGATGCGGCGCTCACCGTGGAAGGCGCGGCTCGCGTCACGGTTGCGGACTCCCGGATTCGCGGGGCGGCATCCGGGATCCGGGCAAGCGGGACGGGCTCGATCCACATCGAGACCTCGGACTTCGCGAAGAACATGCCGGTAGCCGTCGATCTCGCCGGCTTCACGGGCGCGTTGACGGGGGAAGGCAACGTCGTCTCCCGAGATGCGCTCGTTCCCCACGACTTCGACTGGCCCGACGGGTTCGTCGCCAACTCCGAACCGTAGGGCCGCCGCGCTCGCCTGTTTCTCCTTGCGCAGGAGATCTGGTACTCTCGCCGGGCCATGGCCGATCGAACGGCGCAGCGTCGAACCACCTGGGTCTGGACGAGCCTATACGCTGTCTGGGGGGTCGCGCTGGCGGCCGTTCTCGTTCTCCTGTTTCTCCTTCCTCCTGGCGGCGTTGGGTGGCTCGTCCACGTCGGCTGGGGGGTGTTCGCAATCTCTGCCCTGCTCGGGTGGTTGCCGATCTTCGTCTTCCGCCGTCGCGGGGGCATTCCCAAGCGCAAGAGCTACATCCACACGACGCGGCTCGTGACGTCGGGCCCGTACGCGGTCGTTCGGCATCCGCAGTATCTGGCCGGCGACTTCATCGCCGTGGCGGTGATGTGCATCACACAGCACTGGGGCGCGATCGTCGCGGGCGCCCTCGCCGTCGTGACGAATCGCCTCTCGATGCGCAAGGCGGATCGAGATCTCGTCGAGCGGTTCGGCGACCCGTATCGCGAGTACATGGATCGCGTTCCGCGAGCGAGTCTCGTCGTCGGCGTCTGCCGCTGGATCCGGAATCGCAGCCGGCGGTCCTGACTTCCGACCCTCGTACAGCCCCGCATCGCTCCCTCGAGCCGACGGCGCTGAGCGTCTACACTGAAGGTGGGAGGTCCATCACGTGAAGATCGGCATCATCATCTGCGACCGCTACCGCTCCTGCGGCGGCGGGAAGTGCTTCCGCGCGATGCGAGAGCGGGTCGGAGGATTCGAGCGCTACTCGAAGGACGAGCCGCTGGAGGTCGTCGGCTACTCGTCGTGCGGCGGATGCCCCGGCGGGAACGTCGAATACGTCCCCGAGGAGATGGTGCGCAACGGCGCCGAGGCGATCCATCTGGCGACTGGCCTCGTCGTCGGCTACCCGCCCTGTCCCCGACAGGCGTACTTCAAGGAGTACATCGAATCCCGATTCGGGATCCCCGTCGTCGTCGGAACCCATCCCATCCCCCAGAAGTACGTGGCCGTGCACGAGAAGCTGCCGTCCTGGAATGGGATGAAGGGGATGGAGGCGCTGCTGGCGACCGACGCGATCCGTGCCGACTACGACTGATCCGTCGGCTTCGCCCGCTTGGCGTAGACGGCGTCGAAGACCGGGCCGACGGCGAACACCTTCCCCTCGCGCGATCGGACCTCGGTGAGTCCCGCGTCGGTCAGGAGGTCGCGGTACGCGGCAGCCGGCATCCCGTGCGACGGCTTCGTCGGTTCGCGCAGGTGGAGGCGTCCGTCGACGCGGAGGAGTCGGACGAGCTCCGCCAGCGTCGGTGCGCGGTCGTCGTCGGGCACGTCGTGGAGCGCGTTGTGAATGACGACCACATCGAACGCAGCGTCGGCGAACGCGAGATCCTCGATTCGCCCGACGCGACAGCTGACGTGCGAATGCCTCTTCATCCGTCGCGCGGCGATCTTCATCATCGGCGGGGAGATGTCGACGCACGTGAGTGACCCGTTGGCCAGGCGCGGAGCCAGTCGCTCGCTGATCCCACCGCTCCCGCAGCCGAACTCGAGCACGTCCTCATCTCCCTGCAATTCCACCGTGTCGGCGTAGCCCCGGTAGATCGATCCGAGCAGCCGCGGCGCGAGGATGCCGTCGACGAGGACGAACGCGTACGGCGGATTGACGAAGTCCATGGAGCCTCCCTTTCGAAGCGCCGAAGTCTGTCCGAGATCGGGCCGGTTCGCAACCCGACGCGTCATCGAGACTCGCTCTCTCCGCGGTTGCGGGCTCGCCCGGCTCGGACTAACCTCCGCGTGATCGAACGGAGGCCTCATGAGCGAATCCACCAACCTTGTCATCCTCATCGGAAGCCCGCGCAAGAACGGCAACAGTGCCTTCCTGTCGGCCCGCGCCGCCGACGCGGCCCGCGATGCCGGCGCGTCGGTCGAGACGGTTTTCTTGCACGATCTCGACGTCCGTCCGTGCGTGGGGTGCCACGTCTGTCGGGAATCGGTTGACGCCGAGTGCATCCTCGACGACGGCATGACCGACCTCTACCCGAAGCTTCGCGCGGCCGACGCGATTCTGATTGCGACGCCGATCTACAGCTACGACATGACCGCGCAGACGAAGCTCTTGATCGACCGTCTCTACGCCCTCGGTAGCAAGAGCGGGAACGCCCTGTCCGGCAAGCGATTCGGGTTCATCGTCGTCTACGGCGACCGCGAGCCGTTCGGCGCCGGCGCGGCAACGGCGATGCGTTGCTTCCGTGACACGTTTGCGCGGAAGGCGAGCTGGATCCGTACCGTCCATGGCACGGCCTACGACGAGGGAGACGCAGCGAAGAACGCACGCCTCGTTCGCGACGCGACCGACCTCGGTGCCGATCTCGTCGGCACGACGAGCTACTAGGGCACCAGAGAAGAGAGTCATCGTGTCATCGGCGTTCAAGTGGGGGATCTTGGCTGTCGCATCGGCTGCCATTCTCGGGTTTGGACTCCTCTCGAGCCCGGGCGGACCGTCGCCGGCCTCCGGCTGCGGGTCCACGCGGTCGATCGCCTCACCCGACTCCGTCGCGTCGCTCGAGTTCGTCGAACTCGGTGGAATGCCTCAGTGGATCCTTGTGCGAGGACAGGATCGATCGAATCCTGTCCTTCTCTGGCTTCACGGAGGACCCGGCACCGCGGAGATGCCGATCGTTCCACGGCTCCTCGGGCGGCTCGAGGAGCGATTCGTCGTCGTCCACTGGGACCAACGGGGCGCCGGGAAGTCGAATCCCCGCGACTTCGACGAGAGCACAATGACGTTCGAGAGGTTTCTTCGCGACGCTCACGAGCTGACGCAGGCCCTCAAGGCTCGGTTCGGTGCCGATTCGATCTACCTCGTCGGCACGTCGTGGGGAACGCAGCTGGGCGCGCATCTCGTGCATCGCTGGCCCGAGGACTACACGGCGTACGTCGCCGTCGGACAGGTCGTCAACAGCACCCGCGCCGAACGACTGGGACGCGACTGGCTCCTCGAGCGAGCGGTCGAGACCGGCAATCCGAGCGAGATCCGCCGGATCGAGACGCTCGGCCCGGCCCCGTACCTCGATCACGGGGCGTACGTGCGCTATGCGAAGACGATCGAGTCCTACGGCGGCGGGATGGACCTCAGCATCCTGAGACTCCTTCCGATCGCCCTGTTGGCCCCCGAGTACTGTGTTGCAGACTACATCGCTTGGTTCAACGGCAGCTCGCGTGGGAGCGGACCTATGTGGGATGAAGTGCATCCCAACGATCTGTTCGCAGACGTTCCGCGGCTCGACGTGCCTGTCTTCTTCCTCTCCGGCGAGCGCGACATGAACACGCCCGTCGAACTCGTCCTGGAATACTTCGATGCCCTCGACGCGCCGCGCGGGAAGAGGTTGATTGTCTTCGACGATGCGGCTCACACCCCGCACCTCTCCCAGCCGGACGCCTTCTGCGACGTGCTGCTCGAGATCCTCGACGAAGTCAGCCCGTAGGCCATCGCAGTGAGGCCCGTCGCCACTCGATCTACGTCGACCGCCTCGCGGCGAAACAGGGGCCGCCGCCGGAATCGCCCAGATCGGGATCGGAACGGAATCGTAAGGGCGGTGGCAGCGTTTGGTCGTCAGGTCGTCGCTGGCGGCTCGCCGAACGCCGACAGCGGCGGGTGCTCGAATCCCCGCACGTACCGCTCGTCGCGGTAGCAGGTGTCGCAGCAGGTCCCGCCGTTCATCAGGGTCTGCGTTCTGGTGAGGGCGAAGCTTTCGTGGATCTTGCGGAGCATCGCGAAGTCGGGATAGCAGGCGACGACTTCCATCAGCTTGGGATCGTACCCCGCAAGCACTCTTTGGATCCGACAGACGGTCACCCGGTTCAAGTACTGGTGCTCGCCGACGACGATCTGCGTCCAATCCATCCCCTGCTCCTCGAGATTGAACGCTACCTGCCGCTCGCGGAATTCGGACAGGTTCTCGGGAGCGTCGGGCGGTGACGGCATCTCGCCGACGATTCGATCGAGATAGGTCTTCATGAAGGCGATCGCCCGCTCCCGCCCGATCGCCTCCACCAGTGCAACGAGCTTGACGTAGTTGGGCACGTAGCGCGCGCGAATGAAGCGCTGCTGGCTGAGCTCGACGTCCTCGCCGCGGACGAGCGTCTCCTCGTCGATGTCGAGCAGCCCGCGGATCAACGCGCCGTGCGCCGCATGCAGCTGCGGATACCGATCGGCGCAGATGGACCGCGACGGTGCCTGCGCGTCGAGCGTTGCCGGGCGTGGAGGCGCTTCGGGAGGCGTCTCGGACCGCGTGAGCTCTGTCAGACGTGCGACAACGTCCTCGGCAGCATCTGGGAACTCCTCGCAGACACCCGCGACGAACCGATCGATCGAGCCGATCAGCCGCGGGGCGAGTCGTGCCAGGGGAGCACGAAGCGTGGAGTCCTCGGTGTACGATTGATACGTTGCTGCCTTGATTCCGTTCTCCTCTCGGTCGCCGCCCGCCCCCGCGCCTGATGGTACGCGACGCTGTCCCGAGCGAGGTAGTGCAACCTCCCCGCCGTCCGCCGCTCCTGGCGACGCCCCGCGGAGCGGGATACCATGCGGCCTCCGACAACACTTCCCCTGGTCGACATCAAAGGAGAACGGAATCGAATGGCGCTTCGCTGTGGATTGGTTGGTGTGCCCGGCTGCGGCAAGACGACGGTGTTCAATGCGCTGACTGCCGCAGGCGCGTCGGTCTTCGACGGTGCCGAGATGCATCGGGCAACGGTCGAGGTCCCCGATCCGCGCGTCGAGCAACTCGTCAATCTCTACCAGCCGAAGAAGGTCGTCCCGGCGACGCTCGACATCGTCGACATTCCGGGCCTCGAGGAGGGCGCTACAGCCGACGGAGGGCGCGGCTCGCGTCTGCTGACGCACGTCAAGGAAGCCGACGTTCTCGTTCACATCGTCCGGTGCTTCGAGTTGCCGTCCGGTGCTGCGCCCGACCCAATCCACGACATCGAGCTCCTCGATCTCGAACTGATGGCCGCCGATGCGCAGACCCTCGAGAAGAAGATCGGTCGGCTCGCCAAGCGCGTCCGTGCTGGCGAGAAGGACGCGATTCGCGAGACCGCCGACTGCGAGCGGGTGCTCGAGCGTCTGCACGAAGGAATCCCGGCGCGAAGGCAGGCTCTGACCGCGGCGGAGCGGGCGAGCGTTCGCGAGTGCACGCTCGTCTCCCTCAAGCCGGTCTTGTACGTCGCGAACGTAGGACCGGCCGATGCGCCCGTCGACTCCTTCGCCCAGCTCCTCGCCGGTCATGCGGCGCAGGAGGCGGCCGAGATCGTCACCATCAGCGGACGTGACGAAGCGGAGATCAGCGAGCTTCCGCCGGAGGATCGGCTCCCGTTCCTCGCCGAACTCGGACTCGACGGACCGTCCGCGGCGCGTGTCATCCGCGCGGCGTATCGCGAGCTCGACCTCGTCGACTTCTTCACCGCCGGGGAACGCGAAGTTCACGTCTGGACATGCCGGGCGGGAGACCGCGCGCCCGCTGCCGCGGGCAAGATTCACACCGAGATGGAGAAGAGCTTCATCCGTCTCGAGGTCATCCCGTGCGAGGCGATGATCGAGCACCGCGGCGAGCAGCCTGCCATCCAGGCCGGCGCTCGTCGTCTCGAAGGGAAGGACTACGCCGTTCAAGATGGCGACGTCGTCGTCGTGCGGTTCGCGCCGCCGCGCTAGGCAGTTCCCGCTCACCCCCCGCTCCTCGCGCGCGCTCTGCCCGGAAACGCGCGCTTCAGAGCCCTGGATCCTCGTAGAGGATGTCGTTCGGGGTGTTGTCGATGAACTCGTTGTCCCCCAGCTGGATGCGAACGCCGAGTCCGACGTGGATCGCTCCTCCGCGGAGGGCGGCCGTCGCCGGAGAGCCGAGTGCGCGGTTGGACTCGAAGATGTTGCCGCTGATCGATGAGAGCTTCGCATCCGCTGCGATGGCTGTCCCATCGAGCGCCCGGAGGCAGATTGCGCCGCCGGCGTCAGCGAAGTTTCCGGCGAACTCGTTGTCGACGAAGTCCGGGAACGTGCTTGCACCGATCACATAGACCGCTCCGCCGTCGACGGTCGCTTGGTTGTTGAGGAATCGATTTCCCTCGAACAGCGCAGCCGACTCACGGACCGACACCGCGCCACCGAAGGTCGCCCCATGCGATGAGATGATGCACCCGCGGATAATCGGGGATGCGTCGACGATCCGGATGGCGCCGGCCTCGAAGAAGCTCCACGCTCCCCCCTGGATCGTGAGGTTCTCCAGGACGGATCCGCGTGCCTCGCCGGCGTCGAACGTGACGATCGCCGTCGGGTCAGCACCGGAGTCGATCGGCGGCGGATGGAGCGTTGTCTCCGTCTGCCCTTCGCCACGGATCGTGATCGCCTTTCTTCCGTACCGGATCTGCTCGTTGAACGACTGACCGGCCAGTGTGATCACGTCTCCATCCGTCGCGGCATCAATCGCTGCCTGGATCGTCGCGTAATCGCGGGGAACGAGGATCTCGCGGTGAGCCGTGATCAGATGCTCGGCCGTCGCTGTCAAGCCGTCGTCATCAGTGATCTCGACGACCACCGTGTAGTCGCCCGGCTCCGCGTAGGTGTGAACCTCGACCGGACCTGCGGCGGTCGCTCCATCGCCGAAGCTCCAGACGATGGCGACGATCGCACCATCGGGATCGCTCGAATCGAGTGCTGAGAAACGGAACGTCGCCCCGTCAATCTGCTCCGCGAGAAGAACGGCCTGTGGCGGCTTGCGCAAGAAGACGCAACCGGCCAGCGTCAACGTGAGGAAAGCGACACTGACTCGCGCCATCGTACCTCGTGTGCGCATGACCTCGGGAGTATAGCTCGACCATCCACCCGCCCCGCTCTGACGGGCAACTCTCGCGGGGCGTCGGGGATGACGCGAGCTGGACCGCGCGTGGGGGCTGCGGTTCGCGGCGACCTCGCTCAGTACACGTCGACCGTGAACTCGAGAACCCCCAGCGGCTGCACCGACTCCCACGGGCGCTGGTAGACGAAGCGGAACGCCTGCGGGCCGACATCGACCGCCTCGTAGCGGAACAGGAAGACGCCGCCGGAGCCGACGAGGTCGGAGTCGGATCGGAACTCGCGCTTTGCGCTCTCTCGGAGAACCGCGTACTCGTAGAGGGCCGCGTTGCTCCACTCGTACCCGGTTGTCGGGTTCCCCTCGAGGGCAACGAGGAGCCGATCGCCGACGCGCATCGCCAGGTGCGCACCGCCGTCCGCCTCGGTGACGAGGCGGTAGACGCGGAGCGACAGGCCGCAGACCGAGGCCGCCGCTGACGACCGCCCGAGCGCGCCGAAACCCGTTGCGTCGACGATCTCGATCTCGACGGCGAACGATCCGACGCCGGTCGTAACCTCAAGCTGGTAGGCGCCTGGCGGAAGCGGGAGGCCGTCCGCGTCGCGCAGGGCGATCCTCCCGAGCCAGACGTTCGCGTCGACCGGCGTCTCGTAGACGGCCTCGTACACCGGATCGCCGACGTAGTCAGTCAGCGCGAGCCGCTCGACGAGGACGTCGCCGTCGAAGCAATCGGCGTCGGGATCCCGCGCGAACTCCAACGCCACGTCGGCACCGATCTCGAAGACGAGGCCGCCGAGCCGCACATCGACGCCGCCGTCCGCGAACGATGTGGGCGACGTCGTGCTGGATGACGCTCCCGCGGCGAACGCTCCGGAGACCAGTCCGACGACGAGCAGGGCGAGAACCGCGAGCCGGATGAATCGTCTTGTCACCGTGATCACCTCACCAGACCGTACTCCGATCCGCTGCGGATGTGTCAGCGAGGGCCGAAGAAACGGCGGATCTTCTCGCCTATCGCGCCACGAGCCACGCACCGAGGGCGAGGAGCACGGCGCCGGCGAGACGAGGAAGATCGAGCGTTCGTACCTCGCTTGCCAGGAAGCCGAGCCAGTCGAGCAGGAGCCCGACGATCAGCTGGGCGGCGATGCTCAACACCAGGGTCGGCGCGATCCCGATCCGCGGGATGGCGAACGCGAGCGCGGCCATCGCGCCCATCCCGAGCGGCCCGGCGACGAGCGCCCACGGCGGGATCGTCCGCCACCCTTCGAGCATCGGCGTTCCGCGACAGACGAGGACCAGAGCGACGGAGACGAGTCCGACGGAGTTGACGACAAGCAGGCTCTGCGCCAGGCCGACGCGCTGCGCGACGAGCGCCGTCATCGGCATCTGAAACGCGATCCCCGTTCCTGCACCCAACACCACAAGAGCAATCCACAACGACATCTCGAGCCTCCGGATGGTCGTGAGCGAACCGCTCAGGATGAGTCGGAACCGGGTCCTACCCAGGCACTGGCCGGTTTGCCCGGCCGCCTCCTCACGTAGATGCCGCGAGTATCCGGCTCAAGGTGGTGTCGGTCAAGACGAGACGTCTTCACAAGACCGCTCGTTGCTGGAACCCACGTCGCGCTCCGGGCTCACGTGGCGGGCTCGCGCCGCTTGAGCCACTCCATGAGCTCGTCGCGCAACACCCACGCCTCTTCACACGCTTCTTCCGCCTGCTGAACGCTGGCGCGGGTCCCGCCGGTGTACAGATCCTTGTTGCGGAGATCCCGGAGCGTCTGGAAGTAGTCGACGCGCTGAGGATCGGTCCCGAGGGTGTCGGTCAGCGACTCCAGGATCACGATGTGGTGCCCGCGACGGTCGGAAGGCCGTAGGTCGAGAGCCCTCAGCCCGACGAGCGCGCAGTTGAGGATCGCGTGGTACGCCTGATCGAGTCGCGTCTCGGGATGGTTCGTCTCGTTCCCTGCGTCGTCGAGTCGTCGCCCGATTGCATCGAGCAACCTTTCGATCTCCCCCGACGTCGTGTTCTCGCTCCGGAGCTCGTCTCGGAGGAGCATCTCTTCCAGACTCATGGTTGCCTCCGCCCCAGGACGTCAATGCGAAGCCCGGTGGCGACTCTCTCCACGAAGGAGTTCGCCGTGGCACACTCCTTCGCGTAGTCGGCGGGGGAGTAGAGCGTCGGGTTGACGACGCGACGAAGCGCACGTCCTGCATCCCGGACTGCTGAGCTGATCTCACGCAGCGACACGTCGCCCACGATCATCAGGTCGACGTCGCTCTCTTCTTCCTCCTCGCCGCGCGCGTGGCTTCCGTACACGAACGCCTCCTCGATCCGGCTCTCGAACGGCGCGAGCGCATCGCGCAGAACGCCGGCAAGGCCGACCGTCTTGCGCACGATCGACCGGAGCTCCTCGTAGATCGGGCAGTGCGTGTTGAAGCGGTAGATGACCTGATTCCCGACACGCTCCGACGCGAGAATCCCCGCGTCACGGAGGGCATGGAGCTCGCGCATCACGGTCTTCGAGTTGAGTCCCGTACGGCGCGCGATCTCGCGCAGGTGAAGACCGCTCTCCCCGAGGGACGAGAGCTCGGAGAGGACCGCGGTGCGCGCCCGCGGGAAGAGAACCTGAGCGAGCTTCCCCGTAGGCTGATCGCCTTCGTTCGTAGGCATGTCGCCAACGATTGTAGGCTCATTGCCCTCGATGTCAAGTGGCCTCCCGCTGTCTAAACGGTGTCCCGCGGCACGTGATCCGCCTCACGAATCGATAGCTCCGTGGGCTATCTTGATGTAGCTGGGCATCCGAGGATCGTTGAATCTGTAGATTCCCTTCGCCGCTCTGCAGAGAATCGTCGCTGATCCGTCTGACACGAGCCGTTGGTAGTAGTTGTTCAGGGTATTCTGGAGGAAGTCCTGTCCGGTAAGTCGATACAGCGACTCTCGGAGGTCGCGTGCGGTGAACTCCGGCTTGTCGAGATTCGCTGCCGCCAGCAGGATGATCCCATACATGTCTGTGCTGTGGGATCGCGTCGCCTGCTTGTAGGTTCTCACCAAAGTTCCTTCTGCATCACGAACCGCGCTCTCCATTGCTGTCTTCAGGTTGCGGACGGAGATCTTGCTATACCCTTCAGCGATAGCATCCTCTGCGCACTTCAGACCAAGAAGGTGTGTGAAGTGCGGGTACCCCGCGCTCAGATACACAATTGAGCGGATGGCAGGACTCTCGAACTCCAGTTCGACGACGCGCGCACCTTCTGTCAGAACCAGCGAGAGCTCGTCATCGGGCATGCGTCCAAGATGGGTCTCCCGAAGACATCGCGAGACCGAGGGATGACCAGCGACCAGGTCACCGCCCGTTGTGGACACGCCCACGATTAGCACCTTGAACTTGGCGCGGAAGTCGCTAAGGAGCTTCACGAACTCGGCGAGACGGCTGCGGTCTTCGGAATCTCGTATCGCGTCAGCCTCATCCACAAGCAGAAGAGCTTGCACATCCGACAGAGCCTCGGCGGCTGAGCTGGGCGACACACTACTGCCAGGCCCCATTCGGGTCTTGGTTGTTGACCGATCTCCGCCTGCAGTAGCCTCGGCAAACGGCAATCGAACCCCAGCTCTCCCTCCTACGCGAGTAGTTGTATCAGTGCCCTGAACGTCGATCTCGATGCCAACATCCAGCAAAGGCTGACGGAGCAGCGATGCGAAGGAAGACTTGGAGTCGCACCGCGTGACATACAGCTTCCCGACCAAGAGCCTGAGAAGTAGCTTCGATGCCACATTCGCCAAGGAACTCTTCCCAACTCCCCGCTCACCATAGAGTAGCGAATGCTGCCCAGGCGTGTTTATCTGCTCAACGATGTTCTGGACTTCTCGCTGTCGACCGAAGAAGAAGTCGAGACTATCGATGGGTTGGTGAGGTGTGAATGCATCTCTCACTCCCGACTCCAGAATGCGTTGCTCACGTTGTAGACCGAACAGGTCATCTTCTACGTTCACAGCGATCACACCCCGTCATCATCGTATCAGCTGATGTCACGCTATCCAACCAGCGGATGTCACAGATACTTCATCGGAGGGCGCGCGAGAGCTTGACGATGCCAGTGTGTATTAGTACACTAGCGCACCATGACGAAGAAGGGCGACTGGTCCCTCGACATGAGCGCGGGGCCGATCTTCGAGCAGATCGCGAGAAACGTGCGCCGGATGCTTGCGCGGGGCGCGCTGCGACCTGGGGAGAAACTCCCGTCGTCGCGCGATCTGGCGGGGACGTTGAACGTCAATCCGAACACGGTTGTGCACGCGTACGGCGCGCTCGAAGCGATGGGGATCATCGAGAAGCGGCGCGGACTGGGAACGTTCGTCCGGGAGGATGCACCGGTGGTGACGATGAAACAGGAGATGCTGGAGGAGATCGCCGTGCGGTTCGCCGCGGAGGCGCGCGGGCTCGGCGTCGGCGCGGACGAGGCGGTGGCGGCGCTCAGGGAGGCGTGGGATGCTCGCTAGGCTGGAGAAGGTGACGAAGCGCTACGCCAAGACCGAGGGCGTGCGCGACTTGACGCTCGACTTCCCCGTTGGCGAGGTCGTCGGGGTTCTCGGGCTGAACGGGAGCGGGAAGTCGACGATGCTGAAGCTCCTCGCTGGTCTCCTCTTCCCGACGAGCGGCTCGGTCACCGTCTTCGGCGCGTCGCCGCGGCGGAGCCGGGCGAATCTGGTCTTCCTCGGCGAGACCGACGCCCTCTGGCCGTGGATGACGCCGGCGGACGCGGAGCGGCTGATGTCCGGTCTGTACGCCGACTTCGATCCGGCGCGGTTCGACGAGCTCCTCGACGGGCTCGAAGTCCCGCGACGGAAGACGAAGGCGATGTCGAAGGGCGAGCGCGGCCGGTTGCGCCTGGCGATGGCGCTCGCGCGGAGCGCGAAGCTCTACCTCCTCGACGAGCCGCTCGCCGGAATCGACCTGATCAGCAGGGAGAAGATCATGACCTCGCTCGTCCGCGAATGGCACACCGACGAGACGATCCTCCTGTCGACCCACGAGGTCGCCGAGGCGGAGGGGCTGTTCGACCGCGCGATCTACCTGCGCGAAGGCCGCCTGGCGCTCGACGCGCGCGCCGAGGCGCTCCGCGAGCGCGGGAAGAGCGTCGTCGAGACGTTCAAGGAGGTGCTCGCATGAGAAGCCTGAAGACGCTCCTCTGGCTCGAGCATCGGCGAAGCTGGGTCTGGACGGTCTCGCTTCTCGGCTCGCTCGCGTTCTGGGCGTGGGGGATCAAGCAGGTGCGCGTGATGGAGGTCGCCGAGCGTCTCGGAATCCGCAGCGGCCTGCTGGCGGTCGCCGCCGGGATCGGCGCGCTCGTGCTCTGCCTGATGATCGGCCGGATCCGGGCCGAGACGCGGCACGGGCAGTACCAGGTGCTCCTGTTGACCCCGCCGTCCGGCAACGCGCACATCGCCGCCCGGTTCCTGTACGCTGCCGCGGTGGCGTTCGTCTACGCGATCACGATCGGCTTCCTCTACTGGTGGATCATGGCCCTCGCCGGAATCCACCTCGATCCGACCTCGCTCGTCGAGCTGACCCTCGCGGTGCCGTTCTACGCGATCGCGGTAACCGTCCTCCCGCTTCTGGCGTGGACGCTCCTGTTGATGGTCTTCGTCAGCGCACACCGGATCTCCGGTCCGGGCTGGATTCCGGGGACGGTGATGATCGTCGGGACCCCGTTCGCGGTCCGCTGGCTGGTCACCGGGATCGGCCGGATCGCGTATTCGCTCCCCGGATGGCGTCTGTTCGCCCGCGCGCCGGCGGCGCTGATCGAGCGATTCGGTCAGCCGGATCCGGAGGCGACCGCGCAGATCAACGAGATCGCCTATCACGGCGTTCCGATCGAGCCGCTTCTCGTCATGTTGGCGGTGACGGTGGTCCTGCTCGTGATCGCGGGACGGATCTGGCAGGAGGTGGAGGCATGACCCAGGCATTCCTGATCGTCGTGCGGATTCTCTTGGTCGGACTGGTCGGGTATTGGGCCTACCGGCTCTGGGTCGGAACGACGAGCCTCACCTCGCGGGGGCTCGGGATCTTCTTCTCCGCCGTCCTGATCTGGCAGATCATCGGCGGGCGGCTGTAGCGGGCGGCGACGAGACCGGAGGAGCTCTGCTGCGGTTCGATTCGAGATCGCGCAGTTGCGCGGGCGATGCAATGTGTAGAGGTTCTTGACGGAGACTGCGCCGACGGCGGGCTCGCCTCGGCGATTGCGTGAGAGGATTGGGCGGCGAGAGGCCGCTGACGGAGGAATCATGAGACGACGTGTACTGGGAATCGGTATCTTGATCGGCGCCTTGGCCCTGCTCTTGCTGGCGGGGTGCGTTCCGATGGAGGAGGCAACACTCGAGCAGACGGAGAGCTTCGCCGTCGGCGAGGGCGCGGTCGACCTGGAGATCGAAAGCAGCAACGGGCGGGTCTCGGTTGTCGGGATCGACGGGGCGACGGCGGTCGAGGTGACCGCGACCCTCCGTTCGCGTGGAGACACGCTCGCCGAAGCGACCGCCCGCGTCGTGCAGATCGATGTCGAGATGAGTCAGGACGGCAACCGAATCATCCTTCGCTACGATGCGAGCGCGCACGCGCTCGACGTTCGCCGCTACAGCGGGGTCGACTTCGAGGTGACCGTGCCGACGCTGACCGACGTCGAAGCGACAACCTCGAACGGGCGAATCGAGCTCGCCGAGCTGTCGGGGATCCTCCGCCTCGACACGTCGAACGCTCGGATCGACGTAACCGACGCGATCGCCGACCTCCGAGCGGAGACGAGCAACAACCGCATCCGTGTCGAACGCGTCGAGGGGATCCTCGAACTTGCGACGAGCAACGGGCGAATCGAGATGGAGGACATCGACGGCGTCGTCAATGCCGAGACGTCGAACGGCACGATCACCTTCTCGGGGATGATGATCCCCGGCGTCGATCATCGGATGGTGACGAGCAACGGCGGGATCCACCTGGCGATCCGATCCGACGCGTCGCTTGTCATCGACGCCGAGACGTCAAACGCCTCGATCGTCTCCAGCCTTCCGCTCGTCGGCGACACCGACGGGCGAGAGTGGTACGCGACACTCAACCCGCCGGCGGCCGGGACGCTCACGCTTCGAACGAGCAACGGCCAGATCACGATGCACGGAGTCTTCTAGGGAGACGACGGACGAACCGAAGGAGAGCGTGATGAGAGCAAGACCGTGGAGAGCGTGGTTGGGAGTCGCGTGCGGTGTCGCGGGTCTCCTCCTTCTCGCCGGGTGCGAGGAGGAGAACGTCGGTGGTGTGTTCGGCTCGTCGAACGTGTCCGCGTCGGCGACCGAGACGTTCGACCTGACCGTCGAGACGCCCCTTTCGCTCGATGTGGAAACGGTGAACGGCGAGGTGAGCGTCCGCGGGGTGCCGGGCATTCAGACGGCGTCGGTCGTCGTCCATCGGCGGAGTCGTGGGGAGACGCTCGACGAAGCGCAGGATCGTCTCGATCGGATCGTGGTCCTCGTTGAGGCGCAGGGATCGGAGCTTCGCCTCGCCTATCGGAGCAGCGAGCAGGAGAGCGACGTACGCCGCGTCAGCAGCGTCGCGTTCGAGGTCCTCGTTCCGGAGGAGGCGCGCGTCGAGATCGAGACGTCGAACGGCGCGATCGACGTGGTAGCCATTCGAGGGGCGATCCGCCTGGATACCTCGAACGGCGCGGTCGACGTTCGACGGAGCGCGGGGTCGCTTCGCGCCGAGACGTCGAACGGACGGGTCGAGGTCGTCGGATTCGACGGAGACGTCTTCGTCGACACGTCGAACGGCGAGGTCTGGCTCGAGAACGTGGTCGGCGCGATCGACGCCGAGACGTCGAACGGGAGCGTCCGCTACTCGGGCGTCCCGGCGGAAGCCGCGGCGAATCGCCTGCGGACGAGCAACGGCAGCATCACCGCGCGGGTGCCGGCGGACCTGTCGATTGCGTTCGACGTTCGCACCCGAGGCGGACGGATCCGCTCGGATCTCCCGCTCGTCGGCGACACGGAGGGCGAGGACTGGCTCGCGACCCTCAACCCGCCGGCGACGGTCGACTTCGAGCTGCGCACGAGCAACGGCTCCGTGCGAATCGAGGAGGCGTTCTAGACAGCGAAAGGCAATCAGCAGCACGGACGTCTCAGGCATCAAGATGCGTGCCTCTTGCTGGGATGCGCTTCCTCGGTGATGATCGCGTGGTGTCCTCCACGACGAGAAGAGACGCGACGGAGTGCCCGCGCCGCCTGATCATCGTCGGAACGTCCGGGTCGGGGAAGACGACCGTCGCCCGCGCCGTCGCCGAGCGCCTGCAAATCCCGCACATCGAGCTCGACGCGCTGTTCTGGAAGCCGAACTGGGGCGAGACGCCGGACGAGGAGCTGTTCGCACGCGTCGACGAGGCGACCGACGCTCCGACGTGGGTTCTCGACGGAAACTATAGCCGGACACGGCCGATCACCTGGCCGAAGGCGGACACGATCGTCTGGCTCGACTACCCGTTTCCGCGCGTCTTCGGCCAGCTGCTCCGACGAACGATCGCCCGCGCGATCACGAAGGAGCCGATGTGGGGCGGATGCGTCGAGAACTGGCGAATGGCGTTCCTCTCCACCGACTCGATCCTCATCTGGTGCCTGCAGACGTACTGGAAGCGCTGGTGGAACTACCCCAACGTCCTCGCGCGACCTGAGCACGCGCATCTCCGCGTCGTCCGGTTGCGGACCCGTCGGCAGACGAATCGATGGCTGGCGTCGCTCGGCACGTCGTCCTCGCCGCTCGCATGACGCACTGATCCTCGCCGACTATGATCTGGCGACATCGATTCGCACGAGGAGGCACGAGCGATGAGCATCTGCATCCCCGCCGCCGACGCCCGCGGCCTGGACGGGATCGTCCACGGGCACTTCGGGTCCGCTCCGTACTTCGTCATTCACGACCCGGAGACGAAGACGACGGACGTCTTGGTGAACGAGAACGCGCACCACGCCCACGGCGGGTGCCAGCCGTTGGCCGCGCTCGGCGGTCACACCGTCGATGCGCTCGTCGTCGGCGGGATCGGCCGACGAGCGATCGAACGCCTGAATGCTGACGGCGTCACGGTCTTCCGCGCCATCGACGGGACGGTCGCCGACAACGTCGCGAAGCTGGCAGCGGGCACGCTCGACGAGATCACGCCCGACGCCGGGTGCGCGGGGCACGACGCCTAGCCCGATGGCGACCGACGCAACGCAAGGCGTCATCGATCGCGTGGTCGAGCGGCTCAGCGCCGGCGACATCGCGCACGTCGTCGTCGCTACGACCTCGGGTGCGACCGGCGTCCGTTTCGCCGAGGCGCTCGCGGACGAACCGGTTCGTGTCGTTTGCGTGACGCATCACGTTGGCTTCGCCGGCGGCGACGTCGACGAGGTCGATCCCGCGCACCGAGACCGACTGGAGGAGCTCGGAGCAGCGATCGTCACCGCGACCCACGCCCTCTCCGGCGTCCCCCGGTCGTTCTCGAAGGCGCTCGGCGGCACGTCGACCGCCGAGATCGTCGCTCACACGCTCCGCCTGTTCGGTCAGGGAGTGAAGGTCTGCGTCGAGATCGCGGTGATGGCGGCCGATGCGGGCAGCATCCCGACCGACCGCGACGCGATCTGCGTCGGAGGGACAGGGTCCGGTGCCGACACGGCGATCGTCGTTCGCCCCGCGCACATGAACGCGTTTCTCGACACCCGGATCCGCGAGATCCTCTCCTTCCCCACCGCGTGAACGCAATGCCGCTCGATCTGCTAGCGATCGACCGAACCGACGACGAGATCGAGGTCGCCCTCGGCGAGGCCGGGACGATCGTCCGCGCGTATCGAGAACAGGACTCCGGCTGCGTCTCGTACGTCGTCGAGCAACCCGGACGGCGGCTGTTCGTCAAGGCGGCAATGACTTCGCACGGTACGGCTTCGCTGGCGCGCGCCGCCGCGTTGCACGAGGCTGTCCGACACCGTGCGCTGCCGCGGCTCCTGAACACGTTCGACTCTCCGCAGGGGCCGGCGCACGTCTACGCGTGGGTTCCGGGCGAGGTCCTCTACGACTACGTGACGATGGACGGAGAGCAGGGGCGATGCGATCCTGCTTCGCCCCACACACGGTTTCGTGCCCTTCCCGTTCGGCGAATCCTCGACGCGCTCGACGTCGTCTACGACCTCCACGTCGCGATCGCTGCCGCGGGGCTCGTCGCCGTCGATTTCTACGACGGGTGCATCCTGTACGACTTCGCGCGCCATCGAACCTGGGTCTGCGATCTCGACGAGTATCGCCCGGGCCCGTTCACGCTCGACGAGGATCGCCTCCCCGGATCGAAGCGGTTCATGGCGCCGGAAGAATTCGAGAAGGGTTCGACGATCGACCAGCGCACCAACATCTTCACCCTCGGTCGGACGGCGGCCGTTCTGCTCGGTGACGGCGACGTCGATTCCCCCGCCTGGCGCGGTGGCGCAGCTCTGCGGCAGATCGTGAAGCAGGCGGTGTCTCCTGATCGAACGCAGCGCTACGAATCGGTATCGGAGTACGTGTCAGCGTGGACGCGTGCACGACCGGAGGCGCTCGTCTGACGGGAGCTACCGCCGTTGGCCGGACGCCCTGCGGCCGATCCCGAGGCCTGGGACCCTCACGCTCTCCTCGAGGGTCGCCAGAAGTTTGGAGACGATCAGAACAATCGCCAAGTAGATCGCCGCGACGACGAGGTAGACCTGGAACGTGTTGGCGGTGTGAAGGGCTTCCTTCCTTCCGACGAACATCAACTCCTGCAATCCCGTGAGGAAGTAGGCGAGGGACGAGTACTTGATGCTGTAGATCAGCTCGTTCGACCAAGACGGAATGACGAGGCGGAGCGCCTGCGGGAGGATCACGTAGCGAATCGCCTTGAATCTCGACAGACCGACCGAGCGCGCCGCCATCATCTGCCCGCTCTCGATCGATTGGACGGCTCCCCGGAAGTACTCCGCCTGGTAGGCGGCGCTGTTGAGACCGAGACCGATGATGGCGGCGACCATCGGCGAGATCTTGATCCCGATCATCGACAGGTACGGTGGAAGGCCGAAGTAGACGAGAAGGAGCTGAGCCAACAGCGGCGTTCCGCGGAAGAAGGCGATGTAGAGGCCCGTCAGCCAGCGAATCGGCTTCGGACCGTAGACGCGTCCGAGCGAGAGGAGTATCCCGGTGACGAAGCCGAGCGCGACCGATGCGCCCGTCAGCTCGAGCGTCACGACGGTCGCTCGCAGCAGCTTCGGCAGGAGGTCTCCAAGGAATCCCAGCATCTCTAGGTAACCGCCTACTCTCCGTACAGTTCGGTGATCTTGTTCAGAAACTCACCCGTGCGCGCGTGCTTCGGATTCTGGACGAGCTCCTCCGGCGGTCCCTGCTCCAGGATCAGGCCACCCTCCATGAAGATGATCTCGTCGGCGACGGCCCGCGCGAACCCCATCTCGTGGGTCACCGCGAGCATCGTCATCCCCTCCTTGGCGAGAGCGATCATCACTTCGAGTACTTCGCCGATCAGCTCCGGATCAAGCGCCGACGTCGGCTCGTCGAACAGGATCAACTGCGGTGACATCGCGAGCGCGCGCGCGATCGAGACGCGCTGCTGCTGACCGCCTGAGAGCTCAGCCGGATAGGCCTCCGCCTTGTCGGCAAGGCCGACGCGCTCCAGCTCCATCATCGCGAGCTCCGTCGCCTCCGCCTTCCCCATCTTGTTGACCTTCATCGGCGCGATGCGCACGTTGTTCAGTGCGGTTAGGTGCGTGAACAGGTTGAAACTCTGGAAGACGAACCCGATCTTGGCCCGAGCGCAGTTGATGTCTTCCTTGGGGGACGTGATCTCGCAGTCACCGAGCCAGACGTGTCCCTCATCGGGCGTCGTCAGCTGGTTGATACAGCGCAGGAGCGTGCTCTTCCCGGTTCCGGAAGGTCCGATGATGACTTTCGTCTCCCCCCGACGCATCTGGACCGAGACGCCTCGAAGCACGTGGTTGTCGCCGTAGGTCTTGTGAACTCCTTCGACGCGAAGAACGAGTTCGCTCAGCGCACGGTGCTGTTGGGCGTCCATGTCAGCGCTCCACCTGTCCTTTCATCTCGAACCCAGGAATCCTCGTCCTCTTCTCCAGGTACCCGAGTGCTGTGTTCCCGACGAACGTGAGAATCCAGTAGACCAGGGCGACGAGGATGAGGATGACCAGAATCCACTGAGCCCCCCGGATGAATTGGACTCGCGTGAAGATCAGCGTCGCCTGCTTCATCAGCTCAAGCACACCGATCGCGCTCGCCAACGACGTGTCCTTGAGAACGCTCGAGAATTCATTGGTCCACGAGGGAATCGAGAGGCGGAACGCCTGCGGCAGGATGACGTGTCGGATCGCGCGGACCTTGCTCATGCCGACCGAACGAGCTGCGAGCATCTGACCTTCACTGACCGACTGGATCGCGCCACGGAAGATCTGTGACTGGTACGCCGACGAACGAAGGGCGAGGGCGAGGAGTGCCGATACGAAGGCGGGGAGGAGGATGTGGAACGTCCTCGACAGGCCGCTGTGGAAGAGCAGGATGAGTACGATTGCTGGAACACCGCGGAACACCTGCTCGTACCCGCGGCAGAACCAACGCACAGGGCGCGGCCCATAGACCTGGAGAAACGCGATCGGAAAGCCGAGGAGGAGCCCCAGCGCGAGGAGCCCGAGCGTCAGGAGGATCGTCGTCGGGAGCCCTCGCGTGATCAGCAGGTTGAGACTCTGCAGGATCGTACTCATCGCTTCGCTCGACTCCTCAAGAAGGGGGAACGCGGGAGAACCCGCGTTCCCCGTCTACTTCGCTGTTGCGGTCGGCCTGGCTCGCTCTCCTCGCCTACTGGTTGGCGAGCTCCGCCAGCTGGGCAGCGAACCCGGCGACGTCTCCGCCTTCGAGCAAGCCGATGCTCGCCTTCCAGGCGGCCTCCACCTTCACGAGATCGGTTCCCATGTAGGCGGCGATGAGGTTGTCGTACGCGCCGAGGGCCTTGAGCTGCGCGACACCATCGTTGATGAGCGCCAACAGGCCGTTCGGGTCGCCTTCAGCGACGAAGAACCCGAAGTTCTCGTTCGTCTTGATGACACCCGCGACCTGGATCAGCGGCTCTGCGGTGGCGCTCGCCACGGATGCCGGCTCGTCCTGGATCACGGCATCAATGTTGCCGTTGATCAGATCGAGGACCGCCAGCGGGTAGAGCGTGTACTCCGTCAGGTTCACATCGATTCCCGCTTCGATGAGCTCAGCGACGAAGCCGGCGCCGGTCGTCTCAACCTGGGCGCCAACCGTGTAGCCGCCCGCGAGCGCGGTCACGATGTTCAGGCCGGAGTCGACGTGGACGAGGATCGCCTGATCCGACGTCCAGTACGGCGTCGAGAAGTCGACCTTCTCCTCTCGTGCATCGGTGATCGTTGCTCCCGACGCACCGATGTCCATCCGTCCGCTGCCTACGTCGTCGAAGATGATGTCCCAATCGTATGACGTGATCTCGATCTCGAATCCCTGCAACACGCCGATGCAACGCATCACGTCGAGGTCGAACCCGAGCAGGTTCCCTTCAGCGTCAGCCCACTCAAACGGCGGCCACGTCGTGTCCGAGGCCACCTTGTACGTCTCGGCGACAGCCGAGAACGCGAGCGAACCGAGAGCGAGAGCGAGAATGACAAGAGACGCTTTCTTCATCCGCGTCCACCTCCCTTTGATGACTCAAACTAACACGGAACGGTTCCGCGCGTCAAGTGAATCCTCCTGCAGTCCCTACCGCCCTGCGTCGTGGGAGTCAGGGCGGACTCTGACTCAGCTTGCGGCGCTCAATCCGGCTTCACAATGCGGTCGATCGTGTCGGCCAATCGGTCGGCGTGCGTGCCGCGCCAGTAGAGCTTGCGGCAGGATCGGCACGCGTAGTACTCGTCGAGCCAGGCGGCCGTCTTCGGCGGGATCCGGTCGAGAACCTCGCCCTTCTCGACTCGCTCGAGTTCCCCGTTGCAGACGAGGCAACGGGAGAACGGGGAGATCTGGTCGCGGAGGTCGAATCGGCGCACGACCTCGCGCGCCTGCTCGGTCGGATCCGTGCTGCGAACCCAGTACCCGTGTGTGACGTCGCCGTGCTTCAGCAGCTGGCGATCGCGCGTCAGGATGATCCGGTGTTCGCGTTTGGAGATTGCGACGATCTCATCGTCGTCGAGGTCGCTCCCGTGGACCGTGTCGAGCCCGAGGAGGCGCAACAGCCGCGCGAGCCGACGAAGGTGAACGTCGGCGACGAACGCCGTCCGGCGGAGCGGCTCGGGACGAAGGCGAACGGCTGGCGAGACGTCGATCGACTCGAAGACCGGATAGACGGCGACGCGCTCTCCGTTGCCGAGGCGATGATCGAACCCGACCGAGCGACCGTTCACGACGACGAGGTCCACCTCGACGTGTGGCACGCCGAGCGCTTCGATCGCGTCCTTCACCGACGGACCGACGACGAACGTGAAGGACACGGGTCGCTTCCTCGATTCCTCAGGAAGGAAGTCGTTCAGCTCCTCGTAGAAGCGAAACGTCGCCTCGTTCATTCCCTGCACGGGCCGAGGATCGCTCGCCCGAAGAAGATGTTCCATCGGTTGGCGAAGGCGTAGGCCGACTCGATGCTCACCAGCTCTTCGTAGGAAACGAGGATCTGGCCGTCCATGTCGAGCTGCGTGTTCATCACGAGACCGGTTCGGTCGTAGCCGACGACGAGGACGAAGTGGTCGAGCGTCCAGTCGGGATTCCCGTCCGGATGGAGCTTCACGCCGCACAGGGCGGGGACGCCTCCCGCCAGGTGCGCTCGGATCCAATCGACGAAACGGTCGACCGTCGTCTCCCCCTCCGGCCAGGCAACGAAGCAGACCCCGAGCGCATCGAGGGCCGGATCGATCTCGTACGCATACAGGTCGTCGTGGTCCGGGTTGCCGGCGCGATGGATCGCGTCCTGCGTTTGCTCGATGCCGTGGTAGCGGAGCGCCATCTGAATCGAGGCTTCGCCGCACCAGCCGACCGTCGTGTTCGGGCGGCCTGGATCCCAGGCGACGTCACGGACTGCGAGGAGGACGGCGTCAGGGAGCGAATCCAGGGTGTCGGCGCGTACTCGGCCTCCGCTCCGCGGCCCTCCGCCGGCCACGAGGAGCACGACCACGACGGCAACTCCTGCGATCCTCCTGCGGTCGATCACCGTGCTCCTCCGAGATGCGTCTCGATCAGGGCAAGGAGTCTCTCTCGCTCCTCCGGAATCTGGTCGCCGAGACGGAGGACGGCGATCACGCCGAGCCAGCGTTCGACGTCGTGCCACGTCGTCCCCGTGAGCAGGGCGTAGGTTCGAAGGTAGACGCGCAGAGAGAGCTTCCGAAAGGCGGCAAGTGCGGCTCGAATTGCGAGAGACTGGCCGACCGGGGCTCCGAATCGGAAGAGGAGGACGGTCCAGGCCACGTCCGCACACGGGTGACCGCAGGAGGCGGGTCCCCAGTCGACGATCATCGGTCCGTCCTCCTGAAGAAGGACGTTGTCCGGATGGAAGTCCCCGTGGCAGACCTTCCCCCCGTCAGGGAGCTCGGCGAGGACCGAGCGCGCTGCGGCACGGAGCCTCTCGGGGAGTCCCTCCACGCGGTCGATCATGCCGGCGAGGCGTTCGCGGAGGTCGGGGAGTCCGCTCCCCGAGGCGGAGTGCACCTGCGCGTGCAGCGCGGCGAGCGCCTTCGAGTGGGCTACGACCATCCACGGTCGGTTCGCCAGATCGCGCAGCATCGTCGGCCCGTCGACCCAGTCGTAGACGACGCCGAGGCGGCCGTCGATCTCCCACAGGCCGTCTTCGGTCTCCGCGTCGTAAACGCTCGGCGCCGGGAGCCCCAGACGATGCGCGGCCCGGGACACGCGCGCTTCGCGTGCGACGTACGCCCGCGAGCTGCCGTCGCGGTAGAGCTTGATGACGCGTTCGTCGTCCCACGGATAGATCTCGGCCGTTCGCCCGACCGCGATCGGTCGGGCCTCAACGACGGACGCCGACGGGCTCATCGCGACCGCCAGTACTTGCGCTTCGTGCCGTCCACGGGCTCGTCGAATCGCCCCCAGTCGAAGCCGTGCTTCACGAAGACTCCGTGCGTCTCGTTGTCCACGTCGTTGTTCCCCGGGCAGGCGATCACGGTTCCGCCGGGACGGGTCACGCGAAGAACCTCGGCGATCTCGAGCTCGGGGACGTCGCCGAAGACGTGGCCGCCGATCGTGACGTCGGCGAACGCGTCGTGGAACGGAATGCGGGTGACGAGTCCGTCGACGACGTAGACGTTCTCGAAGCCGGCCGAACGGGCCTTCTCGGCGAGGTACGCGCGGAGATTGGCGACCGGCTCGACCGCGTAGACCGCCTTTGCCTCCGCTGCGACGGCGAGTGCGAGGCGTCCGGTCCCGCTGCCGACGTCGATCACAACCCTGCCGGCGAAGTCAGTGAGCTCGGTCAGCTCGCGCGAATCCCACTCGAGAAACGGCTGACGATCGTAGATCGCGGGATCGACGACGTAGACGAGGAGGTCGTTGATCGCCCTCATGACAGTCTCCTCGGCCGCTCGGATTGCCTCTTCGGCCGCGGGCTCCCGTGCGCTCAGCGCCTCGTTGAGCCAGGCTCCGATCTCAGGGCACTTGTGGCGCAAGTACCACTCGACGTCCGGGTTCGCCCACAGCGCGATCGCCAGTTCGCGCTCGGGCACCCACCCGGGGAACCAGCTGAGCTGAACCCGCTCCAGCAGGAGCAGGCTGTTGAACGACAGCTCGGACACGTCCATCCACTCGACGCTCATCGAACCTCCTGTTCGCGCGAGTGTACACCGCTCGCCAACGCAGAATCCGCATCGACCTCTCGACCTGGAGTATGATCGATCCGATCACGATCTCCGAGGTGATTCCCATGAGCGGCAACTCGCTGCAGTGGATCAAGACGGTCGTCGGCGCCCTCGACGAACACGCCGATCCTGAGACGTGTGCGCGGGTTCTCGAAGCGTGTGGGCGCCAGTGTGCGCCCGACGGTCTGATGCAGAAGGCGCGCGAGATCTATGAAGCATCCAAGGACATCGGCGGGTTTCTCGCGCGGCTCGGCGAGGTGTTCGGCGCTGTCCAGATCGAAGACGGCAAGGTCTACGTCGTCTACCCGGAGTGCTATTGCGATCAGATCAAGGGGATTCCGGTCGACGAGATCCCGAACGCCTACTGCAACTGCTCCGTCGGGTGGGTCAAGCAGATCTTCGAGTTCGCCCTCGGGCGTCCCGTTCGGGTCGAGCGACTCTCGTCGGTCGTCGCCGGGGACGCGGAGTGCCGATTCGAGGTCGACCTCGATTAGTCGGAGACAATCGGGAGCAGGTCGTCGAATCGATCGATGACATGGGTCGCGTCGTCGAGTTCGCCGGCGCGCGCGTACCCGTACGCGGCGCCGACCGTAACGCACCCATTGGCTCGGCCTGCCTCGATGTCGTGATATCGATCGCCGACGACGATCGCCCGATTCGGCGCGAACGTCTCGAGAAGCTCCGCGACCATCGCCGGCTTGGTGCGACGGTCGTCATCGTTCGTCTGGAAGGCGTCGAACCGCTCCGCGATGCCGTGCGCTTCGAGGACGTGGTCCGCGTAGCGCCGATCTCCGTTGGTGCAGAGCGCGATCGCAACGCCCCGCGAGGAAAGTATGGCAAGGCCTTCCGCGACACCGTCGAACAGCGCCCCGTGGGTCCGGATCGACTCGAGTTCGAGCGCGGTGATTCGCTCGCCGATGCGCGCGGGGTCGTCCGGGAAGCCCTGCGGGACGAGCCACTCGAGAAACCGTCCGTACGTCTCCCCGACCATCGAGAGGATCGCCGCATCCCCCGGAGACGGGACGCCGTACTCCCGATAGATCCGGCGCATCGTGGGGAGAAACGACGATGCCGTTCGGTAGAGGGTTCCGTCGAGATCGAAGATGCAAAGCGTGTGGGCGGCCATGGCGACGGGGACGATACGCGGCCGCCGGGCGAGGCGCAATCGGCGGGGTCGTTCCCGGGGTCAGTCGACCGGAATCGTCAGGCTCTCGAGGTCCCGCGGATACGTCGTCAGTCGCTCGATCCCGGTCTCGGTGACGAGAACCGTGTCCGAATGACGGAACCCGGCGAACCCGGGGAGGTAGATCCCCGGCTCGACGGTGAAGACCATGTTCGGCTCGATCTTCGTTTCGTCGCCGATGTCGAAGAACGGGGACTCGTGCATTCCGTAGCCGATCGCGTGGCCGGTGTGATGGCGCCACGTCTCCTCGATGTCGTGCTCGATGTAGAACGTGCGCACGGCACGGTCGACGTCGGCGCACGTCCGGCCCGGCCGGATGGCATCGAACGCGAGATCCTGCGCGGCCACCATCAGGGCGAAGTAGCGCGCGTGCTCTGCGGTCGGATCACCGAGGAGCATCGTCCGCTCGAGCTCGCTCAGGTATCCGCCGACCTCGGACGCAGCCCCGGTTACCAGCACGTCGCCTCGGGCGAGAACCGCGTTCGACGTCAGCGCGTGCGGGACCGCCGAGCCAGCACCGATCTGTCCACGGAAGCCGGCGTGCGCCGGAAACGCGCCGGAGCGGGGCGCACGGAACGCCGGCCCGAGGGCAGCGACCATCTCCCGCGACGCGCGGTGTGACGCGCGGATCGTAACGTCTGTCTCGACCGCGCCGACGGCGGAGTACTCCTGCAGGTATCGGTGTGCGCGATCGCCCCAGCTGCACGACACGCGGATGAGCGCGATTTCTTCGTCGGACTTGACCCACATCATCCGCTCGATCAGCTCCTTGCTGCGGGCAAGTTCGCCGGGGACGAGGTCGCTGAGCGGGGGGCCGACGTAGCCGTACCCGCCGGAATACCCGTCCGCATCGACCCCGATGCGCCCGCCGGCGACGCCGAGATCGCGGAGAAGCTCGGCGAACGCGTCCATCGGATGCACCGCGTCCGGATACTCGGAGTACGTGCGAACTGCGTCGGCGTTCGCGTCGTCCGCGTGCTCGCGCTCGAGAACGGGCACGAACAGGACCAGCCGGTCCCGGTCCGCCGCGAAAACGACGCCGATCGGTCGCTCGGTGGCGAGGAACGAGAACCCGGTGAGGTAGAAGACTTGCGTTGGAGAGAACAGGCAGAGCGCGTCGAGACCGCGTGAGGCCATCGCATCCGCCACCCGGCTTCGTCGTCGAGCGAATTCCTCAACGCTCAAGGAGATCGGCATGGAAGCTCCTTTCGACAGTCGATTCCGACGGGATCCTACCCGAAGACTCCTCGACCGCGCGACTCACGAGTGAACGAACGCTGCGGCGTGGGCGACAGACAAAGGGCGAGCAAGGGGAATCGGCGAGCCCAATCAGCACACTGTTTCACAGAAGGTGGCGCGGCTACGCCGGCTAGGCGGCCATCGCGGCCGGTTGCGCCCGGCCTTCAAGGTGCCTTGCCCGATCGGCAGTGATCGCGTACGGTTGTCGTAACAGTGTGTCGCTGCAGCTGAGAACGGCACGAAGGGAGCGAGCGGATGAGGATGCGCGCGCGCGCGTGGGATTCGGACCGGTGGAAGCCGTTCTTCTTCACGATCTGGGGCGGCCAAGTCTTCTCGCTTCTCGGCAGCCAGGTCGTGCAGTTCGCACTCGTCTGGTGGCTGACGAAGACGACCGAGTCAGGCACCGTGTTGGCCATGGCGACGATCGCCGCGGTTCTGCCGGGCGTCGTCCTCGGCCCGTTCATCGGCCCGCTCATCGACCGGTGGAATCGGCGTTACGTGATGATCGTCGCCGACGCGGCGATCGCCCTCTCGACCGTGTTGCTGGCGGCGCTGTTCGCCCTCGGGGTCGCTCGACCCTGGCACGTCTACCTGATCATGTTCGCTCGGTCGATCGGCGGGGCGTTCCACTGGCCGTCGATGCAGGCGTCGACCACGTTGATGGTCCCCGAGAAGCACTACGGGCGAATCGCCGGGTTGAACCAGAGCCTTCTCGGCGCCGCCAACATCGTCGGGCCGGCCCTCGGCGCATTCCTGATCGAGACCCTCCCGATGCAGGGCGTGCTCGCCGTCGACGTGCTCACCGCAGCGATCGCTATCGTCCCGCTCCTGTGGATCGCGATCCCCCAGCCGAAGGCCGCCGACACGGTCGCCCCGTCGTTCTTCGGAGAGATGGCCGAAGGATTCCGGCTCCTCCTGTCGTGGCCCGGCCTGCTCGGCGTCGTAGTCATCGCCGCCCTGCTCAACTTCCTGTTCGCTCCCGCGGGCTCGCTGATCCCGCTTCTCGTGATCAGGCATTTCGGCGGCGGCGCGTTCCACCTCGCCGGTCTCAAGATGGCGACCGGGTTTGGGATCATCTTCGGCGGTGTAGTTCTCACCGCGTGGGGCGGGTTCAAGCGGCGGATGGCGACCGCCCTGTTCGGGGTCGTCTTCCTCGGTGTCGGGGCTCTCCTTCTCGGCCTCACACCGCCCTCCCTGTTCTGGCTCGCGATTGTCGCGGCGGCGATCACCGGGATCATGCAGCCGATCGCCAACGGCTCCATCATGGCCGCCCTCCAGGCGAGTACGTCGCCCGACATGCAGGGGCGGATGTTTGCGCTTCTCGGCAGCGCTTCCGGAATGATGATGCCGATCGGACTTCTCCTCGCCGGGCCGCTCTCCGACCGGTTCGGCGCGAACCTGTGGTTCCTCGTCGGCGGAGGGGCGTCGATCCTCCTCGGCAGCATCGGCTTCTTCATCCCGGCGATCATGAACCTGGAAGCTCAGGGCGCAGAGCTTGCCGCCGCGCGCGCGGCAGCCAACGGGACTCCAGCAGACGAGATTGAAACGGTGAAAGCGCGCACGGCAGCCTCCCGGTGATGCGGTGCCGCCGGCGAACACGTCGCCGAAGACGACCGCCCCAACGAAAGGAGACGGAATGGGCCTACTGACAGGTGATCTTGGTTCTCAGGTGAGAGAGATCCGCTCGGCGACGGCGTTCTCCCGAATCGCTCTCGACGGGATCGGCCGTGTTCGGATTGCGCACTCCGACTGCGAGGAGGTCGAGGTTGAGGCCCCCGCGCGGTTGATGGAGCACGTCGAAGTGTTCGTCGAGGGGGAGACGCTTCACCTCCAGCTCCGTTCCGGCCTTCGTCTCCACCACGTCGGCCGACTCGAGCTCCGGTTCGAGGTTCGAGCGAAGCGGATCGGGCATCTGCAGATCGACGGCGCCGGCCGGATCGAGGCCGATCGCCTCTCCGGACGCACGATCGGCGTCTCGGTCGACGGCGCCGGCCGGATCGACATCGATGGCGCTGAGGCCGAAGACGCATCGTTCTCGATCGACGGGGCGGGCCGAGTCGCGCTACACGCGCTGGCTGCGAAGGAGGTCGTTGCGTCCGTCGACGGTGCAGGCAAGATCGATCTCGGTCGTCTCGAGTGCCAGCGGCTGGAGACACGGGTCGACGGCGCCGGGAAGCTCAGCGCCGCCGGAATGGCCGACGACGCGCAGATTCGAGTCGACGGTGCCGGAAAGCTCCGAATCGGGCGCGTCGAATCGCGGCACGCATCGGTCGAGATCGCCGGGACGGGATCGGTCGAGATCAACGCTTCGGAGACGCTCGCGGTCCGCATCGACGGCTTCGGCCGGGTCGCCTACCACGGCCGTCCGGAGCTCGACGTGCGCACGGGAGGGTTCGGGAAGGTCATCTCGCTCGACGCGCCGTAGGCTCGCGGAGAGGCGCACCTTCCGGCTTCGGCTACGGGGCCGGCTCCGACGCCCATCTGACAAGGTCGAACGCGATGTCGTACAGCCGGCGCTGGACGTCCGACGGGACGGTGAACGTTCCCCCGAACGAGAGATCGGAGAACGCAGCCGAGTCCCCGACGAGGACGATGCGTCCGCTGCCCGATCGCGCAGAGGAGACGGGCAGGGTCATCGCCGGACTGACTTCGTGCTCGACGATGTCGGCGCCACGCAAGATCAAGGCCCCGGCCGCAGCTTCGTCAAGATCGAGGTCGAAAGGCCCAAGGAGCCCGGCGATCGCCGCGCGGTCCTGTCGTGGACGCCCCATCACAACGAGCGTTCCGCCCTCCTGTTGGACGTAGCGCACAATCCTTGCGAGCCGCCGCTCGCCGAGCCCAACTGTCGGGTTGATCAGGACGTACGGACGCTGACCGTCGAGATCCGGCGTCCGTCCGGCGTCGAGAAGGCTCGGCACCAGTCCGACGCGTTGCGTCCAGACGAAGAGCGTGTCGAACCGAGTGCTCCGGTCGGTGATCCCCGAGATCGCCGGCTGGGGCGAGATCGAGGCGTCGGCCGACGCGCAGTCGAAGTAGACGTAGGGAATCGATTCGGTCGCCTCGGGGACCGGATACCAGCGGGCGTGAAGGCCCGCGATCGCGCCCGCCGCCGCGCACCATCCGATGACCGCCACGGCAACCAGAAGCGGGAATTCTGTCCGCCCGCGACCTCGGCCGAAGAGGACGCCGGCGATCGCGAGCGACAGGCCGGCGACGGCGAGTGCGATCGGACGAAGCGGGAATCGAGCGTTCCCCGGCTGGAGGTAGGCGATCGTGCCCAGGAGGAAGTCGGGATACCCGTCCATGTGGATCGAGAAGTTGGAGAAGCAAGTACTGTCGGTGAATGCGACCACGCGCCCTCGCCCACACGCCGTCGCAGCGGCCTGATCGAACACCCCGAACGTCGAGGAGAGGGCGAACCGGTCCGGGGAGAAGAAGTCGCGCGTCGCGTAGTCGGCCTGGTTCGTGATGATCCGACCGTCTCGCATCACCCGGCGCGCTGCGGCGGGAATCCAGAGGCTGCACGACGTCAGGAACTCGAACGAGTCCACCCGCTGCATGATCGGGTCGAGCGTGAACGGCGGTGAGCGGAAGACGCTGAACGAGCCGTCGCGGAGCCGGTAGGTCGCGTCGTAGTTGAGTGCGAGTCCGAACCGAGCCAGGACGGGATTGAGGACGCTCGTCGTTCCGAAGACGTTGGTGTGGTCGCCGATCGCGAACAGGCCGCCCCCGGCACGAACGTGGGCCTCGATCGCGTCGACCTCACCCTCCGAGTACGGGATCGACGGGGTTTTCAGGACGAGAACGTCGTCCGGTTCCAGGCGCGCCCCGTCGAGGGGTTCGGTGATCTGGCCGACCTCGTAGTAGTGCGACAGCCAGACGTAGAGCGAGTGGTAGTTGTAGGTTGACGGCATCCCGTACCACTCGGTATCCATCGGACGGAGGGTGCTTTCCCAGTCCCCGTGCGCCTCGTCGAACAGGACGCGTCCCGTGCTCATCTCGCCCGGCGGCTGCAGGTGCAGGCCGACGGCGAGCGCCGCGGCTCCGACGAGGACGAGAACCCGCGCCGGCCACACCCGAACGATCGGTCCAGACGTCCTCGATCCAGACGGCGAACGACTTCCCGGACGCCTCGTGGCAAGGAGGGCGAGAAGCGGCGCGAAGCTGGTCAGGGCGATCACGGGCCGCCAGAACAGGGTCGGATCGCCGAGCTCGATCGTCAGCAGCAGGATCCCGACGTGGCGGACGAGGCCGTAGGCGAACGATCCGCCGACCACAGCGAGAGCGGTTCGGATCGAGACGCTCTCGCCGCGAAGCGCGCGCCAGACGACCCAGCCGACGGCGATGAGGACGACGTAGATTAGGCCGAATTGGTCCCAGCTCGGCGTCACCGTCGTGTACTCGCCGCCGACCACGACGGAGAGGGTGGGGCCGACGGCCGAGACGTCGAGGCCAACGGCGCGGGCGGCGAGGTGATCGAAGAACGAGACGAACGCCGACGCGTGCCGCGTCGCCAGTCCCCACGCGAATGCAGAGACGACGAGCCCTTGAACCACGGCGAGTGTCCCGACGCCCCGCACCGTGGCGCCGGTGCGACGCCAGCGACCGCCCCATCGCAGAACGATCGCCCCCGCCGCGCCGACGCTCAGGGCGACGGCGAGGCCGACCGGGAGAAACAGACATCCCCCCGCGGCGGCGGTGGCAGCGACCAGCGGGCCCGTGAGTTCGACCTGCCCCGTCGAAAGCGTCCTCCGATCGGCGAGGATCGCGACGACCACAGCGGCGGCGAGGAGGATCCCACCCCACCACGTCGGGAACCGATGGTAGAAGGGGATCCAGAGCATCCACGCCGCCGTGGACAGCGCCCACGCCCATCCCGTCGTCGCCCGCCCGATCACGGTGTCCTCATCTCCTCGAGAAGGCGATCGAGGAAGGCGACGTTCTCCGGGAAGTAGTTCCCCTTCCCCTCCAGCGCGGCGTTGGCGAAGATGCCCACGTCTCCGACGACGACGATCGTCCCGGCCCCGACTGAGCGGCGCGCGGCGACCGAGAACCGCTCCCCTCCGAGCTCCGTTGCCGCGAGTGGCGTCCACGCGTCGGAGAGGGCGAGCGGCCACGCGGAGCCGAGCTGCGGATTCGATTCGAGTCCGGCAACGACCGGCCGTGCGCTTCCGAGCGGCGTCTTCTCGACCCGGACTCCGAGCTCGCCGAGGAGCGCGTCGGCCGCACCGGCCGACGGCCACTCGGTTCCCACGATCAGATCGACGCCCCGATCGACCGCGTCGAGGAGTCGTCCCGCGCCCGCCGGGTCGATCGCCGCCGTCGCTCCGACGGAGATGAGCAGATCGTCCGGCTTCAGGCGCGCAGCGGTCTCCCCTTCGCTGACGACGATCGGCAAGTACCCCGAACGCGATAGTCCGACGGTGAGGGCGTCGATTCCCTCGGGGTCGAGCGCTCGACAGGAAAGGCGATTGGTCCGCGATCGCTCGATCACGGCGAGGCGCCCTTCGGTCGGCAGGCGTGGCGCGATCGGCCGCGACGCGGCCCACGTGCCGACGACGAGGGCCACACAGAGGGACGCGGCGAGCGCACATCGGATCGCAGCGTTCGGCGACAGGCGGACGGCCAGCCAGGCGACCCCGACGAGGAGCACGCAGAGGACGATCCCGACCGGCTCCCGCCACGGAGGCGCGCCGTCGGTCAGCCATCGAACGAGGGCGTCCGTGTAGGCGTACGACGTTGCGAGGGAGACGTTCTGGAACGGCGACGTGTCGCCGAACAGCGCGACCTTTCCCGCACCGAACGGGGTCGCCACGGCGAGGAGAACCCCTCCGTACGCCTCTCCGGCGTCGTAGCGGAGATTTCCGAGCATCGCGCCGTCCGTGTTCCCTCGATCGCCCGGATCGGCGAACGCGTCCGTTCCGACCAACAGGGGCACGTTCGCCGCCGCCGGGACGGCCTCGACGGAGGCGCCGATGCTCACCGGAACGTCCAGGTCGCCGTACGCCGTCGAGAACGGGAAGGAGACGTGCAGGGCTCGCCGCCAGTCCCGGCTCACCGACACCGCCGAATCGAACGCGAGCATCAGCCCGACGGGCGCGAGGAGGTCGTCGAGGTACCCCTTCATCCCGCCGATGTCGGTGTGGTCAGCGAAGACGAGCAGCGCCCCTCCGCCGTGGACGAAGCGAAGAAGATTCTCCCGCTCGTCGGTCGAGAACGGCCGGCCGGGATTGATCAGGACGACGAGGTCTGGTTCGCGGAGGCTGTGCGCGTCGACTACGTCGCGGACGTCGCACGCGTGCCCGAACGCTTGCAGGTACTCCGGGAGAAGGCCGAACATCGCCCCGGTGAACGCTGCACCGGGCGGGCGATCGGCCGGCGTCTCCCAGGACCCGAGGATCGCGTGGTCGTAGACGAGGATCCTTCGAGACCCCGACATGTCGGTCCACAGCGTCGGCAGGATCGCGATGGCGAACAGAAGCGCGGACGCAACAAGGCCGGCCGCCGCAGCCAGGGTGCGCGATCGACGAAGTCGACCGGGCGATCGACCCGCGAGGGCGGCGTGCGCGACGGTGATCGCACCGAGGACGAAGAACGCGTCCTTGGTGAGATTCCGCGCGAGAGAAGCAGCGAGGGTTCCCTGAACGATCGCGTGAACGAGCGCCAGGCCGGAGATGACGGCGAACGCTCGGGCCCTGCGTCGCCCGGAGAGCGGAACGGCAACGAGAAACGCTGACAGCGCGAGCCACGCAGTCAGCCCGCTCGCCGACGCGCCGAGGCGTGCGCCGCCCCACGCCGTTCCGACGGCGCCGGAGAGCGATCGCGAGATCTGATCGGCGAGTAGGCCGACCCCGGGAACGACGCGCAGCAGAACGAGGGCACCGCCGGCAAGAAGAGCTCCCCCCATCCCGCGAGCGCTTTCGGGATGCCGCTCGGCGAGGACGGACGCCCCGGTCGCCCAGACGAGCAGCAGGAGGATCCGCGTCGGCGGATCGGGGAGGATTGCGAGACCGACCACGGCGGCGGCCGCGAGGGCAATTGCCATGGCCTCCCGACCGGGGATGCGCTGGCACCCGAACAGGAGCGCACCGGTTGCGAGGACGACCGCGACGAGAACCGCGAAGTGCGCGAAGCGTGGGGGAATCCCCCACAGCTCCCCGGAGAGGAGCCCGATCGCGAGGAGGGCCGACAGCGGCGCGAGGCAGGTACGCGCCGCAACACGACTCACCCGGCGTTCGATCCTCGCTCGGAGGCCGGCCAGCCCCTCGGCGCGACGCGTCAGCCGGAGCACGCGGCTATGGGTGAACCACGCTGTAGGGTGTGCTCAACCAGGACGTGCAGCCCGATCGGAGTGAGGTCGCGATCAGCTCGACCGTCGTCAAGCCGAAGACCGGCTCGACCCGGATCGGCCGCTCGTCGCCGGGGAACTCGTGCCGCCCCGCCTCCATCGTCCCCGTCCACAAGTGCTCTGCGCCGCCGTCCGGGAAGTGCCGGACCAGCGTCACCTGAGACGTCTCGCCGAGGTAGAAGCGGACGTTGAGTTCGTCACCAGGACTGTAGAAGAGGTCGTCCGTCATCACCCACGCGCCGTATCGCGCGCAGATGGGAACGTGGTAGTCTTCGACTTCACCGTTCTCGTCCTCTCCGTGCGGTTGCACGCTGGCGTTGGCGCCGAAGCGGAAGCGTCCGTACGACACGTCAGGGACGGCGTTCTCGGGGACGACGAACGTCACCCAGTTGAAGCCGGGAGCAAGTCGGAGCGACTCCCCGAAGATGTCCTCGCCCGCGGCGTCCCAGCGCCCGTCAACGTCGTAGTCGATCCAGGCACGCAGGCTCCCCGATCGGGAGGCGTGCACGATCGCGACGGCCGGTTCGCCGGGAACGAGCGTCGTGACGAACCAGATCCCGTCCTCGTCGTCGCGGTGTGTCCACTCTGGGTCGTCGTCTCCTGTGGCGAGCGCGTTGGGGCGCCCGTCCATCTCCGGATCGACGCCGTAGCCGAGGTAGTAGATCCCGTAGAAGCGGTGCCGGGCTCCGTCGTTGTCAAGCCTCGTCTCGTAGTGGAATGGGGAGTCGGCGAAGTCGGGCGCATCGCCGAAGTCCCACGCTTCGCAATCGAGCTCGGAGCACGTTACCCCTTCGCACGTCGGTCCGTCACACGTCGGACGCGTGCACGTCGGACCTTCGTAGGTCGGTCCGGGCACGCACGGCTCGTGCCGCGGCATGTCAGGGTCTCCGAAGTCAAGCTCAACATCCATGATCAGGACCCCACCGATGCACGTTCGCCGCGACGTCGGTCCGCCGCACTCCCACGGGAACATGCTCGACTCGTGACAGGCAGGCCCCTCCCACGTGCACCCCGGAGCGTCCCACGTACCGCCGTCGTCGCACTCGGGACCGTCCAGCGTGCAGACCGCTCCCGCCATCGTTCCTGTCGTATCGCAGTCGGGATGACCGTCGCAGGTCGCGCAGTCGACGGTTGCGCCAAATCCACTGTACCCATCGCAGGTGCGTGCCCCCTCGCACGTCTCATCGAGCGAGTGGCACGCCTCATCGGAGGTCACGCAATCGGCCGTCTCTTGGCAGTCCCACGTATCGTTGCAGTCCCACGTTGGCTTGCAGTCCCTTGTAGTACAGTCAGCGACCGCCGATGCCGGTTGTGCGTAGGCGACCTGAGAGGTGACGCGAGTCAACGACTCCGTCACTCGGCTGTCGTAGAGCGGGCTCCATCCGACCGTCTCCGACTCCGATTGGCGATCGAGGATCCAGCTCTGCACGAAGAAGACGAGGGTCACAAGGCAGACCGCCGCGGCCAGCCAGCGAAGCTTCCGATACATGGCGCACCTCCCTGCCGAGCAAGCCAAGCGGACTGCCGAGCAAGCCAAGCGGACCGAGTCTACCACCGAGCGGGGACGAAGTGAATCGTCCTCGTCATCATCCTCCGATTACCGAACGTGATTCCGCAACGTCCCGATCCCGTCAATCGTCACCTCGACGAGATCGCCGTGCGAAAGCAGACCGACACCGGCCGGTGTCCCGGTGGCGATCACGTCCCCCGGCTCGAGCGTCATCACCGCCGAGATCGTCTCGATCAATCGAGGGATCGGGAACGCCATCGCGCTCGTCCAGCCATCCTGGCGGATCTCGCCGTTCAGCGCGAGCGTGACGTGGAACGGCTCCTCGATCTCGTCGCGCGGAACGATCCACGGTCCGAGGGGGGCCGAGGTGTCGAAGCCCTTCGCTCGCACCCAGTTCCGCTCCCACTGCTGCGCCGTCCGGTCGGTCACGTCGTTCAGGCACGTGTAGCCGAGGATCATATCCCGAGCGCGTCCGGCGGGGACGCGTCGACACTGTGCGCCGATCACAACCGCCAGCTCGGCCTCGTGGTGAACCGCCGCGTTCGCAGGGAGGACGATCTCGCCCTCCGGGCCGATCACGGCCGACGGTGGCTTGAAGAACAGGAGCGGCTCGTCGGGAACCTCGCCGCCCATCTCCTCGGCGTGCTCAACGTAGTTCTTCCCGACGCAGACGATCTTCGTCGGAACGCACGGAGCGAGAAGCTGCACGTCGTCGAGCGCAAACGTCTCGCCCGCCGAGCGGATCGTCTCCCCCGCCAGCTCTCCCGCACGCGCCGTCGCATCACCGCAAAGGCGGAATCTCACAAGCCTCATCGTCGGTCACCCCGTTTCGGTCTCCGTTTCATCGTTCGGCACGAACGTATCCGATCGCGGGGAGCGGCTCAATCGGCGTTCGCATTGACCCGGCTGGGCGGTAGAGGTAGCCTCGTCAGTATGGATCGCCTCCGCTGGTTGCTCCCGACCGCCGTGCTCCTGCTGTTCGATCGTCTCCTCAAGCTGTGGGCGGCGTGCGCACTCGATCTCGGCAGGCCAACACCGCTCCTCGGCAACGCGGTCCGCCTCACGCGCGTTCACAACACGGGCGGAGCCTTCGGTCTCTTCCCCGGGACCCCGGGCGTCTTCATCGCCGTCTCGGCCGTCATCGCGGCGGCCCTCCTCATCTTCTTGTTCAGCCGGTGGGCGAACGACTGGCTCGCCCGGCTCGGGGCCTCGATCCTCCTGGCGGGCGCGGTCGGAAACCTGATCGATCGTGCAACCTGCGGGTACGTCGTCGATTTCTTCGAGATCCGCGGATTCCCGATCTTCAACTTGGCCGACGCGTGCGTTACAGTCGGAGCCGTTCTCATCATCGCCCATGTGCTGTTCGGAGGTGAACGTCATCGATCTCGCCGGCAAGCTGATCGCCCTTGAGGGTCTCGACTTCACCGGGAAGTCGACCCTCGCTCGGCTCCTGAAGGCGCGCCTCGCCGACGCCGGCTACGCGGTGCTCACCACGCGTGAGCCCGGTGGCACCGCGGTCGGCGAGCGGGTACGGAGGCTTCTCCTGACGCGCGAGCACGACGAGATGCTTCCGCTCTCAGAGCTTCTTCTGTTCATGGTCAGCCGCGCACAGCACGCTGACGAGGTGCTCCTCCCCGCGCTTCGCGCCGGGCAGACGGTCCTCACGAGTCGATACCGGCTCTCGAGTCTCGCCTACCAGGGCTACGGCCGCGGCCTCGATCTCGATCTCATTCGGAGCCTGAACGCCGCCGCGACGCAGGGGCGAGAGGCTGACCTCACCTGCCTGATCGACGTCCCGGTCCCCGTCGCACTGCGGAGAAAGCGCGGCGAAGGGGATCGGATCGAGCGGGAGGATGAGCCGTTCTACGAGCGCGTCCGCGCCGGGTACCTCGCCCTCGCCGCGGAGGATCCTCGGGTTCGCGTGATCGACGGCACGCCCCCCGTCGACCGGGTCTGCGATGCCGTCGCCGAGTGCCTCGATCTCGCCTTTTGATGGGCCCAAGCTCGATCGGGTATCATCGTTTCGGCATCAGAATCCAAGGGGGTTACCGATGGACTTCGTGTGTCTGAAGGACGATCTGGTCCGCGGCGTTCGGCTCGCCAGCTACGCGCTCGGAACACGTAGCAGCATGCCGATCCTGGCCGGGCTCAAGATGGAGATCGCCGGGGGGCAGCTTCGATTGCTGGCGACCGACCTCGAGCGCGCCGTCCGGTGCGAGATCCCGATCGAGAACGCCGGAGGCGACGAGTCGGTCGTCTTGAACGGGACCGTCTTCAATCAGATCGCCTCACACCTGCCTGCCGACGAGAAGATCACGCTCCAGTCGAGCGCTGACGACGGCACGACCGTCAAGGTGCGCTGCGGTGAAGTCTCGTTCGACCTTCCGACACTCCCGATCGAGGACTACCCCGAGATCGCCCCCCTCCCGTCGGCGAAGATCGCGTCCGTCCGGGCGGACCAGTTCCACCGCGGTCTCGAGCAGACGTCGTTCGCGGCGCTGAAGGCTGCCGAGACGACCCGTCTCAACCTGACCGGCGTCGACCTCGTCCTGAAGGGCGATCACCTGAAGATGGTCGCCACCAACGGGTACCGTCTTGCCGTCAAGACGATCCAGATCGAGGAGAGCCACGAGGAGGGCGAGTACCTGATCGAGGCGAGCGTCCTGACCGACCTCGATCGCGTCCTGTCGCAGGTCGGCGAGCCGACGGTCGACCTCTACCGCGGCGAGGGGCAGCTGTTCTTCCAGACGGGCGGGGTCACGTTCATGGCTCGCACGATCGCCGAGGAGTTCCCGAACTTCGAACGCGTCATCCCTCAGGATAACCCGATCGCCCTCGGCTTCGACCGACGCGCGCTCGTCGAGGCCCTCCAGCGAATCGAGATCACCGCCGCCGAAGACTCCGGTGCGATCACCCTCCGTGCGACGTCGGAGGAGAGCGCCGTCCAGATCGACTCCTCGTCCAAGGACAAGGGGAAGGCGCAGGAGCGGGTCCGCCTGCGAAAGGTCCCGTCGGAGAGCGTCGAGATCTCGTTCCGCGGTGAATACATCGTCGACGCGTTGAAGCGCCTCGATTCGGATGAAATCGCGTTCTGGCTCGCTGCGCCGGAGAAGGCCGGTCTGATTGAACCATCCGGGGAGAAGATCGCCGATGGTGACCAGGGCTTTCTCTACGTCTGCTCCCCGATCCGTCTGAGTTCGTAGACCCGAGTCGGCCTAGCTGAGCGCGTCGCGGGCCAACGTCTCGCCCGCCGCCAGCGCCTCGTCGAGCGCCGAGGTCTTCGGGCCGCCCCCCTGCGCGAACGTCGGCCCGCCGCCGCCGCCGCCGCCGAGGATCGTCGACATCGCGCGCACGGCGTCGCCCGCTCGGAACCCGTCGACGCCGTCCGACACCTTGCAGACGGCAATCCCACGGCCGACGGCATCTCCGACGAGAAGGACGACGCCCGGGCGAACGCGCTCCTCGAGCTGATCTGCGAGATCCTTCAACCCGTCGGCCGCGAGGTCGGCGCGCGCCGCGACGAGGCGAACCGATCCAAAGGCCACCGCGCCGGCGGCGAGCTCGTCGACGAGAGTTCGAACCTGGTCCGCGCCGGCCGCGTCGAGCCGCGAGGAGAGCTCCTCGATCCGGCCCTTCAGGCGTTCTACGCCCGCCTCGGGGTCGTCGCCGAGCGCGGCCTTCATCCGTACCGCAAACGCATCCTGCTCGCGGAGGCGTTCGAGAACGACGTCTCCGGTGATCGCCCGGATCCGGCGAACGCCCGAGGCGATCGACTCCTCGGAGACGATCTTGACGAGGCCGATCTCGCCCGATCGGCGCACGTGCGTTCCTCCGCAGAGCTCCTTGCTCGCAGCGTCGTCCGTCTCTTCTTCCTTGACGCTGACAACCCGAACGGTCGCCCGTCCTCGGTACTCGTCCTCGAACAGGCCGATCGCGCCCGACGCTTGCGCCTCGTCCGGCGGCATCTCGACGGTCGTCACGGGCAGATCGGCGAGGATCGCCGCGTTGGCGACGTCCTCGACGCGGGCGATCTCGTCGGCCGTCATCGCCTCGAAGTGGGAGAAGTCGAACCGCAGTTCCCGATCGTTGACGACCGAGCCCGCTTGCGCCGCGTGCGTTCCGAGGACCTCCCGCAGCCCCGCGTGCAGCAGGTGGGTCGCAGTGTGGTTCCGCTCGATCCGCCGCCGGCGGTCGACGTCGACGAAGAGGCGACAGCGATCGCCGATCTCGAACGCGCCCTCGATGTCGGTGACGTGGTGCAGGAATACGCCCTTCGCGTTCCACTTGACGCCCGTGACGACGGCCCGTCCCTCCCGGTCGAGGTTCTCGATCCGGCCGGTGTCAGCCACCTGTCCACCCGCTTCGGCGTAGAACGGAGACGCCAGGAAGACGAGGCGCCCCTTCCCCCGAGAGAGATCTCCGAGGACGTTCTCAACGACGGATTCCGCCTCGACCGTCTCGTAGCCGAGAAACTGCGTTGGGGCCTTCCCCGCGGGGATGACGTCCGCGTCAGCCTCCACGGAAGTCGTCACCGAGATGTCCACACGCGATCGCGCCCGCTGCGCTTCGAGCGCGCGCTCGAACCCGGCACGATCGACCTCAAGTCCCTCGTCCGCGGCGATCTCGATGATCATCTCGAGCGGGAATCCGTAGGTATCGGTCAGCTCGAAGACCAGCTCGCCGAGGAGGACCGTCTCTCCATCCGCGTTCACCGCGGCGATCATCTTCGCGAGGCGTCGCTCCCCGTCGCGCAGCGTCCGACGGAACGTCTCCTCCTCGCGCGCGATCAGCTTCGCCGCGACGTCGCGCGTCTCGACGATCTCCGGGTAGACGCCGCCGAGCGCGTCGACCACGGGATCGACGAGCTGTGCGAGCGAGCCGGCGGGAAGCCCGAGTCGCTCTCCGGCGCGGACGGCGCGGCGGAGGAGGCGGCGCATCACGTACCCCTGACGCTCGTTCCCCGGCATCACCCCGGCCGAGACGAGAAACGGCATGCTGCGCACGTGGTCGGCGATCGTATTCCGATGACGGATCCCGTCCGCGTCGATCGGCTCGGTCGCGACGGCCTCGATCGCCTCGACGATCGGTCGGAAGACGTCGGTCTCGAAGACGGACGCCGCCCCCTGGAGGACAGCGGTCGTCCGCTCGACGCCCATCCCGGTATCGATGTTCTTCGTTTCAAGGGGAACGAGCCTCCCGTCCTCCTGCGCGTCGTACTCGATGAAGACGAGATTCCAGATCTCGTTGAATCGGTTGCAGTCGCACGCCGGCCCGAGGCAGTCGGGACCGCAGGCGAGGTCGGCGCCGGCGTCGAAGTGGATCTCCGAATCCGGCCCGCACGGTCCCGACCCGCCGACCGGTCCCCACCAGTTGTGTTCCTTGCCGAGACGCACGATCCGGTCGGGCGGCAGACCGATGACGTCCTGCCAGAGCGCGTACGCTTCGTCGTCCTCCTCGTAGACGCTCGCCGTCAGCCGGTTCGCATCGACGCCGAGCTCCTCGGTCAGGAATGCCCACGCCATCTCGATCGCGCCCTGCTTGAAGTAGGCACCGAACGAGAAGTTTCCGAGCATCTCGAAGAACGTGTTGTGGTACGCCGTCCGGCCGACGTTCTCGATGTCGGTCGTTCGGAAGCACTTCTGGCAGGTCGTCGCGCAATCGTACGACGGGGTCACCCGCCCCCAGAAGATGTCCTTGAACGGGACCATCCCCGCGGACGTGAACAGGAGCGTCGGATCGTTCGGCACGAGCGACGCGCTCGGCAGGCGCTCGTGGTCGCGGCGCTCGAAGAAGGACAAGTATCGGTCACGAAGCTCGGACGTTCGCATTGCACACCCTTTCCGACATGCAGGCCCGATCGCGATTATCGAGCGCCCCCTCGCCTCCTGCAACACTCCTCGATCCCCTTTGCTCTCGCTCCGCCGCGACCCTATACTGACCGACGGAACCGCAGGCCTGGGGGCCGTGGATCCGAGGGGGGAGCGTCACCACCGATCGCCTGTTCGCCGCGGCGTCGGAGCGCACACGTCTTCACTCTCGGAGCGTACCGCGAGGTGAGACGGATGAAAAGGAAGCGAGGGGATCGCCTCTTCGCGCGTCTTCTCTCTCGGCGCCGCACGGTCCTCAGCGCGGTGGCGGTCGCGTTCGCCCTCCTGCTCGTCGCGGTCTTCGTCGGCCGGCAAGTGGAGATTGCGCGCCGGGCGCGAGCCCTCCGTGCGTCGGAGGAGGCGCGAACGATCGCACTACGCGAGCAGGAGGTCCTGCGAGCGCGTCTGGCGGAGCAGGACAGCGCGGCGGCGGTGGAAGCGGTCGCCCGGGAGCGGCTGGGACTCGTCCTGCCGGGCGAGGAGAAGGTCATCTTCGTGGAGGAGTAACCGGGTGCCGAGCCGTTTCGTCCATCTTCACGTCCATTCGGAGTTCAGCATCCTCGACTCCTCGTGCAAGATCCAGGCGCTCGTCGCCGCCGCCGAGGAACACGGGATGGATGCAATCGCCCTCACCGACCACGGCGTGATGAGCGGCGCGATCAAGTTCTACCGCCAGGCGAGGAAGCGCGGGATCAAGCCGATCCTCGGCTGCGAGATCTACGTCACCCCGGGGGATCGCCGGAGCCGCACCGTCCAGGACGGACAGCGTTACTTCCATCTCGTCCTCCTCGCCGAGAATCACGCTGGCTACCGCAACCTGCTGAAGATCGTCAGCTGCGCCCACACGCAAGGCTTCTACTACCGGCCGCGCGCCGACGACGACCTCCTCGCGGAGCACGCAAGCGGGTTGATTGCCCTGTCGGCGTGCGAAAGCGGCGAGATCCCGCGTCTCCTCAAGGCCGGTCGGACGGAAGCGGCTGAGGCGGCGGCGCAACGCCTCCAGGGGATCTTCGGCCCCGGCCGGTTCTTCATCGAGATCCAGCATCATGGAACCGAGCGCGATGCGCGCCTTCGCGGCGAGCTGATCGGACTGGCGCGGAAACTCGAGATCCCGCTGGTGGCGACCAACGACGTCCACTACCTCGCCGCCGAGGACAAGCTGGCGCACGAGGTTCTCCTCAACATCCGGGCGAACAAGACCCTCGACGATCCGGACCATCGCACGTTCGACGGAGAGGGGTTCCACTTCCGTTCGCCGGAAGAGATGGAAGCACTGTTCGCCGACGTCCCCGAGGCGATCGCGAACACGCGCCAGATCGCCGACCGGTGCAACGTCGAGCTCGACCTAGGAAACCCGATGATCCCGCCGTTCGATCTCCCCGACGGCAAGCCGGATCCCGACGCGTACCTGCGTGAACTGGCGCTCGAAGGCGCGGCCGAGCGCTACGGCACGATCACCGACGCGGTCGCCGAGCGACTCGACTACGAGCTTGAGGTCATCGCCAAGATGGCCTACAGCACCTACTTCCTGATCGTGTGGGACTTCATCCGGTTCGCTCGGGACGAGGAGATCTCCGTCGGGCCGGGGCGTGGGTCCGCCGCGGGGAGTCTCGTCGCCTACGCCCTGCGGATCACCAACGTCGATCCGTTGAAGTACAACCTCCTGTTCGAGCGCTTCCTCAATCCCGACCGCATCAGCCTCCCCGACTTCGACATCGACTTCTGCGTCAAGGGGCGCGATCGGGTAATCGACTACGTCCGCGAGAAGTACGGCGGGAAGGAGTGGTGGAGCCGAATCGCCCAGATCGCGACGTTCGATCGGATGGCCGCACGCAGTGTCGTCCGCGACGTGGGCCGTGTCCTGGGAATCCCGTACGCGACGACCGATCGCGTCGCGAAGCTGATCCCGTTCGGATGGGGACTGAAGGCCGCCGTCGAGCGCGTCGCCGACCTCCACACGCTCTATCGAGACGATCCGGACATCCGGCGTCTCGTCGACATCGCCCAGCGCCTCGAGGGGCTGACGCGGAACGCGTCGACCCACGCCGCCGGCGTCGTCATCGCCCCCGACGCCCTGTCGGAGCACGTCCCGCTCCTTCGCTTGGGGGAGGGCGAGTACGTGACCCAGTTCGACATGATCGACGTCGAAGCGGTCGGCCTCCTCAAGTTCGACTTCCTCGGGCTGCGCAACCTGACGCTGATCGACGAGACCCGGGCGACGTTGAGGGAGCACGCCGGGCTCGATCTGTGCGTGGAGGCGATTCCGCTCGACGACGAACCGACGTTCGCCATGATCCGCGAGGGGAAGACGGCCGGGATCTTCCAGCTCGAGAGCTCGGGGATGACGAACCTGATCCGCCGCGTTCAGCCGGACCGATTCGAGGATCTGATCGCGCTGCTCGCCCTCTACCGTCCGGGGCCGCTCGAAAGCGGGATGACCGACGAGTACGTCGAACGCCGTCAGGGGCGCAAGGCGGTCAGCTACCCCCATCCCGGCCTGGCGGAGATTCTCGAGGACACCTATGGCCTCCCGATCTACCAAGACCAGGTCATGCTGATGGCACAGGCGCTGGCGGGATTCACGCTCGCCGAGGCCGACATCCTGCGCAAGGCAATGGGGAAGAAGAACCGGGAGATCATGGAGAGCCTCCGCTCGAAGTTCATCGACGGCTGCCTGCGCAACAACGTCTCCCAGCAGCTGGCCGAGAGCACGTTCGCCGACATGGAAAAGTTCGCCCGCTACGGGTTCGGCAAGTCACACACGACCGCGTACGCGTTCGTCTCGTACTGGACGGCGTACCTCAAAGCGAACTACCCGCCGCACTTCATGGCCGCCTTGCTCACCAGCGTCCAAGGAGATACGGACAAGGTGGCGGAGTACATCGGCCGTTGCCGCGAGATGGGGATCGACGTCCTCCCGCCTGACGTCAACGCGAGCGGCCCCGGGTTCACGCCGGTCGACGACAAGACGATCCGGTTCGGCCTGGCGGCGATCAAGCACGTCGGAAGCGGCGCGGTGAGCGCGATCGTCAACGCGCGGACGCGCGGACGCTTCGCGTCGTTCTTCGACCTCTGCCGCCGTGTCGACGAGGACGGCCTCGACCGCGAGGCCCTCGAAGCGCTCGTCAAGGCGGGGGCGTTCGACGGGCTCGGCGCGTCGAGGCGGGGTCTTCTGCGGCACCTCTCCGAAGGAATCGAGATGATGCACCGCGGGCGCCACGAACGCCTGACCGGCCAGCAGTCGATCTTCGCCGGACTCGCCGAGGCCGTCGCCGATCCGGTCGTCGACGAGCCCGAGTTCGAGCGCGCCGACCTCCTCTCGTTCGAACGGGAGTTGCTCGGCCTGTACATCACCGCGCACCCACTCGATGACCATCGAGAGGCACTCGACTTCTACTGCTTGTCCGCGCGCGACGCGAAGGCGCTGGAGAAGGGCGCGACCGCGCTCGTCGGGGGACGCGTTCAGAAGATCCGCCGGATCGACACGAAGCGCGGAGATCCGATGGCGTTCTTGACCCTCGAAGACGGCGCGGACGACGTCGAGATCACCGTCTTCCCCCGCGTTCTCGAAGCGTCGGGGGATCTCCTGCGCGAGGACTCGCTCGTCGGGATCGCGGTCACCGCCGACACCCGTAACGGCGAAGTCGGCTTGGTCGCCGACGAGATCCTCAGCCTGCATGAAGTCTCCAAGCGGATGAGCTTGTCGCTCCTGCTGACGATCGACACCGAGGCGGTTGACGAGGACCGTCTCGCCCGACTCCAATCCGAGCTGACCCAGCACGCGGGGGCCGCCCCGGTCTCCCTCCGCCTCGTCGATCCGCTCGGATCGGTCGTCGTGCGGGCGCACGAGCGGTTCTCGGTCGCGCCAAGCGAGGAGCTGTGCTCGACCTTGACCACCCTCCCCGGAATCGTCAACGCCTCGTTCAGGACGAAGCGATGAGCACTCGCTGGCGTGGGGTCCTGCGCGCGCTGACGCCGGGGATGCGCGTCAAGCGGTGGATCCTCCTCTCCGTTCTGTCGATGGGCGTTCTCGTCGTCGCCCTCCTCTACGTCGTCGGGACCGACCTCGTTCGGATCGTCTATCGAACCCTCCCCAGATCCGGGATCCTGCGCTACGCGATCATGGCCGTCGCGTTCGCCCTCGGCGCCGCCGGCTTCACCTATGCTCTCGTCCAGCTGGTCCGATCCGTCGCTCGGGGCGTCGCGCCGGACACGCGGATCCGCCCGTCGACCCTCATCTACCGTCGACGCGTCCTCGACCGAGGCCCGCGCGTGGTGGCGATCGGCGGCGGGACGGGCCTCTCGACCCTCCTCCGCGGACTCAAGGAGGTCACGTCGAACATCACCGCCGTCGTCACGGTGATGGACGACGGGGGAAGCTCCGGCCGATTGCGCGAGGAGATCGACGTTCTCCCGCCGGGCGACGTCCGCAACTGCCTCCTCGCCCTCGCCGAGGACGAGACCCGCCTGTCGGACCTCTTCCAATATCGGTTCCGCGCCCCCCGCGAACTCGCCGGACACTCGCTCGGGAACCTCGTTCTCGCCGGACTCGAACAGGCGACCGGCGGTTTCGATCGCGCCATCGAAGCGATGAGCCACTTTCTCAACGTCCGCGGCCGCGTCCTCCCGTCAACATTGACGAGTACCCATCTCGTCGCGCAGATGGCCGACGGAACGCGCGTCGAAGGCGAAACGAACGTCAGCGCCGACACGCGTCGGATCGAGCGCCTCGATCTCTCCCCGTCCCCGGTCCCCGCCCACGACGAGGTTCTCAAGGCCATCGCCGAAGCCGACCTGATCCTCCTCGGTCCGGGAAGCCTATTCACAAGCCTGATTCCGAACCTGCTTGTCGACGGGGTTGCGGCGGCGATCGAGCGCGCGCCCGCCGAGAAGGCGCTGATCGCCAACCTGATGACGCAGCCCGAGGAGACCGCCGGCTTCTCCTTGCGGGATCATCTCGACGCGCTCGCCGCGTACGTTGACCTGCGACGATTCGATCGGATTTTCGTCAACGCCGCTCCCGCCGACGATGTCCTCCTCGCCGGCTACATCGACGAGGCCGCCGAACCGGTCCGGGATGACCTCCCCGCCGGCAACGACTACGGACTCGAGGTCGTCCGTGTCGACCTGGTCGGCACGGCCGAATGGGCGGGCAAGGAGACGATCAAGCACGACCCGGTGAAGATCGCGCGGGCACTCGTTCGCGAGATGCGCGCGTTCAGCCTTCCGCGACGCGACGCGTCTACCCCTTGATGACCGCGAGCGGACGGAGCCTCGCGACGGGGAGTGTGATCCCCGCGTCGACTGCCGCACCGACCACGCGGTCGACGTCCTTGTAGGCGCCGGGCGCCTCCTCGGCGACGCCGCGCGCGCTGTGCGCCAGAACGAGGATCCCCGCCGATGCCAGATCGGCAATCACCGTCTCGCCCCAGAACCGCTTCGCCGCTTTCTTCCGGGAGAGGGCACGCCCCGCACCGTGGATGCCGCTTCCGAACGCGCGTTCCATCCCGGCCTGGGTCCCGCGGAGGACGTACGACGCGGTTCCCATCGTCCCCCCGACGAACGTCGGGTGCCCGACCGCCCGATACTCGGCGGGCGATTCCGGCCGCCCCGGACCGAACGCGCGCGTCGAGCCCTTACGATGAACGAGGAGTCGGCGCGCCTCGCCGTCGACGATGTGCTCCTCAAGCTTGGCGCAGTTGTGTCCGATGTCGTAGACGGTGCGCACGTCGCCTGCGGAGACGCCGCAGACGCGAACGAGCGACGTTCTCACCAGATGCGCCAACACCTGGCGGTTGGCGAACGCGCAATTCGCGCCGCACGCCACGGCGGCCAGGTATCGTCGACCCTCGGGACTTCCGATCGGCGCGCAGACGAGCTCGCGCCCTGGCACCTCGATTCCGTGTCGCGCGCTCGCCGCAGCCATCTCCTTCAGCGCGTCCTGACCGATCTGGTGTCCGAGCGCGCGCGAGCCGGTGTGGATCGAGACGACGACCTGGCCTTCGGCGAGGCCGTAGGCGCCCGCCGCCTCGTCGTCGAGAATGCGCTCGACGTGTTGGACCTCGAGGTAGTGGTTGCCGGAGCCGAGCGTCCCCACTTGGGCGAACTGCCGGCGCTTGGCGAGCTCTCCCACTGCCGTCGGATCGGCTCCATCCATCCGACCGTTCTCCTCGGTGAAGCGGAGATCCTCCGGCCGGCCGTATCCGCGATCGACGGCGTACCCGCCGCCGTCCCGCAAGACGGCGTCGATCTCGGCGATCGAGAGCCGAAGATCCCCCTTCGACCCGAGCCCGGCGGGAACCGTCTCGAACAGGTCGCGAGCGAGTCGCTCCAGGACGGCACCGATCTCGTCGGCCGAGATCGGCGTCGCCAGCATCCGCACGCCGCAGTTGATGTCGAATCCGACCCCGCCGACGACGGCGACCCCGTCCTCAGCGTCGAACGCCCCGACGCCGCCAATCGGAAAGCCGTACCCCGGGTGAACGTCGGGAAGCGCGATCGACGCCGAGACGATCCCGGGGAGGCAGGCGACGTCGTGCACCTGGCGAAGCGCACTCCACGCGGACCGTCCGGCGACATCGTCGAGCAGGTCGGCGGCCGTCTCCTCGTCGGCGAAGATCCGCCCCGGCACGTGCATGCGCCCAGTGCGCGGGAGGTGCCACTCCGACGACCCGACACGTTCCAGCGTCAGCGCTCGATCCACCCGCGCCTCCCTTGCCCTACACATCGACGACGCACGTCACAACCCACTCCGTCCGGTCTTGCACGGCCGACAGGCCGAGCAGGCTGACGCCCTTCACCTCGACGCCCGGATCGTGCCGGGTCGGGTCGAGCGCCTCCCCCCACGCGGACGCGCGGAGGACGAACCCGCCTCCTTCTTTGGCGATCGTCACGTCGAATCGGCCGAAGACGACCCCGCCGACGTCCTTTGCCGCCAACAGAGCCCCGAGCCAGTCGACCAGGAGATCGGGGAGCGTCTCTGCACGGCAGGCGATCGGCACACACTCGCGCGACTCGACCGCGTCAACCGCGACCATCCGCGCGAACAGGCCCGCCGCCGCCCGTTCGAACGCCTCCTCGACGGTCGAACCGCGGGCGCGCAGACCGATGTCGGCACGGTGATCGAGGTACTCGACGCCCGGCGGGGGCTCGCGCTCGCTCATCTCACGCCCTCAGACGCCTCTCGAACAGCGGCGTGTACACCGCGCCGTCCGGCGTGAGACGGCTCTCCATCAGCGTGATCCGGTCAACCTGCACCGATAGCGGCGGAAGTCCATCCATGTCGGCGAGAACGCGATCGAGGCCGGGATCGGGGCGCCCCTTGATCCGCGCGACCGTCACGTGGGCCACCGCGCGCTTGCGCTCCCGCTCGAACCCGATCGCCGTCAGCCGGTCATTCAGGGCGCGCACGAGTTCGACGAACACCGGCGGCGTCTCCCCGCCGACCCAGAGGACGCGCGGTCGCTCCGCGTTGGGGAACGCGCCGGCACGATCGAGCCGAATCTCGAACGGATCGAACGGACGGACCACGTCCCGACAGATTCCGTCGAGGTCGACCGTCGCGGCGGGCTCGATCTCTCCGAGAAAGCGTACGGTCACGTGGTAGTTCGCCTGCTCGACCCACGAGGCGCGCATCTGCGTCCGCGCGCGAAGGCGCCCGGCCGTCGAGCCGATTGCCCGCTTCACGTCGTTCGGGATCGTCAGGCAGAAGAACGCGCGCATGAACCCTCCTCGAGGTCGATCATACTCCAGTCGCGCCGACGTGCGATCGCACAGCGGCCGCCCCGATACAATGCGACCATGTACCGCAAGACCCTCGCGATCCTGCTCGCTCTCGTTGCCGCGACCGCGCCGCGCCTGTCCGCCGCGCAGCTCCTCGTCTCCAAGGACGGCTCGGGCGGCTACACGACGATCCAGGGGGCGATGAACGCCGCCGGCTACGGAGACACCATCCGCGTTGGCCCGGGGATCTACGAGGAGGGTGTCACCTTCGTCAACGGGGTTACGCTGATCGGGTCCGGCGCCGCGGCGACCGTGATTCGCTACGGCTACGGATTTGAGCCGGTCGTCCACGCCAGCCACGCGAGTGCCGGCCGCATCGAAGCGCTCACGATCGAGCGAACGGCGAGTCTCCTCGCCGCCCCCGCCGTTCTCCTCGAATTCGCATCGATCACGATCGCCGACGTCGCCATCACCGGCGCGCAGGAGAGTGGCATCGAGATCGTCGAGTCTACCTCGAGCCCGACGCTGGAGCGGGTGACGATCTTCGGGAACACCGGGCACGGCGTCTGGGCTCACGGCGGCGCGCGCGCAGTCCTTGTCGGATGCGATGTTCGCGGCAACGGAGGGAACGGCGTCCTCCTGACCGACGGAGCTCGTGCGGAGGTAACGGCGATCGACGTCGCCGACAACGGAGCCCACGGGGTCGCCCTGGTCGACGACGCGGTCGCGACGCTCGATCGCTGCCAGATCGCGGGCAACGCCGGCTGGGGCGTCGAGCTTCGCGATCAGGCTTCGGCCGATCTCGCCGACTGCGCGCTGTCCGGCAACGACGGCGGGGGCGTGACGCTCCTCGGCGACGCCGAGGCGACCGTCTCCCGCTGTCAGCTCACGGGCGGGGCGGCGGGCGCGGCCGCGGGCGATCGCGCGACCCTCCGAGTCGACGACTCGACAATCCGGGGCGCTGCGGGCGTCGGCCTCTCAGGGAGTGACAGCTCCATCGGCGAACTGAGACGCCTGGAGATCGCTTCGTGCGGCGCCGACGGCGTCGAGATTGCGTCGAGCGCGAGTTGGTCGATCGACCACGCGACGCTCGTCGGGAACGGCGGAGCCGGGGCCGTGATCCGCGGGAGCACCGTGACGCTGACCAACACGATCGTCGCGTACAACGCCGGCGCCGGGATCTCGGTCGATCGCCCGGCGAGCGATCCGGGGGACCTCGTCCTGTCGCACAACAACGTCTGGGCGAACGACGACGGTGCCTACATCGGGATCTCGCCGCGGACGAGCGACGTTGCCGCCCCCCCGTCGTTCGTCGATCTCTCGAGCGGCGACCTCAGCCTGCGCCCTGACTCGGCGTGCGTCGGTCGCGGCGTCTGGGGCGCGACGATCGGCGCGTCCCCCGATCCGTCGGCGCGCCCGGAAACCCTGATCGAGTTCGAGCCGACCCTGCGCGATGGGCCGACCGGCCTCGCCCTCACGGGGCGGGTACGACTCGTGACTTCACCCTTCGTCGTCGAGACCGTGGAGATCGCCGCGAGCTACGACGACGACCGATCGTCGGTCGAGCTCGTCTCGGCGATCGCCGGAACCTGGGGCTGGCGCACGTCCGGGCGGGTCGCCGTCGACTCCGGCGCGCTCGAGACGGTCTTCGGCGCGCTCCGCGCCGACGCGGCGTGTGCGGGTGTCCTCGACGGCGAAGCCTCCTGGATCTCCCTCGCTGTCGGCGGGGAGATCGCGGCCCCGCTCTACGCTCTCGCGTCGCGCGTGTCACGGACGTGGCCGTCGACCGCCTGGACGCAGGCGTTCGCGCTCGACGTCGGACGGACTCTCCGCGCCGGCCTGTCCGCGGAACTGATCGACCTGTCCCCTCGCTCGCTCGCCGTTCGAATCGGACTCACCCTTCCGCTCACCGCGGGCGACTGGGCGACCACGGTCGAGTACGCGCTCGCCTCCGACGCGATCGTCTCGCTTGACACGGCGTGGTTCGGGTCCGAGCGTTCCCTCGCCGCACGGGTCGCCGCGTACGTCGACAGCCCGGGGCACGCGTCGGCTCAGGTCACCCTCGACGAGAGCGCCGCCGGCCTGACCCTCGATGCCCAAGCCCGCCTCGCCGACGGTCGGTTCGCCGACGGCTCGCTCTCGGTCGCCAAGCGACTCGCGCGCGGACGGCTCTCCGCCCTCGTCGGCCTCGACGGGGCCGGACATGCACGGGGGACGGTCCGACTCGAAGCCGACCTCGGCACGCTCGGCTTCGCCCGATCGAATCTCCTCCCGGTCCCCGCGTTCGGCGTCGACCCGGAAGCCCCCCAAGCGGGCGACTCGATCCGATTCGATGCCGCCGCCTCGCGCGACCCGGACGGGGAGATCGTCGATCACTGGTGGGACTTCGGCGACGGAGCGGCGGAGCTGGGAGAGCGGGTGGTGCACGCCTACGACGCTCCGGGAACGTACGAAGTCGCCCTGACGGTCGCGGACGACGACGGCGACACGGCGACGCTCGTCGTCCCCGTCGTCGTGTCGTCGTCGGAGACGGCCCCCGTCGCCGCGTTCACGTGGGAGCCAGTCTCCGCATCGGGAACGTACCTTCCGCGCCCTCCGCGCGCGGGAGACGCGATCCGGCTCGATGCGTCCTCCTCCTACGACCCGGCCGACCGCCCCCTCGAGTACCACTGGGACTTCGACTCGGACGGCGCGTTCGACGTCGCCCGGTCGAGCGCGATCGCCGAGCTGCCGCCGTTCTCCGCCGGGACGCACCCGATCACGCTCCGCGTCGTCAACGACGCCGGGCAGGCGGACGCCGTAATGCACGCGGTCGTAATCGCCGAACCGAAGGCACCTCGCGCCGACTTCACCGCGTCCCCGTCAGTGCCGTCGGTCCTCGACCCGGTTCGATTCGTCGATCGCTCCGCGGACGTCGACGGGGCAATCGTTGCGTGGACGTGGGCGTTCGGCGACGGCGCTGCCTCCCGCGAGCGAGAGGCGGTCCACCAGTACGCCGCGGCGGGCGACTACGTGGTCGGTCTGACGGTCGTCGACGATGACGGCCTGAGCGATCGGTTCGAGCGGACGATCTCCGTCGTTCGACTTCCCGAGATCACGAACGTCGACGACGTCTGGGTCCTCGCGATCGGGATCAGCGACTACGAGCACGTAGCCGATCTCGCGTTCGGCCGCGACGACGCAGTCGCCGTCGCCCGCTGGGCGGTCGAGAGCGGGGCCCCGCCGGATCACGTCCGCCTGCTGACCGACCGGACGTCTCCCTCGTCGGATCTCGCCGGGATCGAGGTGCGTCCCGCCACGTTGGTCAACGTCCGGGAGAGCCTCGGGTGGCTGCGCCGCGCTGCGGCCGAAGACGATCTCGTGATGATCTTCTTCTCCGGACACGGCTACCAGGGGGGCGATGATGGAACCGACGAGCGCGACGGGGTCGACGAGTTCTTCGTCCTCGTCGACACGCTTGGCGATGCGGTCGACGACACGGCACTCCGCGACGACGAGTTCGGTCGGTTCCTCGACCGCCTCGCGTCGGATCACGTCCTCGTCTTCTTCGACGGCTGCTACTCCGGCGGTCTCGCGAGAAGCCTGCCGAGCGGGAGTCGACCGACGCCGGGCTCCGTCGATCTGTTCAGCGACTTCTCCCTCGAGGGACGCCTCGTCCTCTCGGCGAGCGGCGAGTCGCAGGACGCGTTCGAGTCGACCGATCTCGGCCACGGCGTCTTCACCCACTTCGTCCTCGACGGACTCCGTGGCGGCGCCGACCGAAACGGCGACGGCCACGTGACCGTCTGGGAGGTCTACGAACACGTCCTCGCCGAGGTTCCGCCGTTCGTGCAACGCGAGCGCGGGGCGGAGCAGATTCCGCAGATCGTCGGGGAAGGGGATGTGCGCGTCGTCGTCTCTCGGACCCCGCGCACCACGTCAGCCGCCTTCTCCTACGCCCCCGCCGTTCCGTACGCCGGCGGGCGGATCGACTTTCGTGACGAATCGAGCGGGACCGTCGCTGCGCGAACGTGGACGTTCGATGGCACCGAGGAGGCGACGGGCGCCGATCCGTCCCACACGTTCCACCAGCCCGGGGTCTATCCGGTGACCCTGACCGTCGTCGATCCGGCCGGCACCGTTTCGGAGACAACGTCCCGGATCCCGGTCGCCCCGGCCGGACGCATCGTCGCACGCGTCGGCGAGATCGCCGTTCTCTCTCTTGGGCGACTGAACGGCGTTCGCGTCGGCGATCGATTCCGGATCGTGCGCACGCCCCCTGATGCGTCCGTCACCCTCGAAGTGACCGAGCTCCTCGATGCGGACGCCTCCGCCTGCCGAGCGGCGGATGGGACCGACCTCCCCGAAGTCGGCGAGACCGTCCTTCCGGTCCCGCCCATCGGGCCGTAGCGATCGGCCCGGCTACTCCTCCAGTTCGACCGTCAGCAAGAACGCGCGTCCGGCGCGGTGGACCTTGAGGACAATCCGGTCTCCGGGTGCCTTAGCGGCGAGGAAGCTCTGGAAGTCGGCACACGAGTCGATCCGGACGGCATTGATGTACGTCACGATATCCCCTTCTCGAAGCCCCTTCAGCTCCGCGATCGTCCCCGCCACGATGTGGGAAATCCGGATCCCGGTCCCCGTCGTCTCCTCGCACAGGAAGCCGAGGCCGACCTCGCCGCGCGCGTAGCTGAACGCGATCTGCTCGACCGGCGAATCGGTCGCCGAGACGAACGGGAGCTTCACCGTCGGCTGATCGATCAGCTCGGCCGCCCCCGTTCCACGGACGCCCTCCTCGCTGCGCGGGTCGGGGAGGTAGACGTGAACGCGAATCGCCCCGCGAAGCTCGTCGAGTGGTGAGTGGGACTGACTCGGCGTCGCGAATCGGAACGCGAGCGCCTCATCGGCACTCACCTGCCAGCCGGAGATGCGGACCGTCTGCCCGGGCCGAAGGATCCACTTCTTGTCGGCCGACGTTCCGACGACCTCCGCGCTTCCGTTCGTGTTGATTCCGTCGATCTCGAGGACGACGCCGAGGTGAACCTCGGTCCGGTTCGTCAGGACGACGCGGTACGCATCGTCGAGGTTCGGTGTGATCCCGTAGCTACGATGCAGCGTGTACTCCACCCGGGCGACGGCGAGGCAGCTCGCTGGGTCTCCCTCGCCACGCGCGCACGCTGCGGCGACTGCGTCGAGCCGGTCGGCGTCGTCCGACGACAGCGGGTCAATCCGAAGCGCAATTCGGCGCGGCTCCAGCGCCGACCACGTCCCGATCCCGAGGAATCCCCACGGCTGGAACGCCTCGACCCGCACGTCGACGTACCGTCCCATGACCGTTGCTCCTTGCGGGCCGCTCGCATCTCGATCTTGCGACGTACTCCTGGAAGTCGCAGACGCAAAGCCGCAAGTCGCAACCGAAGCGATCCACGCCATCGCAACCACCATTCGAACGAGGCTTCGTCTCGTCGTCATCGTCTCCCCTTTCGCCGTCGGGTCGACCGCCCGGCGTCCGCCGCAATCGGGTCGCGTCCGCTCCGACCCGGACGATCCGACGCACGTCTCCCAACTGCCGATTATAGACGGGGTACCGAATCCACTGCCATGTTCGCTGTCCGTGCACCTGCGCGACGCGTCGGCGTCCGCTACGCCTCCGTCCGGCTTCCCGGAGCGATCAGCCGCTCGCCCGCTTCGCAGAGCGGGCACGCTGCCGGCGGGTAGGTCGGAATCGAGAGGGCCACGATCGATTCGATCGGTCGTCCGGCCACCGCGCCCTCGGCGGATCGGTCGACGATCGCGGCGACGCTGACCACGTCGCCCCCGAGGCCGGTCGCGACGGCGATCACCTCGCGCGTCGTGCCCCCCGTGGTGATCACGTCCTCGACGACGGCGATGCGCTCGCCTTGCCGGATGGTGAATCCGCGGCGGAGGCGGAGACTCCCGGTCGACGTCCGCTCCGGAAACGCGAACCGACACCCGAGGTGCCGCGCGACTTCGTACCCGATGAGGAGGGCGCCGAGCGGCGGAGAGATGACTCGATTCACACGGGCTGGAGCGAGCCGCGATGCGAGCTCCTCCCCGAGTGTGGCCGCGTCGCGCGGCTTTTCGAGGGCGCGCGCGCACTGCACGTACTGCGCCGAGTGAAGACCCGACGACAGCTGGAAGTGACCGTGCTGCAACGCCCCGGTTCGCTCGAGCAGGTCCATCCAGGATTCGCGACTCATCGCCCCTCCCCTCCGCCGATGCGCGCCTTGAGCGTGGCAGCGGCCGCTCGGGGATCCGGATCGCCGAGGATCGACCGCGATGCAGAGACGATCATGGGATGATGCTCGCCCGCTGCGTTGCGGAAGGCATCGATGTCGCCCCCTTGCGCGCCGATCCCGGGAACGAGCCACGGGAGGCGGGGGGCGGCGACGTGGACGCCGCTGACCCACTCCGAACGCGTCGCCCCAACCACGAGCCCGACCTGTCCCGGGTACTCCGTCTCAAGATCCTGCGCCATCGCCGCGACCCGGGCGCAGATCGGTGGGTCCCCGTGGCACGCGATTGATTCGGCGGACGGATTCGACGGGAGCCCGAGGACGAACGTAAACAGACCCGCGTCAAGGAACGGACGTACGGCGTCAGTGCCCATGTAGGGAACGACCGTGATCGCGTCGGCGCCGATCACGTCGACCGCCGCCGCCGCGTATCGCGCGGCGGACGACGCGATGTCGCCCCGCTTCGCGTCGAGAATCGTCGCGCGCCCCGCCTCGCGGAGTGCGCGCGTCGTCTGCGCGAGGAGGTCGAGCCCGTCAGGGCCGAGCGCCTCGAAGAAGGCGGCGTTCGGCTTGTAGGCACACGTGTGCGGGAACGTTTCCTCGATGACCCACCGAAGGAACCGGTCGACGTCGGCCGCGAATCGGCCGAACCGGCCTTCGACGAGGCTCGGATGCGGATCGAGCCCGACGCACAATCGCCCCCCCGACGCCGCGATCCCGCGCTCAAGAAGATCGACGAACATCCGATGCCCTCTTCTTCCCGTGTGCCGCACCGCGGATCGCCTCGACGGTTTCGATGCCGCGCTCATCGAGCCAACGACGAAGCTCCCCGGCGAGACGCTGCCCAATCCCGGGATCGATCATCAGGCCGAACCCGATCCCGACGAAGTCGGCGCCCGCCATCAGCATCTCGACTAGGCTCCCCAGCTCGACCACGCCCCCGGTTCCGACGATCACTGCCTCGGGGAATGCGCGCCTGACTTCGAACACGCGCGCGAGCGCGATCGGCAGAATCGCCGGACCGCTCAGTCCGCCGAAGACCCCGTCGAGGAACGGGCGCTGCCCCCTCCAATCGATCCGCATTCCCCGGAGGGAGTTGATGAGCGTGATCCCGTCCGCCCCCGCCGCGAGTGCCGCCCCCGACGATGCGACGAGATCGCCCGCGTCGCCGGGCAGCTTGACGAGGAGAACGTCCTCGAACGCCTCGCGCGCCGCCTGGGTGTAGTCGCGCACCGCCGCGACGTCCGCGCCGACGACGCCCTCGGCCACGTTGGGACACGAGAGGTTGAGCTCGATCATCCGGACGCCCGGCCGGGTCGCAAGCGACGAGACCAGGCGTCCCGTCTCGGCCGGCGACCCGCCCGCCACGCTGACGATGAGTTCCGTCGGGAGCTCGGTCAACCGGGGGAGGATCCGATCGGCGAACGCAGCGAATCCAGGGTTGTCGAGGCCGATCGAGTTGAGCGCACCCGCCGGGCAGTCGACCAGCCGCGGCTGCGGGTTTCCCGCACGCGGCTCGGGCGTGATCGTCTTCGCCGTCAGCGCCCCGACCGACGTCATGTCGATGTTCCCCAGAAGCTCGAGACCGAAGCCCGCCGGCCCAGATGCGAGGACGAGCGGAGATCGGAACCGGATCCCCCAGCGCTCGATCCCTACGTCAGCCACGTCAGCTCCTCGGCGGAGAACAGCGGACCGTCGACGCAGATCCGCTTCGGCCCCGCGCTCGTCGCGACTCGACAGCCAAGACACGTCCCGATCCCACACCCGACGCGCGCCTCGAGCGAGACGTAGATGTGCGGCTCACCTCGATGAGCGCTTGCGAGAGCCCGCAGCATCGGCTCCGGCCCGCAGGCGAGAATCCCGAGTCCCCGCTTCCACAGGGAGTCGACCCGATCGATCGCGCGCTCGCCGGTCACCTCTTCGATGATCAGTGGGACGCCGGGGAGGGCATCGCAGGCGTCTCGGGTGCGGAATCCATACGCGCCGGCAGCGACCAGCGTCGGGTGCTGCTCGGCGAAGAAGAGCATCGGTGCGATGCCGCTTCCGCCGGCGACGAGGACGTACGGACGGTCGGCCGCGATGCGACGGACGTACGGCGTACCGTACGGGCCTCGGACCGAGAACGTCGTTCCAATCGGGCAAGTGGACAGCTTCTCCCGGACCCTGCCCTCCGATTTGACGAACAGGTCGAGCGTACCGTCGCCGGCGAACATCACCGAGAACGCGCGCGGGAGGCACGGGTCTTCCCCGTAGCGGGCGAGGATGAACTGTCCCGCGCCGACGACGTCCGGTAGGCCACGCCCCTCGAGTGTGACACGCGCGTATCGCGCCGACCGCGTCCGCTCGACCAGACGTGCTTCGATCCACGAAAACGGCGACCCGCTCTGGGTCGCCGCTCGGTCCGCGTTGGTCTCCTTCTCCACCCGATCCCCCTTCGGCCGCGAAGCCGTCGGGGAGTCATCGTATCCGCGACGCCCCCGCGCCGTCAATCGCATTCGAAGGGCTACGTCCGCTTGCCGGCTTCGGCCCGACGCTTCTCCTTCGCCCACGTGTCGCGCAGCGTTGCCGTTCGGTTGAGGACGAGGCGTCCATCCTGCGAGTCTGGATCGACGCAAAAGTAGCCCTTCCGTTCGAGCTGGAATCGATCCCCCGGGCGGGCGGCAGCAAGGCTCGGCTCGACCTTGCACCCCGTTTGGACGACGAGCGACGCCGGGTCGAGATAGTCGAGCCACGTCTCGCCGGGATCGATGTCGGTCGGATCCTCCTTCGCGAACAGCCGCTCGTAGAGCCTGACCTCGGCATCGACCGCGTGTCGCTCGGAGACCCAGTGAAGGGTTGCCTTCACCTTCCGCCCGTCCGGTGCGTCCCCGCCTCGCGTCTCCGGGTCGTACGTGCAGCGAAGCTCGACGATCTCGCCGTCCGCGGACCTGACGACCTCCTCGCAGCGCACGAAGTACGCGTAGCGCAGCCGAACCTCTCGCCCCGGCGCGAGGCGGTAGAACTTCTTCGGCGGGTCCTCCATGAAGTCCTCCCGCTCGACGAGGAGCTCCCGCGCAAACGGAACCGGGCGCGTCCCCGCCGTCGGGTCTTCGGGGTTGTTGACCGCCTCGAGCATCTCTTCCTCGTCCTCGGGATAGTTGACGATCACGACGCGGATCGGATCGAGCACGCCCATGACTCGGGGCGACGTGCGATTGAGGTCCTGACGGACGCAGTACTCGAGGAACGACGCGTCGACGAATCCCTCCGACTTCGTCACCCCGAGCTCGTCGATGAACGTCCGCAACGCCTCCGGCGTGTATCCGCGCCGTCGCATCCCGCGGAGGGTCGGCATCCGCCGATCGTCCCATCCGGCGACGTGCGCGCCCTCGACGAGCTCCCGCAGCTTGCGCTTGCTCATCACCGAGTGAGCCAGGTTCAGCCGCCCGTACTCGATCTGACGAGGACGAGACGGCACCGGCAGATGATCGAGGAACCAGTCGTAGAGGGGGCGGTGATTCTCAGACTCGAGACTGCACGTCGAATGCGTGACTCCCTCGATCGCGTCCGACTGGCCGTGCGTCCAGTCGTAGGTCGGGTAGATGCACCACGCATCCCCCTGACGATGGTGTGTCGCGCGAAGGATCCGGTACATCACCGGATCGCGCATGTTCAGGTTCGGATGCGCCATGTCGATCTTGGCGCGCAGAGTCCGCGACCCATCGAGGAACTCGCCGGCGCGCATCCGACGGAACAGGTCGAGGTTCTCCTCGACCGACCGATCGCGGAACGGGCTCTCCGTCCCCGGGGGCGTGATCACGCGGTCCCCGTCGCGAACGGCGGTCCCGCGATAGGCACGGATCTCGTCAGCCGACAGGTCGCAGACGTAGGCATCCCCGTGCTCGATCAGATGCTCGGCCCACGCGTACAGCTGCTCGAAGTAGTCGGACGCGAAGTAGAGCCGATCCTCCCAGTCGACCCCGAGCCAGCGCATGTCCTCGGCAATCCCATCGACGAACTCCTGCTCCTCCGCCGCCGGATTGGTGTCGTCGAAGCGCAGGTTGAACTGCCCGCCGAACTCCTGCGCGATGCCGAACGCGAGGAGAAACCCCTTGGCGTGGCCGATGTGGATGTACCCGTTCGGCTCCGGCGGCCACCGCGTCTGCACTCGGCCGCCGTTCTTTCCCGCAGCGACGTCCTCGGACACGATCTGTCGGATGAAGTCCGTCCGCTCCCGCTCCGAACCTCGATTCATGCGCTCTGCCCCATCTCCATCGACCTCCAGAATGATCGCAATGCGAATGCGTGAGTCTACAACGGGGCTCGGCATCGAGCCACTCGGTGCCGAGAGAGATGTTCGCGAGACGCCCGTGACGGAGACTTCCGGGGCGAGGTGAGGCACGTGGTCAAGCGAGCAATCGGCCCGGTTCCGTACGTCTACCCCGTTCCGATCGTCCTCGTCGGCGCGCTTGTCGACGACCGCCCGAACTACGCGACCGTCGGCGACTGCGCGATCATGGGGATCGACCCGGCGCTCGTCGTCGTCTCCCTGAGCGAGGGGCATCACACCACGCGCGGAATCGTCGAACAGGGTACGTTCAGCGTCAACTTCCCCCGGACCGACGCCCTCGCTCTGGTCGACTACTTCGGCCAGGTCTCCGGACGGGACGTCGACAAGTCAAGACTCGTCGTCACCACATTCGGAGAGCTCGAGACCGCCCCGATGATCGAGTCCTGCCCCGTCTCGCTCGAGTGCCGCGTGCGAAACGAGTGCACGATCGAGCACCGGCACCTGTTCGTCGGCTCGGTCGCGCAGGCCTACGTCGCCGAGGATTGTCTCGACGACGGCAAGCGCGTCGCTCCGCTGTCGATCCTCGATCCGATCCTGTACGCGCTCGACAACCGCTACTACGGCGTCGGCAGGGCGATCGGAGTCGGCTACGAAGAGGCCGACAAGCTCCGCGACTAGCCGGTCGCTCGCGAGAGCGTCTTCCCTTCGCTCCGCAATCGTCCTATACTCGTCCGCTGCACCAAGCGACGACACGCCACACGCGAAACGCCCCATCACTTGGACGGTCGCAACCCACCGCCTCCGGCACGCGGCAAGCCCCGAACTACGCGACGGAGGTGACGCGAATGAAGCGAACCCCAACGTTCCGACGGATCGTGATCGTCGTGCTGTGCACGATCGCCGCGATGTCCGTTCTCTCGGTTGGGACGGAGTTCTCCGTTCCCTACGGCGATCCGATCGCTCTCGACCGGATCGACGGCGTTCTCGGTCCCGAGTGGAATGACGCCAACATCCACCCCTGTCGGATGGGCAGGTACCCGGCCGAGGTCCACTTGAAGCGCGACGATCGATTCTTCTACGTCGCCATCGTCGTGAAGACGAATCAGGAGATCCGTGGAGACTTCGAAGGCTGGGTCTTCCTCGACGACGGGGACGGGCGGGACTACGAGCGAGGCGACGACCTCCTCTCGGTCGTCGCGAGCGATGGCCGGAGGGAGAACGCCGACCACTACTTCAAGGGACACTACGACTTCGTCCTCGACACCCGCATCGGCGGGACCAACGACGCCTACGGCGCCGGACGTTACCACGTGGCGCTCGGCGCGTACGCGTTCGAGTTCCGCCGCGAGCTGCGCAGCGGCGACGCGAAGGACGTCCCGATCGAGGACGAGGCCGCGCTCGACATCGAGTACGGCTGGTCGAGCGGCTAGCCGGCGAGGAGGCGATCATGAATCGATACCGTAGCGCAGTCGCTCGCATCCTGCTCCTCCTCGTCGTCCCGCTCGCCCTGTCGTTCTCCACGTGGGGCGACGAGGGCTCGGTGAAGACGACGACGCGATTCCTCCCCAAGCCGGAGGATGCGGCGCTCCCAATCGCACCCGTGGGCGGGGACGAGAGCATCGAAGCGATGCTGGAGACTGTCGAGCCAGGGGAACCAGAGATCGTCGACGATCCCCTGGCCGGCCTCGATCCCGGTGCGGGCCTGCCCGCCACCTCGCCGCAGTGGCAAGACGTCACGGAGAAGGACGACGAACCCCAATCCCCCTCGATGATCGTGCGGATCTGGATCGCTCACGACGAGGGGGAGCCGCAGACGCCCGCGCTGACGGCGCAGGGCGACGCCGACCCGACGCCCCCGGGCCTCGCCCCTCCGCAGGTGGTCGCGCCGCCGATCGATCCGTTCTTCGACATCGGCGCGACCGACACCCCCCTGGCGGGCATGAACCCCGTCTTGTGGCCGCCCCTCCGCTACGTCAACGCCGCTGTCGATCGGATCCTCGCGCACCTCGAGGGCGACGGCTGGTACACGGCACTTCGAAGCGACGTTCAGACGGTCTCGGCGCAGTTCGAGCGCTACATCCGCGGGCAGACGATCAACGGACGCAACGCGGGCACGATCGTCGACGCGCTGAACGAGCTCCGCGCCGCCGTCGCCGATCTGCGCGCCATCGCGAAGGACGACAAGGCGATCGCCGAGCTGCACGAGAAGGCGCAGCCGAACAACCCCGACGCGTGCCCGTCGACCAACCGCGGCTGTCAGGCGATCCGACGGATCGCACGCGTCCTCAAGGACTGGGCAACGATCGCCGGGGCGAGCGGCGACTCGGAAACGACGTCCGCCCTTCACGAGAAGCTGACCGGGATCTTCACCGACTTCTTCACCCGGACGGGGGCGACGTCGCGGTGGATGGCCGATCGCGCGCGCGATCTCGAGGACATCCACAACCGGATCCTCTCCACGACGCAGCCGGTCGACGGCACCGACATCTCGTTCGCCGACTGGCGGAGCAAGGTTGGCCTCGTCGAAGAGAACCTCCGGTGGACTCTTGACCACTCAGGTGAGGCGAAGAGTCTCTCCGCCGTCTCGTTCGGCCTCGAGATGGCGAAGGACTTCAAGGAGGACCTCGAGAAGACGCATCAGACGGAGTAGGGATCCGCGCCGTGACGTGGAACCCGCACTCGAAGAGGGGCTGGCCGCCTCGGGGCCACCTTCATGCCACCCAGGACTTCTACGATTGGATCCGGCGCATGACGTCGGTGACGAACGGAAGGATCGCTCGTTCGCAAGCGACTTGATTGAAGGTTCCGCAGAACGTGGCGTTCGCCTTCGGCCAGTAGAACATGTAGCAACTCGAGGCGCCTGTGTGTCCCCAAACTTCACCCAGGCCGTGGCGAGACGCGTCGGCATCTGCATCCAAGTCGATGCGCATCACGCCGAGGCCGTACGAGGCGTTCTCGCTCCATCGCTTCCAGCGAAACATTGTGGCCCTAGTCGCCGCCTCCCGGAAGATCTCGTCGCACGCCAGCGCCCGAAGGAACCGGTTCATGTCCCCCAGCGTCGAGTTCAGTCCCCCGCCGGCCCAATCAGCCGTAAGGGCTCGCCATTCGGTGAAGTCAATATCGCCGTGGAAGACGTGCGCTACCCTCGATCCGGCAGCACCGCGAGGAGCTTCAACGAAGCGGCGATAGGTTGAAGTCAGCCCGACGGGCTCGTACACATACTGCCTGTAGGCTGCATCCAGAGAGTCACCGGTCACCGCTTCGATCGCCAGGCCGGCCAGATTGTAGTTCACGTCCGAATAGTGAAATCCTGTTCCCGGCGCAAACAGCGGCTCGCACTCTTCCTTAATGAATGCAACGGTCTCCTCCGGTCTCCACACTCGCTCCGGGTCCCCCACGATGAGATCCATGAATCCTGGGCTTCCGAAGCTGTCGGCCAATCCGCTCGTGTGCCCGAGCAGATCCCTTACGGTGATCTGCTCGCTGTACGATTGCCCGTTGAATTCATGGAGCCCATCGAGAAGCTTCGCAGGCAAGTAGGCTGCCAGCGTCTCATCTAGATCGAGGAGACCCTCCTCCACTACACGCAGCGCGACGACCGCAGTGATGGTCTTGGCAACGCTTGCCGTGTAGATCGAATCGCCGGTGTTCATCGGGATCCGGTGCGTGGGATCCGAGAACCCGCAGGCGCCTTCCCACGCGAATGCCGGTGTCTCAACGAGGAGAGACGCACTCGGCGACTCGGGATGGTCTGTTCGGAAGTGATCGAGGGAGAGCTGCAGGGTTCGAGCGGTTGCCGCGTCAGTCATCGGTTCCTCCTAGCCCAGGACCGGGCATCGAACGGGAGAGCGACCCATGACACGCATTATAACATCACACTGTTCGCTTGCAAGGCGCCGGAGGCCCTTCGGTGATGCGGCGTTCTCCCCGCGAACACACGGCCTGAGCCCAACTGAACCGTTCTGTAACTGAGACGAGCCGGCCTAACTGACTCGAACCTACCAGACGAACCCGACGATGAGGTCTAGCTGGTCGAGTCCGTCTGCGTCGAGGAACGTCACCAATCTCACCGTCGTGTTCTGACCGACCCCGACCTGGATCCCGACGACCGTCTCCTCCCAGTCCATGAAGGCGCCAGTTTGGTCGGTGTCGAACCAGGAGTAGACGAACACGTCGAAGCTACTCCCACAGCAGGAATCTCCACTCACCTCGATCGCGAAGTACTCCTCGTAGTCGTCGTAGTCGAGCTCATAGTGCCCGCCGTACTCCCTCAGCTGCCAGTGATACGGAAGGACGTCGCCCCAGTGGGACCACAGACCCCACCTTCGCTCCGCCCAACTGGCGTAGTTCTCCCAGTCATCGTCACCGAACATCTCGCCCGCCTTGAGGAGGATGCCGGGGCTGATCTCGTAGACGAGCGTCAGCGCCATGAGCTCGATGTCGTTCAAGGTGTAGTTGTCTCCCTCGAAGTACGGGGTGACGCAGAGCGTGTCCGCCACGATGAGGGCAAGTTCCAGATCGACGCCCTTGCCGTATCCCTGCTTCATCTCCTCGGCCTCCCAGTACTCCATGAGGCCGAAACGGATCCCGAGCATCCCGATCTCCAGCCAGTCGAGGCCGATGTCGATGTGCTCGATCATGGCCTCCCATTGAACGAAACCGTGCTCGCAGTCGAACGTCGTGATGAAGACGACGTCGTAGCAGGCGATCGGCGAAGCCACGAGGACGTCGAATCCGGCCCACGGGAGCGTGCACGCGGCGTCTGCGGAAACATGAAATCGTCCGGCCCGATCCAATCGACGTCCGTGTACTCCTCGAACTCCCAGACGAGTTCTCGGACGTCGAGCATCAACTCGTCGAACCCGTACGCCCAGTAGAGCAGCGGACCGGCGTAGTAACGGTTCTCCATGTTGAACCGGCTCTCGGCGTAGACGGCGATCGATCCCGCCGTTCCCCAACCGCCGACGCGTAGACCGATCCCGAGTTCTCCGGGGAGGTAGCCTGACCACGGGAAGGGCAAGTCGCTGTTCCAGTAGTCCTGGTTCGACACGGCGCTGATGACGTACAGGCTGGCGCCGCCGAGCGACATCGTCGCAATCGAGTTCCACCCAGTGAACGGAACGGGGGCATGGACACTCGGCACGAAGAACGCGATGGAGTAGAGATCGACCGCTCCGATCGATCCCTCGACGTCCACTGCGAGATCTCCGAACGAAGAGGTATGGAATTCACTCCTCAGTCCGAACGTCCACGCGGAGACGGTGTACTCGATTTCGATGTGGAGATCGGTGTTGATCAAGGACATTCCGCCAGGGTAGTGGTAGAAGCGCGAACGGATCTCCCCGCTGAACGTACCGGCGACCCCGACAGCGCCGAACAGAAGCACCACAACAACTAACCACACACACCAACGGCGCATGCAACACCTCCCTGCTCCAGGCTTGCACGCTTCAGGAACCATCCAAGTAGGAACGGGGTGACTTCGTCGAGTCCATCCGGCAGTCCAAGGACCGAATTCATGATGCGTCTAGCGCTCGACGTCTCGCGGAAGACGGTTCGCGGCAGCGCAAGGATTTCGATGGATGAACCGATTTGGGGAGGAGGATGGCTGTGCTTCCGAGCAGCTCGCGAGTTCCGCGCGGCGAAACCCGTAGCACAACTCAGCTCTCGGCTGTCCAGTTGCTTGGGAGTCCGCGTGCCCTTCGGGCACGTGCGGGGTCCATTGCCGGGAACTCGAGACGAGGTATCGGGAGGGCGGATTGCCCTCGCCGCAAACCTTCCCTCTTTGGGCACCGATCTTCCAGCGCTGATGCTCGGCTCGTTGGAAGAGGCTGACAGATCGAGCCTTGCGCCACTCGCAAGCCAACTCGCACGGTAGTCTCAAGAAGTGGAGCAACCGTTTGGCATCTTCCTTCCCGACCGCTCGCGTAGCTCCGCTCTACACCGCTGACCGCGTGATCACGGCATGAACTCGTGATCACGTCGCGGTCGCGGTTGTGGGTCCCCACCCGCGGTCGTTGCTTCACCGAGGCGATGGAACCCACTACCAGGCGTCTCTTCGTAGTCCGCTCCGAACACGAGATCACCTAGGCGGACAATGATCGGGTAGTCCTTGATGAACAGGCCGGAAATGGTCGTGTCCTCTCCGTCCGCTTCGATGACAAGCTCCTGCTCGAACCCATGGAGGACGTCTTGGCCGATCGCGGCACCAGCAGTCATGTTGGGGAGAACGATCGTTGCAGGAACGCCCGCGTGTTCATCCTGAGCGGACTCGTCAATCCATATTGCCAGCAGGCGATCGCCATCTACGTTGCTGAAGCAGCAGTACAGAACCGGCGTCGCCGCGATCTCCATCCTCACAGGAAAGGTGACAGGGCTTGCGCCGGATAGCGCAGTCGCCAGGTTCTTGATGACGTAGTAGCGAGGGACAAGTTTGATCTCACTCGGCATCATCAGCTGATTGCTTGCTGCCTTGGATCCCAACCCTGTATGGAGCGTGATCGCTCGCGCGGCGTACTTGGCCGCTTCAAGGTCGGTGTAGAAAGGGAGTTCGGTCGGCACGAGGTCTGTCGGTGTACGCCAGACCATCTCCTCGACGAAGTAGTCGCCAGTGAACCCCAAACCGCGCGCGGTCTGCATGAAGTGAAGAACCGCTCCAGGATACTCCTGCCAGTATGACGCGCCATCTGTGCCTTGTCCTGGCGAATGCCCGTAGAACGGATGCCAGGAAAGACCATCGATTAATGGGCCAATCTCCAAGCGCAACAGATCCAGCAACCATTCCCTCTCCCGACCATTGAACCGGCCGATAGCGCCCGCGATGATCTTCGCTTCTGGATCCGCTGCACGTATCAGTGGGACAACCTGCTTGAGCAGCGATGCGTAGTCGTGGACTGAGATGGCACCACGACAGTCTGCCTCGTACTCGCCAGAGCTTGGCTCATTCCAGATCTCGTAGTACTCAATGCGCCCCCGGAAGTGGTCGACCATGAACGTGGCGTAATCGCAGAAGGAATCTATGTCAGACTGCCGCGCGAACCATCGATCAGGCTCCCGGTCGCCGAGTTGCCCGTCGCCCGGGTTGCCCCAGCAGCTTTCTCCATACGAGTGCGAATCCAGTCCTGCACCGTGGCCCAATGTGAGAACTACGTTCACTCCATCGTTCGCGAGCTCCGTGACGAAATCATCCACTCCCGGCTCGATGAAGTAGTCTCCACTGCTTCGCCATACCGTCTGCCAGTTCAATGGATTGGGCGACCCAAACCCGGTTCGCACCCATTGGATGCCCAGGTCGCGAACGCTTGCCAGCAGACTGTCATATACGCGAGAGAACTCTCCAGATTCCCAAGCACCGATACATCCGCCGACTGGATTCACGATATGTGCCTCGAATGGGACACCTCGCAGCAGCTGTCTGGGCATGCGGTTGCCCTGCTGAAGATCCAAGACTGCTGGGTTCTCAGGAGTTGGCAACGAAAACGCCGACGTAGTCCCTCGTTCATTCGTGGCCGTGGCGACGAGCTGTGCACCTACGAAGGGTGGGTCCTTGGGCAACCGAAAGGCGCCGGCTGCATCCGCTGCAACTTGCCCTTCGTACGTTGCACCAACATCGGAGAACAATTCCACCGTGCAGAGAGGGCAAGCCACCCCCGCCACGCATCCAGAATCCTCATCGATGTCGAGAATCCGAGGGGCCTCCAGCGATTCATTCCCGCCATCTCCAAGCGCAATTCCTGCGCCTTGGTTATCGCGAATCTCGTTCCTGGTGATCGTGTTCCCGACCGAACTCCCCCCTGTAATCCGTATCCCGACCCCATTGTGTGCGATGACGTTGTCTGGGCCGATCGTTGTTCCACTGATCCCATTCTCAATCCAGATTCCGTCTTGCCGGTTGCCCCAATCCTTGAGCTGAGAAACATCTGTGCCGATGATGTTCCCCGTGATGGTGTTGTCCCTTCCCGCACTGCAGAGATCGATGCCCACTCCGTTGCCGCTCAGCAGATTCCCCTGCCCGAGCGGCCCGGAGCCTACGCTTCGCTCGCCGCCAATCTTGGTGTGGCTCGCCGAGCATGCAGCAATGCCCGAACCTCGGAAGCCAACGACTTGCAGCCCCATCACGGTGTTGTCATCCGAGTAGATCTGGAGCCCGTTGTTCCAGTCGCCTGAGACGTTGCGTCCATCGATGATCACGCCAGCGTTGCTTCCGTCAATCGTAATGCCGCGCCGCGGTCGATGAATCGGTGGTAGCTCGCTCTGCAAGAAGATGGTGGCCGGACTGCTCGGTGGAAAGACTGTGGGATCGAACGTAATCGTTTCCTCGGATTGCACCGTCTCCAATGCCCAACGAAGCGTGCCTTGTCCATTGTCCGCAGTGCTTGTGACAATGATCTCGTTTGCAGCAACCGGCACCTTCGTTGCCGACCGGGCAACGAACTTGGGAAAGGAGAACGCACTCGTCGACCCGTCATCGGACGTAGCTGTTGCCGTCACGTAACCACCAACGAGAGAATCATCGAACCGAAGAGAGAACCGACCCTCTTCACTGGCTACGCACTCCCCAAGGTAGACTGTGCTCTCCGCAATGTACGCTGACGCATTCGACCGATCAGAGCTGAAGACCTCCACAGTGCACCCCGGACACGTGCTCCCGCTTACAAGACCTTCCGCGAAGGCTGTTGCATCAATGATGGGCTGTCGTAGGGAGTCATTGCCTCCATCGTAAATGAGGATGTTCCCGGTTTCGTTGCCGAAGACATAGTTCTGCGTGATCGTGTTCCGGGATGCGCGCGCTCCGCTAATCTCTATGCCGCTTCGATTGTGTGCGATTACGTTCCCAGAGCCTATCACGTTGTCCTGGCAGCCCGCTTCAATCCACACACCTTGCAGAGAGTTGCCAAGTGGCTCGCTACCGTCCGGCCCGACTCCAATCAGGTTGCCAGTGATCGTATTGCAGGAGCTTCGGTCTGAGATATCAATGCCAATCCCGTTCCCACCGACAAGATTGCCATGCCCCAAGGGACCCGCTCCAAGGGTGCGGTCACCGCCTATGACTGCATGGCTTGCCCCTGTGAGATCAATGCCAACATCTGCGAAGCCAACGACCTGAAGGCCTTGGATTGTGATGTCTCTAGCGAGAATCTCGAGACCTGCCCGCCACCCGGATGTTAGATGTCGGCCATTGAGGATGACACCAGCGTCGCTTGCGTCAATGGTTATTCCGGCCGCTGTGAGCCGAAGCTTCCGTACGGGGTAGATCGTCCCTGGATCATCAGGGGGGAAGGCCGTCCGGTCAAACGTGATGACATCACCCGATCCCGCCATGTTCAGAGCCCAACGCAATGAGCCCTCTCCGCTGTCCGCGGTGCTGTTGACGACGATCTCTCTCGCTGCACACGCGAGCGCCAAGAGAAGAGCCAACCCAATGGCTACGATCACTCGCTTCATGGTCCCTCCCTTTCGGGAAGGATACGGATGCAGCAGGGCTCAGTGCAATCGACGGGGATGGACAAGGAAACATGCGAGAGTCCTAGGGTGTCGTATTCCGTAGTACTGTTTACAGGTGGCCGGTTGAAGTAGGCGGGAAGAAGAGGGTCACCAGTGCAGAATCACCAGGTAGTCACAACACAACCTGGGAGGACTGCCGATGACC
>Ga0180430_10000165_pt1 | contig 74562 bp, 70 predicted proteins | sample SS_ome_9_FD_132999 | JGI IMG/M metagenome (GOLD analysis project Ga0180430, IMG submission 132999) | Hypersaline lake sediment archaeal communities from the Salton Sea, California, USA - SS_1_S_2 metaG | ecosystem: Environmental > Aquatic > Non-marine Saline and Alkaline > Hypersaline >...
CGCTACGGGTCGACCGTTCTCGGCCTGCTTCAAGATCCCGATGATCTGCTCTTCGCTGAATCTGCTCTTCTTCATCCCGTCCTCCGATCCTATCTCTCGGAGGACTGACAGCTCAACTGGTCCCAAATACGGGGGTCACGTCAATCCCTGCTACTCAGCCACCGCTCCCCAGCTGAATCGAGCAGAGTGAGCGCTCGACGAACTGCGTCGTCGACGCGGTCAGCACGGCTACTCGGGTTCGCAGGCTTGGCTTCGTTGTCGGTAGCCTGGCTTGCACATCCACGCGTTTCCGGATGCCGTGAGTCGTGCATTCGCAGGGACCTCGATGGCTGAGCAGGCGCGGCGGGTCCTTCTGAAGCCGCGTTCGCACCGCCAGTCCTTTCCGGACGATGCGAGATAGCCGTTCGGCGGGACGTCGACCGGGATACACGAGCCCCCCTTCTTTCGATGCCCGAAGTTGCACGCGAAGCTGTTGCCAGATTCGTCGAGGTATCCAGACGCAGGTACTGCCAGGGCGACACACTCGTTGCCGCGGGATTCGAATCCCCGGTCGCATTTCCACTCGCTTCCAGATGCATGCAGAAAGCCGTTGGCCGGAATTTCGATCTCGGCGCACGCGTCGCCAACATTTCGATATCCGCGGTCACATCTCCATCCGACCTGCGTGATGTTCGAAAGATGAGCATTGTCGGGCACTTCGATCTTGGCGCAGGTCTCGACGCGCTTTCGATATCCGCGGTGGCACTGCCAGCCTCGTCCGCCGAACGAGAGGAAGGCGTTCTCCGGCACCTCGACGGCCACGCACTTCCGTTCTTCCGAGAGGAAGTAGCCCCGATCGCATTCCCAGCCGGTTCCGTAGTCCTTGACGTGAGCGTGCAACGGGATCGCTTCTCGGGCGTCTTCCTGGGACGACGCCGGTGCCGGAGCGAAGATCAGCACAGGCGCTCCGAACAGGAGTGCCCATGTGCTGAATCCGATCTCCGCAACTCGACGTCGCAGGCTGCTCTCGCTGTCAGACCTCATTTCGCTCCTTGTTCGACGCCAGGCGGCGGTTCCGGTTCTTGCTGCTCGACACCGAGGACGCGCCGCGCGGTCCACCTCCGGCCGACCTCGAGAAGGCGTCGAGGAAGCGGCCCGTCAGCTCGTCGATCCGGTGGAGGCAGCCAATCAGGCCGGGGCGTGCTTCTCGCTCCGCGAGGCCAATGAGATTCCCGAATCGCTCGTTGCGATCCGTAGTCGCCTGAGATGAACAGATTGCGAAGTATATCGGTCCTTCTTGAAATATGCTTGACATATCAAGCAGATCGCCCAGAATCGATGCTCCAGATCGGCGAGCAACTCCTGGCAAGAGCTTGGGACGCGAGCCTTTGAGCGGTGGAGACTGATGACTGCGCGCCGGAAAGCAGCGAAGAGACGGACGCGGCGGCCGGCGTTCGCGGGAAAGCCCGAGGAGCTGGGTGTCGTCCTGTCGGATCTCCGGAAGGCGAAAGGACTCTCTCTTCGGGAGGTCGAGCAAGCGACGGGAAGCACCGTCTCGAACGCCTATCTGAGTCAGCTCGAGAACGGGAAGATCAAGAAGCCTTCACCCAACGTCCTGCACAGCCTGGCTGAAGTCTACGTCGTTCCCTACGAAGCTCTCATGGAGAAGGCGGGCTACCTGCTTCCCTCCGAGGACGCAGGTCCCGGGCGGCGCAGGAGATTGGCGGCCTTCGCGATCGACGATCTGACCGCCGAAGAGGAGGAGGAACTCTTGAAGTACCTCGCGTTCATTCGATCTCGGAAATCGCCTTCGTGATGGCTCCGTTCGAGAAGCTTCACTGATGTCGAAGACTGCGAACCTGGACGTGCTCGCGTATAGCGACAGCCCGATCGGTGCGATCTGTCTCCGTCGTCGAGAACTCCTGTCGAGCCCAGGGACGACGGTGACCGAGATCACGCTCGATCACATGCTCTTGATGAGCAGCCATCACACCGCATCCGAGCGCGCCCTGTCGAGCCGGGCCCTGGCACGCCACGGCGGAACCCGTGGTCTTCGCGTGCTCGTGGGAGGGCTCGGTCTTGGCTACACCGCGCAGGAAGCGCTGAAGTCAGACGCGGTCTCCCGTGTCGACGTGGTCGAGTTCTTGCCGCAGGTGATCACCTGGATGAAGAACGGGCTCGTGCCGCTGTCGGACGAACTGAACAGCGATCCCCGCTATTCGGTGATCGAAGGGGACGTGTACTCGATGCTCGCGGGGCCCGCGGAGCTGCAGTATGACCTCGTTCTGATCGACGTCGACCATTCCCCCGACGAGCCGCTCGCCGAGGCGAATTCGGCTTTCTATACGGAGGCCGGCCTCAGATCGGCCAAGGAGCACATGCGTCCCGGCGGAGTGCTCGGCGTCTGGTCGTACGCCGGCAACTCGCCGTTCGCAGATGCGGTTCGCGCCGTGTTCTCTCACGGGGAGATTGCGCCCGTCCCGTTCGACAACGAACTCACGGGTGAGAAAGAGACGAACTGGCTCTTCCTCGCGGACAACGACTAGCGCGGAGCCCCGCGATTCTCAGGCGCTCGTGAACCGCGGCGGTCTACTTGCCGCCGGGCACCGACGTCAGCGGGCTCGGCCGCGGGTTGTTCTTGTCCTGCTTGATCCTTCGCTTGTCCTTGACGGTCAGCTTGGTCTTGTTCTGCTTCTCTCTCTTGCTCTTGTCCTTGCTTCCCTTGTCACCCATGGCGAACTCTCCAATCGAATCAGTGTGGTGTTCGAGGCGACCTGCGCGTCCTGCGTAGGTTCCGAGTATCGCCGTCGGGGCGGGAGGAGTCCTCGGCTCGTTGGAGCAGGGGAAGCCCTCCTGGCCGGAGGAGCGTGCGCGAGCTGGTTGCAGCGACCGGCCAACTCATACGACAGCCGTTCGATTGGAACGAACGTCGAGTCGTGAAGAGGGAAGCTCGATCTCACGGCGTTCGTCTCGCCGATCGCTCCTCGACGAACTCAGGAACGCGTGCTCGGCGGGCTGTGGCTTCACAGCGGGTCCGTTTCGGACATGCCCGACACGCCAACGACAGCCGCTTGCAGAGCGGTCCAGATAGGCATCGGCTGGCAGATCGATGATCACGCAGCGTTCACCTTGACTCCCGGCCATCTGCGTATTTCTACAGGCGATGCTTAGTATAGCAAGCGATCTGGAAAGATGCTTGCTTTATCAAGCATCTACAGGTCGAGTATGCAGAGACGATCGCGTTGAGTGATCCAACGATCGCTGCCAGATGAGGCGATATGGAGTCACGCAGACAAGATTCCTGGACCCAGGGGAATCGCGTTCCCCTGTCGGCGGTCACCAGGCGCCGAGCTGGTCGCCCGCCGGTGCTGGCTGCTCGAAGGGGACCTCTGCGCCTCGCCGGGCTGCGGCGTTCGTTGCCCTAGCCGATGACGACACGTGCCGCCGGGTTCGCCTTCTGAGAGGCCAGCGTGCCTCCCGGCACGCGGTGCTGCATGCGGCGGGGCCCCGACCCTGCGAAAGGCTCATCCCTTCGCGCGCGTCTTTCGATCGATCGACGAGCACGGCCGCGTCACGACAGACTGGTGCCCACTCGGGGCGGATCGCACGTCAGGTGGGTCGCGCTCCCTGTTCGATCGGCAGCGACTCGATCGCCGACCACTCGTACCAGCTCCCGAGGTAGTTCCGGAGCCGGCCGAATCCCGCCGATCGCAGCGCGGCGAAGGTGTTCGATGCGCGGGATCCCTTGAAGCAGTAGATGATGATGTCGTCGTCAGGCGTGAGTCCGGCGGAGCCCATGATCTCTCGGATCTCCTCGGGTGACCGGAAGGTCGGCGACTCCGAGTCGGTCATCAGCTTCGTCCACTCCACCCAGGTCGCGCCGGGGATGCGACCTCGTCGCGGGGAGAAGTCCTCCTCGGGGGTGTCGTAGGGGGACGAGCTTTCGCAGAACCACTCCACCGCGTCCCGGTTGTCGAGCAACTTGACGTTCTCGTCTTCGAGCGCCGCGACCACGTCCTCCTTGAGCGCGAGCATGTGTCGATTCAGGCTGGCCTTGAAGTCGGAGCGCGGGCGCTCGACGGGCACGTCGTCGACCGGTAGCCCCGCCTCCTCCCAGGCCTTGAAGCCACCGTCGAGCACGGCCGCGTTCTCGTGGCCGAAGAAGCCGAGCCACCACCAGCCGCGGAAGGAGCCACCGAATCGGCTCGCGAGACCGTCCTCGTAGAGGACGACCAGCGTGTCGGATGTGACGCCCGCCGACGCGAAGAGGTCTTCGAAGAGTGCCCTCGACGTCTCGAGCTCCTCCGCCGTCGTCGTCGACAGGTGATAGAAGATCTGCGGAATGTTGACCGCGCCGGCAACGTGCGAGATCGCGTAATCGTCCGCGTCCCGAACGTCGACGACCAATGCGTCTCCAGCCGACTGGAGCCGGTGGACCTCCTCGGGTGAAAGAAGACGTGAATCGCTGATCGTGACCATTTGGTTCCTCCCTGTTCTCACGCATCGCGCTCGTGCGACTCCTGCGGATGCCGGCAGACTTCACGGCGGCGTCGGACACGGGCGTTGCAAGAAATCGGCCAGCGAGATCCGGCTTCTCCGCGAGCGGCATGCGACTTCACCCATCGGGTTCGCCGCACGAACCGTCATCGATGCCGACGGGAGAGGCAGCGATCAGGGTGTGTTCGCGCGTCGGGCGTCGGTGGACGCCGATTCGAAGCGGCCTTCGTGGCACGGACCGTCCACGAGCGTGCTCGGCCGCTGGAGCGGGAGCTTCAGGAAGACGGTCGACTGCCCACCCGGGAAGTGTCCGGCCCGGACGTTCCACTGGAGGGACGGAAGGATCAATCGTGGCTGCCCGAGCGTTGCGTCGCGCTCCCTGCGCATGCGGGCGAAGGCGCCGCGTTCGGTCTCGAGCCGCACCTGTACGTTCGAGGCCATCTGCTCCGCGAGCGTCGACACGTAGCGAAGCGGGCGACCGCCGGGTCGATAGTCGTGTCCGGTGAAGACACGGGTCGATCCGGGCAGCGTCCTGTAGATCGTCTGGATCGACTCGTAGAGGGTCTCGGCCGATCCGCCCGGGAAGTCACAGCGGGCCGTTCCTGCGTCGGGTTGGAAGAGCAGATCCCCGACGAAGAGCGCATCGCCGATCAGGTAGCTCACGCATCCGGGCGTATGGCCGGGCGTGTGGAGCACCCGAATCTCGAGCCCGCCGAGGGCGAGTCGCTCGTCAGGCTCGAAGACCATGTCGTACTGGGATCCGTCGGCCGCGAGAGTCTCCTCGTCGTGGAATCGATCGCGGAGGGTCTTCTGCATGTCTACGATTCGACCGCCGATGCCGGTTCGCGCCCCGAAGTGGAGACGGAAGTAGTCGAGTCCGGTCAGATGATCCGCGTGAACGTGGGTGTCGAGGGTGTAGAGCACCCGGAGCCCATCGCGCTCGATCGTTTCCGCCACCCGATCCGCAGAGCGGGTCTCGATGCGACCCGACGCGAGATCCAGGTCGAGAATCGGGTCGATGACGGCCGACAGGCCGGAGTCGAGCTCGGTCACGAGGTACGTCAGCGCGCCCGTGTCCGGATCGTGGAAGGCCGCGACGTGCGGGTCGGACATGGCGAATGGGCCTCCGGAAGAGGGGAGGGGAATCGGCAGGTGACTCCGAAGCGAGCCCGGGTCTCCGCTCTCGCGTTCCGTTTCCCGAGACGTGGATACGGGTCGGGCTCGTCGTCGATCGGAGACGTCGCAATTCCCATTCCAAGCTGTCGGGTTCTTCTCCTTGCGCGTGTGCGCGGCAAGTAGGTGTTCACGCTCGCTCGCGACCTGCGACGTCCGAAGCGATGACCTCACATTGATCGCGATGCCCAATGTTTCAGCTTGAGGGAACTGGCGAAGATCGGGCATGCGGATGATCCCAGGCGCGATCTGTATCGAACCTTGCGACGTTCGGGCGAGCGTTGCACAAGCAGCGCGCTCGTCCGGACGGCACGCATATTGCTATTGATCGCTGCGGAAGCGCCTGCTTCCCAACGAGTCACGACGCTTCCTTCGCCGAGGCCGGTACGGAAGTTCGTCGGATCCGGGCCCTTGCTGGGAACCGACCAGTTCCGAACACGACGACAATGGGAGCATCGATGGGTTGGAATGATGATCGTTCGGTTGCCTCGGTTCGCTCGATCGAGCCGAGAGCCGCACGTACGGCGCCGTGCACGCCGAGCGATCGCGGATCCGAACGCTTCGACCCGACGCGAGTAACCGGGCGTGCCGGATCGAAGGCCGGAAGCTGAAGATGGGCGCCCACGTCCAGATCTCCGAGCTGAGCCACCGCTACGCCTCGCGTGGTCCCTGGGTGCTCGAGGGAATCGATCTCGAGATCCAGCCGGGCGAACTCGTCGCGCTGGTCGGCCGGAGTGGATGCGGGAAGTCGACGCTGCTCCAGCTCGCGGCGGGCATGGCGCAGCCGCGACAGGGCTCGGTCTGGATCGACGGTCGCAGGGTCGCCAAGCCGTCGTCGAAGTGGAACGTGATGTTCCAGCGACCCAGTCTCTATCCCTGGCTGAACGTGAGCCAGAACGCCGCCCTCGGCATGAAGCTCGCCGGCGCCTCGGCCCTCGCGAAGGCGCGCGTCCCCGAGCTGCTCGAGCTCGTCGAGATGACGGAGTTCTCCACGCAGAACGTCCAGCGTCTGTCAGGAGGGCAGCAGCAGCGAGTCGCCCTCGCGCGGTCCCTCGCGACCGATCCCGATCTCCTGCTCCTCGACGAGCCCTTTTCCTCCCTCGACATCCTGACGCGGCGAAATCTCCAGCGGGACGTCGTCCGGATCGTCCGGGAACGCGGGATCTCCCTCGTACTCGTGACCCACGACACGGAAGAGGCCGTCAACATGGCAGACAGGATCCTGGTCATGGCACCGAACCCGGGACGGATCGTGCGTCAGCTGGACGTCGACCTCGGGACCGAACGCGACAGCGGCTCCGACCGCTTCAAGGAGGTCGAGGAGGATCTCCTTCGAGACCTCACGACGCTGCACGTTCCGGAAGCTCCGGAGCGCGTGCCGTCAGTCCTGAGCGCGCAGGCGCCGCGCGCGACCGGACTCGAAACATCCTTGGCGTGGAGGGGCGAGACATGAGTAGGAAGGATCGACGATCGATCGAGGACCAGCAGGTGTCGGATCTGGTCGGAGAAGGCTTCAACCGTCGGGATTTCCTGGACCTGCTCGCAAAGGGCGGAATGCTGGCCGCGGGCATGGCGGCGTTGCCGAACCTCGCCCGGTCGATGGTCTCCGAGGACGGCGTCGTGAAGATCGGATACCTGCCCATCACCGACGCGACCGCGCTGCTGGTCGCGCACGGCAAGGGCTTCCTCGAAGAAGAAGGGCTCAAGGTCGAGCGGCCGACGCTGATTCGCGGTTGGTCTCCGCTCGTCGAGGGCTTCGCGTCGGGCAAGTTCAACCTGGTGCACTTCCTCAAGCCGATCCCGGTGTGGATGCGGTACAACAACGACTTCCCGGTGAAGATCATGGCCTGGGCGCACACCAACGGCTCAGGCCTCGTCGTGGGCAAGCACACGAGCATCGAGGACTTCGCCGGGCTGGCGGGCAGCCAGATCGCGGTCCCCTACTGGTACTCGATGCACAACATCGTGCTCCAGATCGCCTTGCGTGCGAACGGGCTGAAGGCCGTCATCAAGCCGCAGGGGACGAAGCTCGCGCCGAACGAGGTCAACCTCCAGGTGATGCCGCCGCCGGAGATGCCGGCCGCTCTCGCCGCGAAGAAGATCGACGCCTACATCGTCGCCGAGCCCTTCAACGCCATGGGCGAAGTCAAGGCCGGCGCGCGGATGCTCCGGTTCACCGGCGACATCTGGAAGAACCACCCCTGCTGCGTGGTCTGCATGCACGAAGGAGACGCCGAGAAGAACCCGGAATGGACCCAGAAGGTCATGAACGGGATCGTCAAGGCACAGATCTACACCTCCACGCACAAGGAAGAGGTGGCCGAGATGCTGTCGCGGGATGGAAAGGGTTATCTGCCGATGCCCGCGAAGGTCGTGAAGCGGGCCATGACGCTCTACTCGAGCGAACCCAGCTACGAGGAGTCCGGAGCGATCAAGCACGCGGCCTGGGGCAACGGCCGGATCGACTTCCAGCCCTGGCCCTATCCGTCCGCGACGAAGATGATCGTGAACGCGATGAACGAGACCGTCGTCGACGGCGACAAGACCTTCCTCTCGAAGCTCGACCCGGACTTCGTCGCGAAGGACCTCGTCAACTACGAGTTCGTGCGCAACGCGCTCGAGAAGTACCCGGAGTGGAAGAACGATCCGAGCGTCAACCCGGCGGATCCGTTCAATCGCGAGGAGGTGGTCCTCCTGTGAGCTCCACCGGCGCGGCCATGGCACTGACGAAATCGGGGGACGCGCGGGCGTCGGGCGAAGGAGACCCGCCGACCGGCGAGTCGAACCTGATCTCTGCCTCCCAGACGGAGTTCGAAGGCCGCGGCGAAGCGCACCGCTTTCTCCAGAATGCACTCGTCTCGATCGCCTGGTCGGCGCTCGGGCTCGGCGCGCTGCTCCTGCTCTGGTGGACGGGCGGCGAATGGGTCGCTTCGAATCCGTCGACGTCGGCGTTCGCGGACTTCGCGCCCGGCCCGACGTTCGAGACGCTCGGCGGGATGCTCGAGCGGGGGACGGTCTGGGCCCCCGTCGCCGCGAGCCTGGGACGCATCGGTTGGGGGCTCGGCTACGCGTGTCTGCTCGGGATCCCGATCGGCGTCCTGATCGGCCGCGTGAAGGCGCTGCAGAAAGTGACCAACGCGCCCTTCCAGCTGCTGCGCATGATCAGTCCGCTCTCCTGGATGCCGATCGCGGTCATGGCCTTCTCGACCTGGGAGGGCGCGATCGTCTTCCTGATCGGCGCCGCGTCGATCTGGCCGATCATCTTCTCGACGAGCAACGGGATCTCGAAGATCGATCCGAGCTGGTTCGCAGTCGCGCGGAATCTCGGTGCCGTCCCGTGGCAGGTGCTGACGCACGTGATTCTGCCCGCCGCGGCCCAGGACATGCTGACGGGCGTGCGCCTCGCGATGGGCGTCGCGTGGGTCGTGCTGGTCCCCGCGGAGTATCTCGGCGTCACGAGCGGTCTCGGCTACGCGATCAACGACGCGCGCGACACGCTCGAGTACGACCGGCTGGCAGCGATCGTCGTCGTGATCGGCATCTGCGGATATCTGATCGACAGCGCCATGCGGCTCGCGATCGCGCAGGTGAACTGGCACCAGGAAGAAGTCTGACGCGTACGCGCGTCGACCGGCGTCGTCCGAGAGCGGCGGCATCGAGCGCGCTGCCCAGGCAGCGAAAAACCCCAACAGGATCAGGAGGAACAGGAAAATGTCTTTGGACGTCAAGACGGAGGATGGGCCGCCGGCGGGAATCAGCTGCCTCGAGCCGATCGACAAGGGCGGCCTCGACAAGCTGATCGAGAACGGCAAAGCGGATCCGAACGCCATCAAGACGCTGAAGTGCAAGACGGTCGCGGAGGGGCGCTTTCGCCACCTCAACTACATCCGCGACCTCGAGCCCTACATCGTCGACGAGCCGCCGGGGCTGCTCGGGGACGACACGGCCCCGAACCCCTCGGAAGCCACCCTCGCGGCGCTCGGCTCGTGCCTCGCGGTCGGGATCCACGCGAACTGCGTCGCGGGCGACATCACCGTGCGCGAGCTCTCGATCGAGCTCGAGGCGGACATCAACATCACGGCGGTCTGGGGAACGGGAGACACGAGTCCCAAGCCCGTCGGGTTCGACGCCGTGCGGATCACGGTGAACCTCGACGCGGAGTGTTCCGACGAGACCCGCGACGAGATCATCGAACGTGCGACGAAGTGGTCGCCCGTCGTGAACACCTTCCAGAAGCCGGTCGCCGTGGACGTGACGACCGCTTGACTCCCGGCGCGAAGCGCGCCCTCCCGCGATCTTCCGGGAGGGCGCTCGCGCCGATCTCTCTTCCCCTTGGAGCAGCCCCATGTCCTCTGCGGCCGACGACCGGATGACCCTCTCTCAGCCGATGCGCCTCCTCCCCGAGGACGCGATCGTCGACGGTGTTCGGGGCGTCGTCACGCAACGGCTCGCGCCGTATGTGGCGAGGTACGATCGAGAGGGCATCTATCCCGAAGAGGCGATGCGCGGCTTCGGAAGCACGGGCCTCTACGGAACGCATCTCTCCGGCCAGGGCGACTCACCCGACGTGGACATGATCTCGATGATCGAAGGCATGTCGGTCGTCTCGGGAAGCTGCTTGTCGACCGGATTCTGCGTCTGGTGCCAGGCGGCCTGCGGCTGGTACCTCGAGCATACGGAGAACGAGGGGCTGCGTGAGAAGCTCAAGCCGATCGTCGCGACGGGCGAGCGCCTCGGCGGTACGGGCCTCTCCAACCCGATGAAATTCTATTCCGGCATCGAGTCGATCCGGCTTCGCGGCAAGCGGGTCGCGGGCGGATACGAGGTGACCGGCGCCTTGCCCTGGGTCTCGAACCTGGGTTCGGACCATCTCTTCGGCATCGTCTTCGCCGTCGAGGGCAAGGAAGACCATCGCGTCATGGCGATGATCGACTGCGCGCAGGAGGGCGTCGTGCTCGGCGATGGCGGGCGCATGATCGCGCTCGAGGGAAGCCGGACCTTCTCCATCCGGTTCAAGCAGTGCTTCGTGTCCGACGAACAGATCCTCGCGGACCCCGCCGACGAGTACGTCGCGAAGATTCGTCCGGGCTTCGTCCTGATGCAGGTCGGGATGGGGCTCGGCCTCGTCGAATCCTGCATCGAAGGCATGCGCCGGCTCGAGGGACGGCTGGGACACGTGAATCGTTTTCTCGACGACGGCCCCGACGCTCTGACCGAAGAGCTCGAGGCGGCGCGCCAGAACGCCCGCGAGCTGGCTTCCACGCCGGACGACGACAGCCCGGCCTATTCGAAGGCGTGCTTCGAGGCGCGGCTGGCGGGCGGGGAGCTCGCGCTGCGAGCTGCTACTTCGGAGATGCTGCACGCCGGCGCCCGCGCGTACCTGGCGAACAGCGACACCTTCCGGCGTCTGCGCGAGGCGTACTTCGTCGCGGTCGTCACGCCGGCGACGAAACATCTGCGCAAGCAGATCGCCGCGCTCGCCTGATCTCTCCTCCAGGCCGAGTCCGAGAGGTCTTCGATCACCGAGGGCCTCGCGCGACCGAGTCCCGCATGCCCTCTCTTCGATCGGGCGGCGAGGTCGTTCGTCCGTCGGCACGGTGCGTCCAGGGTGGTCGGCGCCCTTGCCCGGGAATGACTCACGCCGAGGGGAAGCTGCCCGGTTTCGGAGCAATCTTGCCGAATCCACGGACACCGAAGCGCGAGAACTAACGAAACCGACCGTCTCGCCTATGCCGATCCGATTCCATCTGGTGCGATTCCTGCCCCAACGTGCCGCATTCCCTCGATTCCTCGTTGGCACGGGACTTGCCATTGGTATTAGGCGGGACCGAAGGGACCCCGGTAGGAGCGACGGCGTTTCCTCTCGATCTGGAGAGCGGTGCCAACCTTTCCTTCGTTCCTGCCTCCGACTCTACAGATCGCAGGGTTGGTCGAAGCACAACGAGCCGATGATTCGCAAGCGGGCCGGGCCCGCTCGCGGACCTGGCTCAAGAGAAGGCGGTTCGTCTGGGGACGCCGCTCTTCTCGAGCAAGGGAGCTGGACAATTGAGATCTCAGGTCAAGCAGGCCGGGCCGACGAGCCTCGGCGCGCTAGGGCGGTTGGGGCTGGCACTCCTCCTGGGCGCCACCTTCTTCGCCCCGTCGAGCGCGGTCGCGGAAGAGGGCGAATCGGTCATGCCCGCCATCAAGCTGAAGCCGATCTTCTGGAATCGTACGCGCTACGAGTACAACGAGTTCTTCCAGTCGAGTGCGGCGGGTGCGGATGACGAGTACTCCTTCTTCGCCAACACGACGCGCTTCGGGCTCGGCCTCTCGACGGATCGCATCGAGATCACCGCCGTCGGTCAGTACACGAAGCTCTGGGATCTTCCGAATCAGGCGCTCGGCGGGCCTTCCGGGCCGCAGGGCGTCGGCGGCGTCTACTTCGCACACAACCGGTCGGAGGGGCCCGACTCGATCGGCGTGAAGTATGCGCACATCAAGGTCAAGAACGTCTTCGACAAGCCGCTTCAGGTCCAGGTCGGTCGCTTCGGGTTCACGAGCGCGAAGGAGCGCAACTCCGGGGTGAAGCGCCTCGAGCTCGTCAAGAACGTACGCCTCGCCGAGCGTCTCTATGGCGAGTTCGGCTTCACGCACTTCACGCGGAGCTTCGACGGATTCCGGTTCGACTACGACGTTCCGGAGTACGGGCGGATCACGGCGTACGGATTCCGGCCGACCCAGGGCGGCTGGGAGCGCGACATCAACGAGCGGATCAACGACATCGACGTCGCGGGTCTCACGCTGACCTCCGAGGCGAACTTCTTCTCGTCGCCGACGGAGTTCCAGTTCTACTACAACTACTATGACGACGAACGGGCGGTGACGGCGCGGGCCGACAACAGCAACCTGGGCACGACCCGGCAGGACATCCAGATCCACACCCTCGGTGGACACGCGGTCGGCCTCGTCGACGTGGCGGACGCGATCCAGGCCGACTGGCTCGTCTGGGGCGCGTTCCAGACGGGCGACTGGTTCGACACCAGCCACCTGGCCGGCTCCGTCGCGATCGAGGGCGGGCTCCAGTTCTCGGGCCTTCCGATGAAGCCGTGGATTCGCGTGGGGTACAACTACGGATCGGGCGACGACGACGGGACCGACAACGAGCACAACACCTTCTACCAGCTCCTGCCGACCGCGCGAAAGTACTCGCTCGCCGTCAACTACAACCTGATGAACTCGCACGACATCTTCGCGCAGCTCTTCCTGTACCCGGTCGAGGGTCTCATGCTGCGATTCGACGTGCATCACATCCAGCTGGCCGAAGAGAACGATGCCCTCTACGTCGGCGCCGGCCCGACGCAGGAGAGCGGGGGGATCCAGGGCTTCGTCAATCGGCGCGTTCTGAACGGTCCCGGCGGCACCTTCGTCGGGTTCGACGACCAGGAGGTGCTTACGGTGATCGAGGCGATGGCCAACTACAAGGTGAACAAGTACCTGTCGCTGGGCGCCTACTACGCCCATTCCTTCGGTCACGGCGTCATCGACGAGTTGTTCCCCGAGGACGACAACGCGGACTACTTCTTCGCGCAGGCGGTGGTGAAGTTCGACTGACCGGGGCGGCGCAGGGGCGCCTGCGGCGGATCGGAGGACGCAGTGGGGGAGTCGGATCGTCGTGGCCGTGGGTCACCGGTCCGGCTCCTCCTCTCCTCTTCACGGGGCGCGAAACGAGACCCCGACAGAAGGGCGGGCTTCGCGGGGCGAAGCGGTCTCGGGCCCGGCGTCCGCATCGTCTCTCCCGATCGGAGCGGCAGTAGAATCATGACAGACGACGAAGGCACGTACGCAGAGCTCGACGCGGAAGAGGTCGCACCGGACCTCCCGGCCTACCGGGTGATCGACGTCCGGGAAGCGCACGAGTTCCACGGCCCGCTAGGCCGGATCGCGGGCGCCGAGCTCGTTCCCCGCTCGGCGGTCGGCGACCTCACCGCCGATCCGCTCGACGACCGCCCGCTCCTGGTCGTCTGCCGATCCGGGCGCCGGTCCGGCGACGCGTGTGGCCGACTCGAGGCCATGGGCTTCCGGCGCCCGACGAACCTCGCCGGCGGCATGATCGGTTGGAACCGGGCGGGCCTGCCCGTCGAGCGAACCTCGCCGGCCTGTCCGGGATCACTCGCCGAGTCCGTCGTCGCCTGGTCCGCGCAGATGAACGGGCGCGCGATCGCAGTCGAACGGGAGCAGCTCGCCGAGCGCCTCCGGACGAACGCTTCCGGGCTCGAAGACCCCGACCTCGACTCGGTGGCGGAGTTGATCACGCTGGTGGAATCCACGTTGGGAGCGAAGCCGCCGGCGGACTTCGATCTCGCGATCGGTCAGTTCCGACGCTCGCTGGCGAGACTCTGAGGAGCCGGGCTTGATGTTCGCGATCGGGGTCCTTCTCTCCGTTCTGATCGGCGTGTCTCTCGGCCTCTTCGGCGGGGGCGGCTCGATCCTGACGGTGCCGCTCCTGGTCTACGTCTTCGGCCTGGAGCCGAGGGTGGCGATCGCGAGCTCCCTGCTGATCGTCGGCGGGGCGAGTCTGTCGAGCGCGATCCAGCACGCTCGCGCCGGGAACGTGCGCCCCCGCGAAGGACTCGTGTTCGGAATCGCGAGCATGCTCGGTGCCTACCTGGGCGGCCGATCCAGCGTCCTGCTCGACGGCGGGATCCTGCTTCTGCTCTTCGCCGCCATGATGTTGATCACGGCGGGTGCCATGTGGCGCGGGCGGCGGAACGCGACGGCGATGGGCTTCGGCGGCGCGCGTTCCCACCTTCGCCTCGCAGGCCAGGGCTTCGCAGTCGGCGGCTTCACGGGCCTCGTCGGTGCCGGCGGCGGATTCCTGATCGTCCCGGCGCTCGCGCTCTGGGCGGGACTCCCGATGGCCGCGGCCATCGGAACCTCGCTCTTCGTCATCGTGCTGAAGAGCGTGGCCGGATTCCTGGGCTACCTGAGTCACGTGAGCGTGGATCCGGTCCTCGTCGCGAGCGTGACCGGAACCGCGATCGCGGGCTCCTTCGTCGGGGCTCGCCTCGCGAGCCGCGTGGACCCTGAAACCCTGCGGCGCGCCTTCGCCGCCTTCGTGATGGTCCTCGCCTGCCTGATCCTCCAGCGGGAGGGCACGCTCTTCATCGAGACCGTGATGCCGGCGCTTCCGTCGACCTGGCCCCAGGTCGTCTTCGCGGCGCTCGTGCTGCTCATCGGCGTCGCGACCGGACAGATCTCGGGTCGCGCCGAACGCTCGCACCACGAGCTGGTGCTCACGAACGGCGCGGGGATCTGAGCGAGCGTTCGAGGGCTCCACTCCCGACGCCCGTGCGGATCGGCCGCGCGGCGATCCTCGAGGCAGTCCGGGTCCTCTCGACGCCTCAGGTCTGGTTCTCGAGCGCCGGCGTCGTCCAGGCCGGCTCGCCGTCGATGAAGACGGCGTGGTCCTCGCGGTAGCGGTAGCGGAGGTCCATGCGGTGGATCCGCCAGCGGCCGCCGTCTTTCTGGAAGCGCATGCGGTACTGCCCGAAGCCGCGCATCCGCGTGTGGCTGCCGATCACGACCCAGTCGTGGAGCTTGAAGATCGCACTGGCCTCGGAGGCGCTCTCGACCTCGACTTCGGGGTTCATCCCGCCGTGGCTGATGCGGATCTCCGGCGCGCCTTCGTTCTCGTGCAGGAATCCGACGAGCGCGTCGCGGCCTTCCTGTCGCCAGCCCGGCTGGCCGTAGTCCGCGATCACGTCCTCCGTGAAGCAGTCCGGCAGCTCGTCCCAGAGCTTGTCGTCGAGGCAGCGCCAGTAGCGCGCCATGGCGTTCTTGACGGCTTCGATGTCTTCGAGCACGCGGATGCGGGCTTCGAGCGCTTCGAGATCGGTCATCGTCGGGCCTCCTGGCGTCTTCCCTCCGGCTGCGAGTCGGCTCGCCGGCGGACCCCGACCCAGAGGTAACCGACATTGCCAGAACTGCAAATGCCAGTTGCGTGCGCAGGGTGCCGGCTCTACCGTTTCGGGATGGGTCCCCCCGCCGACGCCTCTCTTCGTGGCTCCGCTTCGCCCTTCGCCGAGGCCGTCGAGCGCTACCGGCGCAACTGGGTCGGGGACATCCTCGTGATCGGGGCCCACCTGAGCCGCCGAACGATCCAGCGCCTCGAACGCGAGTGTGACTACGCGCGGATCCGTCCCCGCCTCGGAATCCTCATGTCCCTCGTCTGGCGCGAGGCCCGGCCCCTGACCGAGCTGGCGGCGCAGCTCGCGGTCAGTCGACAGGCGTGCAGCAAGATCGTCCGATTCGCCGAGGAGGACGGCTACGTCGAGCGCGTCCAGGCGGAAGCGGGCCATCGCGCGCAGTGCGTCCGACTGACGGAGCGGGGGCGAGAGCTCGCCGAGGACAGCGTGCGGCTGATCTTCGAGGAGCAGGCGAGCTACGAGCGATGGCTCGGCGAGGATCGCATGCGGTGCTTCAATTCCGCGTCGTCTGCGCTCTTCTATGCCCTCGGTCTCCACCACCAGACCGACGCCGGTCTCGGAGAAGCCGCGCGCCAGTCGATCGGTGTCCTGCCCCTCGTCGCCGACCGTCTGGAGCAGGAGCTTCGCGAGCGGACGCGGGCGAAGGGGCACGGCGGGCTCCAGCTCTCCCATGCGCGGCTGATCGCGCTGATCGGCGACGGCGAGATGAGCGTGTCCGAGATGGCGCGGGTCCAGGGCGTGAGTCGGCAGGCGACGGGCGTGACCGTGCGAAGCCTGGAGTCGCTCGGCTACGTCGAGCGGGAGATCGACGCGGCGGACGGTCGCGCGATTCGCGTGCGCCTCTCGGAACGCGGGGTCGCCCTGGTCCTCGACACGCTGGTGGCGCTCGACGAGCTCGAGGCGGAGCTGCGCGAGAGCCTCGGGCCGCGTCGCTTCGCCGACCTCGTGAACGTGGCCTCGGAGCTGCGCGGCGCCCTGGCGCTCGAAGAAGAGTGCTTCGAAGGCGACGACGCGATTGCATCGGACGGCGAATCGGCTGGACACGTGCGCGGCGGACCGCCGGATCGCGAGCTTCGCGCGATCGCGACGATGCTCGAGGCGAAGCTCGGCTCGAACGCGGCGGACAGGCTGGGACGACTTCTCTGCGACGGGACCGCGACCGCGCGGGCGTGAGCCGGATCGACCGGACGGAAGAGGTACACATGAGTGCGACGACCGAAACGAACGAGCTGCCCTTCGACCCGGACCAGCTGCGCGCCCGGTACGAGCAGGAGCGCGTCAAGCGGCTGCGCGAGGACGCCAACGACCAGTACCGCGAGCTGAAGGGCGAGCTCGCCGGCTACCTCGAGGACGCCTACGCGGGCGAGAAGGCGCCGCGCGAAGCGCTCCACGACGAGGTCCAGGTCGCGATCATCGGCGGCGGCTTCGGCGGCCTGCTGACCGGCGCGCGCCTGCGCGAGGCGGGCGTCCAGGACATCCGCTTCATCGACGCCGCCGGTGACTTCGGAGGAACCTGGTACTGGAACCGGTATCCCGGCATCGCCTGCGACATCGAGGCCTACATCTACATGCCGCTGCTCGAGGAGACCGGCTACGTCCCGACCCAGAAGTACGCGACCGGCGCGGAGATCTTCGAGCACTGCCAGCGGATCGGGAAGCACTACGACCTCTACCGGGACACCTGCTTCCAGACGCGCGTGACCGAGCTGCGATGGGACGACGCCGCGGCGCGCTGGATCATCTCGACGGATCGCGGCGACGAGATGCGCGCGCAGTTCGTCTGCATGGCGCTCGGCGTCCTGAACCGTCCCAAGCTCCCCGGCATCCCCGGGATCGAGGAATTCGAGGGACACTCCTTCCACACGAGCCGATGGGACTACGCCTACACGGGCGGGAGCTCCGACGGCGGCCTGGACGGGCTTCGCGGCAAGCGCGTCGGGATCATCGGAACCGGCGCGACCGCCGTCCAGTGCGTCCCCCACCTGGCCGAGTCGGCCGACCACCTCTACGTGTTCCAGCGCACGCCGTCCTCGATCGACGTGAAGGACAACCCCCCGACCGACCCTGAGTGGGTGAAGAGCCTGTCGCCCGGCTGGCACCAGGCTCGGATGGACAACTTCCAGGTCCTGACGCAGGGCGGCTTCCAGGAAGAGGACCTCGTCGCCGACAACTGGACGGAGATCATCCGCAAGTTCATCTCGACGACCCTCTCCGCCGACTCCCCTGATCTGTCCCCGGAAGCGATCGAGAAGCAGATCGAGCTGACCGATTTCGAGAAGATGGAGCAGATCCGCGCCCGGGTGGACGAGATGGTCGAGGACCCGGCGATCGCCGAGGCGCTCAAGCCCTACTACCGCCAGTTCTGCAAGCGCCCCTGCATCCACAACGACTACCTGCCGACCTTCAACCGCGAGAACGTCACCCTCGTCGACACCGACGGAAAGGGAGTCGACCGCGTGACGAAGCGCGGGGTGGTCGTCGCCGGCCGGGAGTACGAGGTCGACTGCCTGATCTACGCGTCGGGATTCGAGGTCGGGACGGGGTATACGCGTCGCGGCGGATACGAGGTCCACGGTAGGGACGGGCGGACGCTGACGGAGCACTGGGCCGACGGCGCCCGGACGCTCCACGGCATCCACTCCCACGGCTTCCCGAACTGCTTCTTCATCATGAGCATCGTCCAGTCCGGCTTCGCGGTGAACTTCACGCACGGTCTCGGCGACACGGCGAAGCATCTCGCCTTCATCATCTCGCGCGCGATCGAAGAGGGGATCGAGGCGGTCGAGGTCTCCGAGGAAGCGGAGGCCGAGTGGGTCGGGCGCGTCGTCGAGCTCGCCAGCAAGCGCGGCGACTTCATGCAGAGCTGCACGCCCGGCTACTACAACAACGAGGGCAAGCCCGGCGATACGAGTCGCCAGAACAGCTACTTCTTCGGCGAGCCCGGCGAGTTCATGCAGGTCCTGAAGGACTGCCGCGCCGCGGGCGGGCTCGTCGGACTCGACGTGCGCCGCCGCGAATCGGCGGACGCGTAGACCGCGCGAACGACCTCGAGGATCCAGGAGGCTTCGGAATGGCAACGGCAGTCGATCTCGACCAGCTCGACTTCATCGAGCCCGATGGCTACGTGAATCGGGGCTACCCCCACGACGTGTGGACGCGCCTGCGCGCCGAGGCGCCGGTCTACTGGTTCGACCGGAGCGACGGACACGATTTCTGGGCGATCACGAAGCACGAAGACATCGTGTGGATCAGCAAGCGCCCCGAGCTCTTCATCAGCGATCCGACGCTCGTCGTCCAGACGACGCCGCCCCAGGAAGGTGCGGACCTGATCCCGAAGAACCTGATCCAGTTCGACCCGCCCAAGCACGGCGTCCAGCGCAAGCTGATCAGCAAGGGCTTCACGCCGCGCGCGCTCCGCCGCTTCCACGCCGACATCGAACGGATCGCACGCGGCGTCGTCGACGACCTCTTCGAGGAAGGCGACGAGGGCGAGGCGGACTTCGTCGAGCGGATCGCCGCGCCGCTGCCGATCGCGGTCATCGGCTGGCTGCTCGGCGTCCCCGAGCCGGACTGGCCGAAGCTCTTCCACTGGACGAACCGGATCCTGGGCGCGACCGACGAGGAGTACGCGGACGACGGGAAGAACCCGGTCGAGACGGTGCTCGCCGCGCAGACGGAGCTCTTCGCCTACTTCTCCGACCTCGTGGCGAAGCGGAAGGCCGACCCGAAGGACGATCTCGTGACGCTCTTCGCCTTCGCCGAGGTCGAGGGCCAGAAGCTCTCGGACATCGACATCCTCGTCTGGTGCATGCTGATCGTCGCCGCCGGGAACGAGACGACCCGCAACGCGACCAGCGGCGGGATGATGGCGCTGATCGAGCATCCCGATCAGATGCGCCGCCTCCAGGCGGAGCCCGGCCTGCTGAAGAGCGGCGTCGAGGAGATCCTCCGCTGGACCAGCCCGATCATCCATTTTGCGCGCACGGCGACGGCGGACGTCGAGATCCGGGGCCAGCAGATCAAGGCGGGGGAGACCCTGGCGCTCTTCTACCCCTCGGCGAACCGCGACGAGGACGTCTTCGAGTCGCCCTTCGAGTTCCGGGTCGACCGGAATCCGAATCGCCACCTCGCCTTCGGCATCGGGGAGCATTTCTGCGCCGGTGCCCACGTGGCGCGCCTCGAGATCGAGTACGCGCTCCGCTTCCTGCTCCCGCGGATCGAGGAGATCGAGCTCGCGGGACCGCCGGATCGACTGAACTCCAACCTGGTGGGCGGCTTCAAGCGGCTGCCCATCCGATACAAGCTGCGCCCGAGCGCGTAGCCGAACCACTCACGAACCCCACGAGGATCACGGAGACCACCATGAGTCAGAATTACTTCGAGAAGTACAAGGTCATCGACGTCGACACGCACATCACGGAGCCCGCCGGCGTCTGGACCGATCGCGTCGCCAGCAAGTGGGGCGACAAGATCCCCCACGTGAAGAAGGTCGAGGGCCGCGACATCTGGTTCATCGGCGGCGAGCCCGGCGGCGCTCCGGGTCCCGTCACGATGGCTGGCCACACGGGCACCTTCCCGGATACGCCGATGGGCTACGACGACATTCCCGCCGCGTCCTACGACGCGAAGGCCCGGCTCGCGCTCATGGACGAAGAGAACATCCACGCGATGGTCCTCTATCCGAACGTGGGCGGATTCGGCTCGGGCAGCTTCCTCAAGCTCGGTGAGCCGGAGCTGATGCTCGAGTGCGTGCAGGCCTACAACGACTTCCTGGTCGACTGGGCGAGCGAGGACCTGAATCGGCTGCTGCCCGTGATGGCCCTGCCGTTCTGGGACGTCGAAGCCTCCGTGAAGGAGATCGAGCGTTCGGCCTCGAAGGGACACCGCGCCGTGCTCTTCGGCAGCCGTCCGGAGACCTTCGGGCAGCCGGTGCTCGCCCACAAGCACTGGGATCCGATCTGGGCCGCGACCCGCGACGCGGGCCTCCCGATCAGCTTCCACATCGGCTCCGGCGACCTCAGCGAGATCGTGGAGGACCGCGCCGAGATGGGCGCCAAGGCGAACTTCGCCCGCGGCGGCTCCCTCGCGCTGCTCGACAACCAGAACTGCCTGGCGAACCTGATCTTCGGCGGCGTCTGCGCACGCTTCCCGGACCTCGACTTCGTCTCGGTCGAGAGCGGCGTCGGATGGCTGTCCTGCGTCCTCGAGATGTTCGATTGGCAGTGGACCAACGGCGACGTCGCCAAGGAGCACCCGGAATACGACCTGCTCCCGTCCGAGTACTTCGAGCGCCAGGTCTACGGCTCCTTCTGGTTCGAGAAGCGCGACATCACCCACGCGATCAGCAAGTTCCCGAAGAACCTGATGTGGGAGACGGACTACCCGCACCCGACGAGCCAGTACCCGAGCCCGAACAGCAGCGCCGTTCGCCCCGGGGACTACGCCGACGAGGCGCTTGCCGGGGTCGACGAGGCGGTCATCCGGGACATCCTCCAGGACACGCCGGCCCGGCTCTACAACGTCGCGGTCTAGGTCCGGTTCGCGCCGGCTCCGGGCAGTGAGGTCCGGAGCCGGCGCGCGGCCTCAGTCGCCGTTCGCGGAGTCGAGGAGATCGCTCAGGAGCATCTCCCACTCGCGGTAGAAGAAGAAGTGACCCCAGTCGTCTCGGAAGCGGGCGCGGCAGTCCGGCAGCTCGCGCGCCAGCGACTCCGCCTGGCTGCACGAGAAGAAGTCGTCCATCCGTCCGTGCCAGACACGGATCGGGAGCCGGAGGTCCCGGAGCGAGAAGCCCCAAGGCCGGAAGAGCGTGACGAGCTCGCTCGCGAACACGTCCGGCGCCACGCGGGCAGCGGTCCGCACGTTGCGGAGTCGACGCTCGGCGATCGCGGGCACTTCGAAGAGACGCACGTCCGCCGCATTGCCGCGCGCGATCAGGTCGATGAGCGCCGCGTCCGGTCGGCCGAGCTGGGCGCGGTAGCGTCGGACGAGCAGCGCTCGCACGCCCGCGGGCCAGCGGCGCGACATCCCGACCAGGAATCGATGGGTGAGGTCGACGGGCGTGCCGGCGGGCAGCTCGTCCCAGGGCATGAGCGAGGCGGCGAGTCCGAGTCCGCGGACCCGCTCGGGAAGCAGGGCAGCGCATGCGGCCGCGTGTGGTCCCCCGGACGACGTGCCGAGCAGGTGGAAGCTCTCGATCCCCAGCGCGTCGACGAGCTGGGCGACGTCCTCCGCACACGCCAGGAGACCGTGCTTGTCGACCGCGGTCGAGCTTCCGATGCCCGGGCGTTCGGGGACGATCAGCCGGACGTCGAGTCGATCCAGAAGCCCGAGGTCCAGGGGCGTATCCTTCCTCGAGCCGAAGAGATGGTGGCAGACGACGACCGGCTGCCCCGATTCGGGGCCGTAGTCTCCGAAGCCGAGGATGCGCCCGTCTTCGAGATCGAGCATCCCCGTGTCGTTCACGCCCGTCTCGTTTCGTCGGACGGGGGAACGCGGGGGCGACGGCGGGTCGTCAAGGAGACGCAGCCAGGAGCCCGAAGCGTTCACGACCAGGGCGATGAGCTCGCCTTGTCGCCGCGTTCCCGTCTTCGCCAGCGCCTGCTTCACCTGGGTGCGCACCGTATTCGCCGACGTTCCCTTCGCCGCTGCGATCTCCTCGATCGATCGGCCCTGCGCGAGATGGGCGGCGACCTGCGCCTCGCTCGGCGTGAGTCCGTGGTCCGCCTGGAGCGTGTCGCAGAATCGATCGAACTCGCCGATCTCGACGTTCATGACGATCATCGCCGACGGCGACGCCGGGTCGCCGGGCATCGGTGCGCAGAGGAATTCCTGTGACGCGCCGTTCGATGCCTCCCAGACCAGCGGGCGACGGCTGCCCTCGTCGACGACGGAGGTGATGGCCCGGGCGAGCTCGGCGCGTCGCGTCCGATCCGGCCCGACGACGCTTCCCTCCGAGAGGGAGAGGAGGGAAGGGCCGCGGAGCAGGCGATGGGCGCGCGGCGTCGCGCTCTTCAAGCGGAGATCCCGATCGACGACGCACAGCGCGAGAGGCAGCTCCGCCGACGTCTCGAGGGCGGATTCCCGGTTGGCCCCCGTGTCCCCGTCCTCGCCGTCGGAGAGGGCGGCCTCGAGGAACGGAACGACGGATTCGATCCACCCGTCGTCCTGGCCCCGCTCCGAAGGGGTGTGGGGCCCGTCTTCCGCGGCGAGCCCCCGATGGGCGGCCGGCGCGTAGGTGGCCTCGAAGATGCGCGCGACGATCGTGGCCAGCTCGTCCTGATCTACCGCCATGCGTCTCGCAGTCCCTCGGACGACCGTAGCAGTCTCCGACCTGCATACACCAAACGGATGATGACCTCGTTCCGGCCCGGAGCTAGGGTGTACGGGCGAATTGCGTGGCCCGCGGGGTCCCGCGTTCGACATCATGATGGAGGTCGAGAGATGAAGGGTCGGATCCAGTGGACATCATGGGCAGTCGTTCTGCTATCGCTGAGCTTCGCGGCTTGCACCGCGGGGCTGACGGGGAGCGTCGACGGGATCGTCGCCCGCGCCGATCGATCGGACCCGGTCCGCGCGGCGGTCGCGGATCTGCTGAGCGTCGCGGATCAGTACTTCGAGCCGATGCTCGGGAGCCCGCTCCCGGCGGCGGAGCAGGAGCGGCTGATCGACGAATGGACCTCCTTTCGATACTCGACGCAGGGCCAGAGCTCGATGGACCTGCTTCGCATGGCCGAGTCGATGGCCGGATCGTCCCGCTCGGTGGGTGTCTCGGTCCCCGGAGCGGACGCGTTGTACTACGAGCAGCCGATCGTTCGCGGCAACGTCAACGCCGTCGCCCACATGGTCGAGCTCCGATTCCCCTGCGCCTTCGAGGATCGACGGCAGGTCGCGGCGGGACTCGTCGCCCGACTCGAGCCCATGTTCGTGAACGCGCCGAACTGGAATCGCATCGATCTGCACGATCCCGCGAAGAACCCCGTGATCGGCACGACGAACTTCTCGACCTACCTCTCGATGGGGATGAACGGAAGCTCGGAGTTTCTGTACGTGACGGTCGACTACTACCACGATCGACAGAACCACGAGTCCATGCGTGGCGTGCGGATCTCGGTGAACGCCCAGTCCACGCGGCTCGAGTGACCGCCGGCCTTGCGTGACCGACGTCGAGACGGGGGGTGGGCGCTTCGATTCGGGCTCGCCGTCTGGCTGCTGATCGGCGGCGGGATCGTCACGGGCTGCGCGTCCGTCGACGTCAGCGAGTCCAGGACCGACTCGCGGATGCTCGAGGTCGCGACGGAGATCCGCTCGCTTCCACGGGCGGGCGGCGAGAGCTCCCAGACGTTCGATCGGCGGGTCGAAAGATCGCTGGCCTCGGCCCGATCGGCCTGGGCGGATTCGCCGTCGCGCTCGGCCTCCGTGATCGGAGAAGAGGACGCTGGCTACGAGATCGGTCCCGTCTACGAGGCGATCGCCGACTACTACGTCGCGACGGGACGTCCGGGGCGCGCGCTTCGACTCCTCGAGGAAGCCTGTGACGAGGCCCGCGCGCTTCGCTACTACGCGCAGTGGCAGGACCTGACGATCCAGCTCGTCCGGCTCTACGAGATGCTCGGGATGGTCGACCACGCCCGCGACCGGATCGCGCCGGTGCTTCGCCTGTTGGCCCGCTTCGGCTACTCCCTCGACAGCCCGCCGAACGATCCGGGGCGGGATCAGGTGGTCTTCCTCGAGCTGCACACGGCCCGACTCGCGGTCCATCCCGAGAGCTATGCGAACCCCGACGTTCTCCGGAAGCTCTACGCCCTCTTCCGACGCTCGACGGTCGACTCGGTCGAGGCCTGGGGTTGGGCGCCGGATCGGGGTCTGGGCTTCATGGGGCGATCCGCGGACTTCGCCGTGCGTCTCGCCGGGCTGGGGGATCTCGACGCGGCGAGACGCATCCGGACGGACGTGGCCGCGCTGCATGCGCGCAATCGAGGGACCGATCCCTTCGTCCTGGTGAACGAGCGCCGGCTCGACTTCGCCCAGACGCGGCTCGGACGCGACGTCCAGGTCCTGCTGGGCCGACCTTTCGCGACTTCCCTCGGGCCGCTCGCCGAACGCATCGGCTCGCAGCCTGCTGCGCAGCGGCGCTTTCTCGTTCGCTCGCCGTTTCTCGAGGCGATGGATCTGGCGCGTATCGATCTCGCACTCGGCGACGCGGAGTCCGCACGCGTCTCCCTGGACCGCGCCGCCGCGGCCCTCGCGGAGGTAGAGGCCTTCTACGAACGATCGGGTCCCGGACTCTCGACCGAAGATCGCCTACCTCGCGCGGCGCAGTCGTTGGGACGGCTCCGGGCGGAGGCTCTCGAATCGCTCGGTCGGGAGACCGAATCCGAGGCGCTCTACGCCGAGGCCGTCCGTTGGTCGGAAGGCGAGCGGGAGAGCCTTCCGGTCGAGCTCCGGATCCACTTCTTTCGCGGGCAGGCGCGTTCTGCCTATCAAGGGGCCGTCCGGACGAGCTTGAAGCAGTACCTCGTGAGCAACCGTCCCGCCGACCTGGAACGCGCCCTCCGACATGCCGAGCGGATGCGATCGCGGGCCTTCCAGGATCTCCTGGGGGTGGGGGGCGGTGAGGAGGCGCCGCTCTCGATCGCACGGCTCCAGGAGCGACTCGACCCGGGACAGGGGCTGCTCCAGCTGCTCGATCTGGACGACGCGCTCGGCGTGGTTCTGATCTCGCGCGAAGCGACCCGGGCGCGGATCGTGGCGAAGGAGGAGGGCTTCGAGCGCGAAGTCTTCCGGCTGCGCAACCGCCTCGCCGAGGAGCACGCCTACGACGCGCGCGGCTTCGGCCGTCTCGGGACGACGCTCCTCGGCTTCCTCGCTGACGACCTGATGGCGCTCGACCGGCTCTACGTGACGCTCGACGGGGCGCTGACCTCGCTTCCGCCTTCGATCCTGCCTTTCGAGGCCGGTCGGCTGCTCCACGATCAGGTCACGGTCACGCTGGTTCCTTCTCTTTCCCTGTGGCTCGGGTCGGAGGGCGGCGGGGAGGGCTTCGACGCCCTGCGCGCGCTGGTGGTCGCCGCCCCCGTCTTCGAGGGGACGAGCGGCGAGCGGAGCACGGCGCACCAGACGGCTTCGACGACGAGAGGCAGCGCGGCCCTCGCGTACTTCCAGCCCCTCCCCGAGACGGCGGACGAAGCGAGATCGATTCTCGCTTCGCTCGGTGGCGACGAACGGGGGACGATGCTGCTCGGGCGCGCCGCGACGGAATCCAGCGTGAAGGCCGTTCCGGATCTCTCGACCTTCACGCACCTTCACTTCGCGACCCACGGCGTGATCGGGAGCGATCTCCCCGGGCTCGACGAGCCCGCGCTCGTCCTCGGATGGGAATCGCGCGAGGACGGTCTGTTGACGGCGACGGAGGTCGCGGCGCTCGACCTCGACGCTCGTCTGACCGTGCTCTCCGCCTGCAATACCGGCAACGGCGAGTACTTCGCGGGGGAAGGCTTGATGGGGCTCGGGCGCGCGTTCATGCTCGCCGGCTCGGACCGCGTCGTGGTCTCGCTCTGGCCCGTCGAATCCTTCTCCACGCAGCGTCTCATGGAGCTCTTCTACGCGAGGCTGGCCAAAGGCGAGAACGAAGAGCGCGCGCTCTGGCATGCGCAGCATGCGCTCCGCCGCGAGCTCGATCGCGAACGCGGCGAGCGACGCGGGATCGCGCTCGCGCAACCCGACGGAAGCGGAGGAGCGGGCGCCGAGACCCCGGGCCTCGGAGAGGACTCGAGCCCCTTCTACTGGTCGCCCTTCGTTCTGATCTCGACCCGGTAGGGAGCCTTCGATTCGGCCGTCCGTCCGATCCGGGTCGCTGGAACCTCCTGCCGTCGCGCTACCGTTCCCAGGCTGGGGCGACGGCCCAGGAGGACACGAAGTGGCGGATTCGAAGGACGTACCCGGCAGCGCGAGCGCGGAGTCGATGCGCGCGAAGTACCTCGAGGAGCGGGACAAGCGCCTGATCGACCGTCGCGCCGAGCTTCGGGACTTCCGCGCCGATCCGGCGGCGGCGCGCTATCGGCGGGACCCGTTCACCGAGTACCGCGAACGCGATCCGGTGTCGGACGACGTCGAGGTCGTGATCGTCGGGGGCGGGATGGCCGGCCTCGTGACCGGCGCCGAGCTCCGGAAGCGGGGCGTGCGGCGCATCCGGATCGTCGACGAAGCCGGCGGGGTCGGCGGGACCTGGTACTGGAACCGCTATCCCGGGCTGATGTGCGACATCGAGTCCTACATCTACCTGCCCATGCTCGAGGATCTCGGCACCATCCCGAAGAACCGGTACGCGTTCGGCGACGAGATCCTCGCCCATTACCAGGCGATCGCCGACAAGTACGACCTCGTGGACGACGCGCTCTTCCACACGCGCGTCGAGAAGACCGAGTGGGACGAGGCGTCGTCGCGCTGGCGGATCCGGACCGATCACGGCGACGAGCTCACGGCGAAGTACGTGGTCATGGCGGTCGGGATCCTCAACCTGATGAAGCTCCCCGCGATCCCGGGGATGGACGACTTCCAGGGCAAGTCGTTCCACACGGCGAGGTGGGACTACGACTATACCGGCGGCAACGTCCACGGCGGTCTGACCGGGCTCGAGGGCAAGCGCGTGGCGGTCGTCGGCGCCGGCGCGAGCGGGATCCAGACCATCCCGCACATCGCGGCGAGCGCGGATCAGCTCTACGTGTTCCAGCGGACGCCCTCCGCGATCGGCGTTCGCGGCAACCGCCCGACCGAGGAAGACTTCGCCCGGGACTTCGAGCCCGGCTGGCAGCGCGCCCGCATGGAGAACTTCCAGGCCGTTCTGCAGGGGCTCCCCGTCGAGACCGACCTGGTCGACGACGGCTGGACCTGGCATTTCGGGCCGGTCCAGAGCTTCCCTGCGGATCCTTCCTGGTCGCCGGAGGAGTACGCGCAGCGCGCCGAAGCCTTCGACTTCGAGATCATGGAGCAGCACCGGCAGCGGATCGAAGAGATCGTCGACGACCCGGAGACGGCGGAGAAGCTGAAGCCCTGGTACCGCTACATCTGCAAGCGGCCGCTCTGGCACGACGAATATCTGCCGACCTTCAACGAGCCGAACGTCGAGCTCGTCGATTGCCCGGGCGGAATCGAGCGGATCACCGAGAACGCGCTGATCGTGAACGGCCAGGAGTACCCCGTCGACTGCATCGTCTACGCGACGGGGTTCGAGGGCGAGGTCACGCCGTTCTACCGACGCGCGGGGCACGAGATCGTGGGTCGGGACGGCGTCGTGCTCGCGGAGAAGTGGGCGGACGGACCCCGGACGCTCTTCGGGATGATGAGCCGCGGCTTCCCCAACCTCTTCATCTCGCCTTGTCCCTTCCAGCAGTCGATCGTGACCGCGAACTTCACCCTCGCGACGACCGCGTTCGCCGCACAGGTGGCGGAGATCGTGGAGGAGCTCGAGAAGCGGGGCGTCGTCGCCTTCGAGGTGAGCGAAGCCGCCGAGTTGGACTGGTGCGGGAAGATCCTCGAGACCCGTGTCGATCCGGCGCCGGTGATGGCGCTCTGTACACCGTCGCGGATGAACAACGAAGGCGATCCCGCCGCGATCAGCCCCCTCGCTTCCAACTACGGGCCGGGGATGGGCGACTTCTTCGGCTACACGCAGGTGCTGGCCGACTGGTGGGCCCGGGGAGATCTCGAAGGGCTCGAGCTGGAGACCTGATCCGCTCCGCGCGGTGCTCCGCTGCGCGCGCTACTTGCCTCGGCGCGTCTCGGCGACCAGCCGGTTCCACTCTGCGGGAAGGTCGATCTTCTTCGCGACCGGGGCGCCGATGAAGCCGTTGTCCGAGAACGCGTAGCCGTTGTCGCGTCCCGGATCGCCGGAGACCGCGACCATGAAGTCGTCGGGCGACAGGACGATCGGGACCAGACGATCCGGGTCCGACGACTCGCAGAAGATCTCCGGGATCTCGCCGAGCCGGACGCGCTCTTCGAGGGTCTGGGTCGGGGTTTCGCTTCCCGTCAGGAACTGCCAGAGATGCTTCTCGAACTCGTGGGCGGGCAGGCGCACGTGCTCGAAGAGGTACTCCCGGACGTCGCGCTTCGACCATCCCGACTTCGCGATCGTGCTGGCGATCAGCGGGGAGAGGAGGACCAACGGGCGGAGCGTTCCCACGACCATGCCCGCCGCGAACGTCAGGTGCCAGCCCAGGTTTGCTCGCAGGACCGAGTCCGCGACGTAGGGCATGATCCGCTCGGCCGCGTTGCCCGCGGCGTTGCCGATCGTGTCGCCGCCGCTGAAGCGCGAGATCGTGACCACGTTCTCGCCGGTCTCGAAGCCCATGTCGACGCTGAGCGGCTCCCAGCCCATGCGCGAGAGCGCGTCCTCGTTCTCGGCGAGGACGACGCGCCAGGTCCCGCCGAAGGTGCCCTTGTCGGTCCGGTGGTGCAGGAAGCCCGACACGTTGCGGAGATAGAGGCGAAGGAAGCGGCCGATGCTGGTGTTGGGGCGGATGCCGTCGCGCATCGCCCCCTGCTTGTAGTTGAAGCCGAGCTCCTTGATGATCGGCCCGTTGAGGATGATCAGCGTCTCGGGCCCCGGGGTGTTCCCCGTGTGCTCGAGGCCGTACGCCGGGTCGGCGAGGGCTTCGACCAGCGCGATCAGGATCGGCATGTACTCCGGCCGGCAGCCCGCCATCACGCCGTTGACGGCGACGTTCCAGATCGTCGCCTCCCGCCGATCGCAGAGAAGGACGCCCAGGAGCTCAGATTCGTCGCGATCGGTGAAGCGCAGGAACTGCTCGACCTTCTCGACCGTGGGCGGAACGATCGGGAGCCCGTCGCTCCATTCGTTTTCGTAGAAGAACTCGTTGACGTCTTCGAAGCTTCCCGAGAAGACGATGTCCCGCGGGCCAGGCTGGCTCTCGTTCTCTTCCTCCGTCTCTGCTTCGACCGTGAGGGCCTCGATGACCTGGTCGGCGGTCACCTCGACGACGTTCTTCGCGAGCTCCTCGGCGCTCTGCATGTTCACGTGCCCGGGGAGCACGGCGTAGGCGAGGCTCGTGAAGCCCAGACCCGTCGAGGTCGTGCTGGCCTGCCCCGCAAATCCGGAGCAGACGAGCGAAACGCTCGCGATCCCTTCTCGTTCGGCGACGGCGCTGGCCCGCATCACGGCGGGCGTGCAGCTACCTCAACACCCGTTCCCGGAGATCACGGCGTCGACGCCGAACTCCTTCAGCCGGGCGGGCAGGTCGGCGAGCACCTGCCGCTCGTCGGAGCCGTGGGTGTTCCCGAACTCGTCCGGGCCGACGAACTTCACGCCCGGGAAGCGCTCGGCGATCTGCTGCTGGAGGAGCGGGAAGATCTCCTCGCCTCGGAAGACGAAGTTCCAGACCAGTCCGATCGTCTTGCCGCGGAGGTCGGGGAGGCGGGGGGCCGGCGACTCGAGCTTCTGTCGCTGTCGGCCGCGCGGCCAGACGGTCTCGTAGGCGGCGATCGATTCGGTCATCTCGGTGGGCTCCCTGGTCCGGTGATTCGGAGATTCTCGACGTCGTCGAGGGGATAATTCCCGCATCGGCCTGTGTCAAATCCGGCCGGTCGGAGCGGTCGGAGCCCTCGGTCTTCGCTGTGACCGAAGTCGCGCCGCGCCACTCGGGCCGATCCGCGCGCGCGACGGCTTTGCCTAACGAGATGATGCACGACGGGTCACCTCGATGCGGAACTCTTGAGCAGTCGCCGGCGAGCGCTGGACGCCGGAGCCCTCGCGCCTCGACCCAGGCGAGAAGCAGAGCGCCAGGGTGAGCCGAAACGCGTCACTTCCGTCGTGGGCACAGGCCTTGCAAATCCGATCGATGCACGGTCAACGACCATCGATCGACGAGGAGCGACCAGATGAAGCACGACGACGAGAAGGGCCACGTTCACACGGCCGCCTGTTTTGGCGGGCGCGAGACCGACGGAGACGTTCCGAGTACCGAAGATCAGATGGACCGCTTCGTCGAGAAGAGCGTGGTCAACGCCGTCGTCGGCGGGGACATGAACCGTCGTCGCTTCACCCAGCTGATGGGGAGCAGCGCACTCCTCGCGATGGTCAGTCAGCTCTTCCCCCTCGAAGATGCGAAAGCCATGGCGAAGGAGGGCGGAAAGGTCGAGAAGCCGGATCTGTCGATCGGGTTCATCCCGATCACCTGCGCCACGCCGATCATCATGGCGGAGCCGATGGGCTTCTACGAGCGCCATGGCCTCAACGCAAAGGTCCGGAAGGCGGCGGGCTGGGCGATGGTTCGCGACTGGTCGATCAACAAGGAGGTCGACGCGGCGCACATGCTGAGCCCGATGCCGCTCTCGATCTCCCTCGGCGCGGGCTCCCAGCAGGTTCCCTACTACATGCCGGCCGTCGAGAACATCAACGGTCAGGCGATCACGCTCGCGAACAAGCACAAGGGCGTGAAGGGCCCCCAGGACATGAAGGGGTTCCGCTTCTGCGTGCCCTTCGAGTACTCGATGCACAACTACCTGCTCCGCTACTACCTGGCGGAAGGCGGGATCCACCCGGACAAGGACGTGCAGATCCGGGTCGTGCCGCCGCCGGAGATGGTGGCGAACCTGAAGGCGGGGAACGTCGACGGCTATCTGGCGCCGGACCCCTTCAATCAGCGCGCCGTCTACGAGAACGCGGGCTTCATCTTCAAGCTCTCGAAGGAGATCTGGGACGGCCATCCCTGCTGCGCCTTCGCGATCTCGAAGGAGTTCGCGAACGAGAATCCGAACACCTTCCTCGCGCTCTTCCGGTCGATCGTCGACGCGACGGGCTTTGCCTCGGACAAGAGCAACCGTAAGGACATCGCCAAGGCGATTTCGCCCAAGAACTACCTGAACCAGCCCGTCACCGTTCTGGAACAGGTGCTCACGGGGCGCTTCGCGGACGGGCTCGGCGGAATCCAGAACGTGCCGGACCGGATCGACTTCGATCCCTTCCCGTGGCACTCGATGGCGATCTGGATCCTGACGCAGATGAAGCGCTGGAAGCACGTCGAAAAGGACTTCGACTACCAGGCCGTCGCCGAGGAGGTCTATCTCGCGACCCAGTGCGCCGAGATCTCGAAGGAGCTCGGCTACTCGAGCTACGGAACGACGTACGAGACGCACGAGATCATGGGCAAGACCTTCGATCCGAAGAAGCCGGAGGAATACGTCGCGAGCTTCCCGATCAACAACCTCTCGTAGTCCCCTTCACACGGCGGTTCCATGCTCTCCGAACGCGCACGCTCTTCGATCCTCACGATCGCCATCGTGAGCTGCTTCGTCTTCGTCTGGCATCTCGCGACGATGATGCCGACCTTCGATCCCGCCGGGCTCTCGGAAGACGACCTGATGTTGATGGAGTTCAACGGCGACATCGTTCGCGACGACGCCGGCGAGTACATCTACAACCCGGACAAGATGCAGGGAATTCCCGGGCCGGGGCCGGTCGCCGAGAAGGCCTACGAGGAGATTTCCCAGGCGTTCCACAAGAAGGGGACGAACGACCACGGCGTGGCGCACCTGGTGTCCTACACCGTAGTGCGCTTCGGCGCGGGCTTCTTCGCGGCGGCCATCGTCGCGATCCTGCTCGGCGTGGCGATCGGTCTCTCTCCGCTTCTCTTCGGGGCGCTCAACCCGCTGATCCAGCTCCTGAAGCCGATCTCGCCGCTCGCGTGGATGCCGCTCCTCCTCTACAGCGTCCAGGATCCTCAATGGACCGCGATCCTGGTCGTCTTCATGGCGGCGCTCTGGCCCATCGTGGCGAACACGTCCTTCGGGGTGAACAACATCCGTCCGGACTACCTGCGTGTGTCGGCGTTGCTCGAGCTCGGACGATTCGAGCGTCTCTATCGCGTCGTCCTGCCGGGCGCGGCCCCGGCGATCGTCGCCGGGCTCCGGATCGCCTTCGGCAGCGCGCTCGTCGCGGTCGTGCCGGCCGAGATGCTGCTCGGCGAGCTGGGCATCGGATACCTGACCTGGATCGAGTGGAACAACCTCGACATCTCCGGGGTGGTGTTCGCGATCCTCGTCGTCGGCGTCGTCGGGATCACCCTCGACGCGCTCTTCAACCAGGTCTCCCGCGCAGTGACGTACCCGGAATGATCCCCTCGAACGGAGCGAGAGCGACTTGGCCTATCTGAGCGTCGAAGGACTCGAGAAGACCTTTCCCCTGAGCCAGAGCGGGGAAGGGGCTGGCGACCTCTGCGTCTTTCGCGGCGTCGATCTCAAGATCGATCAGGGCGAGTTCGTGACGATGATCGGGCACTCCGGCTGCGGGAAGAGCACGCTGCTCAACATCATCGCGGGCTTCGAGAATCCGACCTCGGGCGTCGTCGTGCTCGACGGCAAGGAGGTCACGAAGCCGGGTCTCGACCGGATGGTCGTATTCCAGAGCTTCGCGCTCATGCCGTGGCTCACGGCAGGGGACAACGTTCGGCTAGCGGTTCGCGCCGCGAATCGGGACTGGACAGCCGCTCAGATCGAAGAGCACACGCGCAAATATCTCTCGATGATGGGACTCGAGGGCGCTGCGGACAAACGGCCGGCCTATCTCAGTGGCGGCATGCGACAGCGGGTCGGTCTCGCTCGGGCCTTCTCGGTCCAGCCGAAGGTGATGCTCCTCGACGAGCCCTTCGCGCAGATCGATGCGCTGACCCGCGGCGTGATCCAGGAAGAGCTGATCCGAATGTGGAACGCCTCGGGCAGCACGATCTTCATGGTCACCCACGACGTCGACGAAGCGATCCTGCTCTCGGACCGCATCGCGCTCATGAGCAACGGCCCGGAAGCCGAGGTCGCCGAGTTGCTCGAAGTGGACATTCCGCGGCCGCGCTCGCGGGAGAAGATGATCGACACGCCGGAGTACATGCAGCTCCGCAGTCGCATTCTTCATTTCCTGCTCGCCCGCGCCAAGGGCGGGTCGACAATCAGCCCGTAGAACGACAAGGAGGAAACGGCATGATCAGCAAGGACGAAGCGAGCGAGGCGATTCTCGAGGCCAAGAAGGCCAAGGGTTTGAGCTTCGCCGAGCTGGCCGAGGAGATCGGCCACGACAAGGTCTGGACGACCGCGGCCATCATGGGTCAGGCGAGCGTCCCCAGCGAAGCGGCGGAAAAGCTGACGAGCCTGCTCGGGCTCGGTCCCGAAGTCGCCCAGGCGCTGACGGACTTCCCGATGAAGGGATGCCTCGACACGCAGGTGCCGACCGATCCCCTGATCTACCGCTTCCATGAGATCACGCAGGTCTACGGGACGGCGATGAAGGCGGTCATCCACGAGATGTTCGGCGACGGCATCATGAGTGCGATCGACTTCGAGATCGACATCAAGAAGCTGGAGGACCCGAAGGGTGATCGCGTGGTCGTGACCTACAACGGGAAGTTCCTTCCGTACAGGACGTGGTAGGAGCACCGATCGACGCGGGGGCGAGCGAACAGGCGGCGGTCGGGACCCGGCCGCCGCTGCCCCCGTTCACCCTCGAGACCGCGACCGCAAAGGTCCGGGCCGCGGAGAACGGCTGGAACGGTCGCGACCCGCACAAGGTGGCGCTCGCTTACAGCCCGGACACGTCCTGGCGGAACCGGTCCGAGTTCGTGACGGGCCGGGACGAGGTCGTGGCCTTTCTCGAACGGAAGTGGGCGCGAGAGCTCGACTACCGCTTGATCAAGGAGCTCTGGGCGTTCCGGGAGGACCGGATCGCGGTCCGGTTCGCCTACGAGTACCACGACGACTCGGGCAACTGGTTCCGCGCCTACGGGAACGAGAACTGGGCCTTCGACGAGCAGGGCCTGATGCGGCACCGGTTCGCCAGCATCAACGATCTGCCGATCGCGGAGAGCGAGCGTCTCTTCCATTGGACCCTGGGGCCGCGTCCGGAAGGGCACCCGGGATTGTCGGAGCTCGGCCTCTAGCGAATCGAGCCCGGATCGGATCGCGCGGAGCAGGACGGCTCAGGACCGCCCGGTCTTTAGTCGGAACGGAACGGCCGCAGGAACGCGCGCAGCTCGTCGACGAGCGCGTCCGGTCGTTCGAGTGCCGGGAAGTGGCCGCCGGCATCCATCTCCGTCCAGCGCCGCAGATCGTATTTCCGCTCGACGGCGGACCTCGGCGGGCGCATGACCTCTTTCGGGAAGAGCGCCATCCCGGTCGGGACGTCGATTCGTTCGGGGCGGACGGCGGCCGGGGGCTTCTGGCGGTGGGCCCAGTAGAAGCGGATCGACGGATGGATCGTGTCCGTCATCCAGTAGATCATGACGTTCGTGAGCAGATCCTCGCGCGTGAAGACCGAGAGCGGGTCGCCGCCGCAATCGCTCCAGGCGCGGAATTTCTCGAGGATCCAGGCTGCGAGGCCGAGCGGCGAATCGGACAGGCCGTACGCGAGCGTCATGGGCCGTGTGCCCTGGATCGCCGAGTAGCCGCCTTCCTCGGCGGACCAGCTCGCGGTCGTCGCGAGCCACGCCTGCTCCTCCTCGGAGGGCGGCGTGTCCGGGATGCCCATTGGCAGGCTCTGGTGGATCGCGATCGTGTGCTCCGGAAAGCGGTGGGCGAGTCCCGTCGCAACGAACGCGCCGCGGTCGCCGCCGTGGGCCGCGAACGCGGGGTAGCCGAGGACCTCGACCATGAGATCACGAATGCAGTCGGCCGCTTCGTCGGCCCCGAAGAGCGGATCCTCCGGCGCGCTCGAGAAGCCGTGGCCCGGGAGGGAAGCGACCACGACATCGAAGCTGTCCTCGGCGCGACCGCCGTGGGCGGCGGGGTCGGTCAGCGGGCCGATCAGACGATGCATCTCGACGAAGGAGCTCGGCCAGCCGTGGAGCAGGACGAGCGGAAGCGGGTTCGGGCCGCGCCCGCGGACGTGGGCGAAGTGGAGGTCGACCCCACGGACGCGCGCGCGCTGGCCGGGGAGCGTCTCGTTCAGCCAGTCCTCCCGGGCGCGCCAGTCGAAGTCGTGCCGCCAGAACCCGACGAGGTCGCGGAGCCAATCGGAATCCGTTCCGCGGGTCCAGTCCGACTCGAGGACGGCGGGCCATCGCGCGGCGTCGAGACGGCGGTCGAGGTCTTCGAGGAGCGCGTCCGTCGCGTGGATCGTGAACGGTTCCGGCACGGGCCGCAGGGTAGCCGAAACGGGCGTGCCCCATGGAGCGACACCGGCCGGGCAGCGCCGTCGTCGATCGAGAGCATGCCCGGCCGTCTCGCGGGACGCTCGTCGCCGGCGTCGCTATTCTCCCGGAATACCCTTCGGAAGGAGCCCCGTCCCATGTCTCGAGCCCCGCTTCGCTTCTCGCTCATGGTGCTGACCGCCGCCCTGGCCATCTCTCTCGGAGGCTGCGCCTCGACGGGGACGCACGAATCGGACCACGCGCATCATCACGGGTCCGACGACCACGCGACCGAGCACGAGCACCACCACGGCTCGGACCAGCACGTGACCGAGCACGAGCATCACCACGGGACCGACGGCCACGCGACCGAGCACGAGCATCACCACGGAACGGACGGCCACGCCACCGAACACGATCACCACCACGCCGACGCGGGTGAAGAGGAAGGCGAGGACCACCACCATCACGAGGATTCGTGACGCCAGCCTCGACGGCCTGCGTCGACCCGCGTCGAGCCTGAGAATCAGCGTGCTCGGGTGACCGGGACGTCTCGCGCTCCTGCGAGCGAAGCCCGCCTCTCCTGGATCGTCCGATGTCCTACGACCTCATCGTGATCGGCGGCGGCGCCGCCGGCTTCTTCGGCGCGATCACCTTCGCCGAGCACGGTGGCGGCTCGACCCTGATCGTCGAGCGCGCCGCGAAGCCCCTCGGCAAGGTGAAGATCTCGGGGGGTGGGCGGTGCAACGTGACCCACGCGTGCTTCGAGCCGCGTGAGTTCACGAAGAGCTACCCGCGCGGGGCCAGGGCGCTCCTCGGTCCGCTCCACCGTTTCGGGCCCGAGGACACGATCGAGTGGTTCCGCGCCCGCGGCGTCGAGCTCTGGACCCAGGACGACGGGCGGATGTTCCCGACGACCGACGACTCCCAGACGATCATCGACTGCCTCGAAGGCGCCGCGGCGCGCGCCGGCGTCGAGATCCGGACGCGCTGCGGGATCCGGTCGATCTCGCGCGCTCCGGCGGGCTTCGTCCTCGAGACCGAGCGCGGGGAGATCCTCGAGGCCCGCAGCGTCCTGATCGCGACCGGGGGAACCCGCGTCGCCGAAGGGGCGCGACTCGTCGAGCAGCTCGGCCACACGCTCGAGCCGGCGGTGCCCTCCCTCTTTACGTTCAAGATCGACGATCCCCGGATCACCGACCTGCCGGGGATCGCGGTCGTCGTGACCGAGTGCCGCGTCCCGGGTCTCCCGCTCGTGACGAAGGGGCCGCTACAGATCACGCACGTCGGCGTGACGGGACCCGCGATCCTCCGCCTCTCGGCCTGGGGCGCGCGGGAGCTCGCGGCGAAGGACTACCGCTTCACGCTCCAGGTGAATTGGCTGCCCGACGTCGACGTCGCCGGGGTCCTCCAGCGCCAGCGCGAGCGCGCGGGCAAGCAGAAGATGGAGACGCGCTCTCCCTTCGAAGAAATCCCGAAGCGTCTCTGGCTCCGCTTCCTCGATGCGGCCGGTGTCCCCGCGGAGCAGACCTGGGCAGAGCTCACGAAGGTCCAACGCAAGGCGCTCGTCGCCCAGCTCAACCGCAGCGAGTTCGCGGTGGCCGGCAAGAACCTCAACAAGGACGAGTTCGTGACCTGTGGCGGTGTCCGGTTGAAGGAGATCGACCCGAAGACCATGGAGAGCCGGCGCTGTCCGGGGGTCTACTTCGCGGGCGAGGTGACCGACGTCGACGGGATCACCGGCGGCTTCAACTTCCAGAACGCGTGGACCGGCGGCCATCTGGCAGGACTCGCGGCCGCCCGCGCCGGGCAGGGATAGGTTCCTGTCTCCACCCATCGGACCGGCGGCCCGCGACCCGGCCGGAGAGAGCAGGCAGCCCGCGCATGCACACCGTCATCGGAATCGACGCCGCGACCCAGGCGCGCAACGTCGGACTGGCGCGGAGCGTCGCAGACGGATCGCGCCTCGAGGTCGAAGAGGCGCTCACGCCCGCGAGCAACGCGGAGGCCGTCGAGACGGTCGCGCGCTGGTGCGAAGGGCCGACGCTCCTGGCGATCGACGCGCCCCTCGGCTGGCCCCGGGCGATGGGCCGGGCGCTCGCGTCCCACCGAGCCGGGGACGCGATCGAGGCGCCCGCCCAAGACGTGTTCCGCCGCCTGACCGACGACCGGGTCCACGAGATCTTCCGCAAGCGGCCCCTCGACGTGGGGTCGAACCTGATCGCCCGGACGGCCCATGCTGCGCTCGCCCTGCTCGCCGGCGTCCGCGAACGGACGGGCGAAACGATCCCGCTCGCCTGGTCCCCGAGCGAAGCCGCGCGCGTCCGCGCGATCGAGGTCTATCCCGCGGCGACGCTGCGGGCCCGGGGACTCTCGGACAGCGGCTACAAGGGAAAGGGGCCGTCGGAGACGGCGGCTCGGAAGGGCCTGCTCGACGCGCTCTCGGACGAGATCCGCTCGGGCCGAGACGTCCGCGCGTCCGCGGCGGAGACCGATCACGTGCTCGACGCGATCCTCTGCGGGCTGGCGGGGAGCGACTTCCTCGCGGGCCAGGGGATGCCTCCGCGCGAAGAGGAGCACGATCGCGTCCGGCACGAGGGCTGGATCTGGGTTCGCCCGGCGGTGCGCGACTGAGCGGGATCTCCGAAGCGCGGGAAGCTCGCTTCGTCGCGCGGGGTCAGCGCGTCCCGACGCTCGATGGTTCCGACCGGGGAGCGGCGCCGTCCATCTCGCGAACCAGCTCCCGGGCGCGTCCCGGCCAGTCGACCGTCGCCCCGATCGCGCCGAGCTCGACCGCACGCGACAGGTCCTCGCGGGTCCGGATCCCCCAGCAGCGGATCTCGAGCCCGCAGGATCGCGCGTAGCCCACGATCTCGGCGGTGAGGTCCGCCGCGCGGATCCCGACCCACTGGAACCCGGCCTGCTTCGCCTCGTCGATCCAGAACGCGTGGACCTCCTCGAGGCTCCGCCCTTCGAGGGCCGGCCGGAACTCGCTGCTCCGGAGCGCGTCGGCTGCGTCCCGCAGGAGGAACGTGATCGGCAGCTCGGGGTCGAGCTTTCGGACTTCGACGAGGGGCCGCTTCGAGAACGAGGTCAGCGTGACCCGTTCGCGAAGGCCGTGGGCGTCGACCATCCGCAGGATCTCGAGCGGGAGGAGGTCGTCCCAGCCCTTGATCTCGACGTGGTATCGGACGCGATCCCCCAGGCGATCGAAGATCGTCTCGAGGCGCGGGATGCAGGTCTCGCCCTCGCTCCGGCGACTCGGGTCGATCGTCGACGCCTCGTCGAGCGATCGCTCCATCTCGGATCGCGGGCGTCGCGCGAACCAGGGGGCGAGGTCGGTCCGCTCGAGCACGTGCGTGTCGTAGTGGCGGACGCGGCCTTCGAGCGGCGTCTTCCGATCGAGCCGGTCGTCGTGGAACGCGACGATCTGCCCGTCCGCCGAGAGACGGACGTCGAGCTCGACCTCGTCCGCGCCGAGGTCGACCGCGGTCTCGAAGGACGCGACCGTGTTCTCCGGCGCGTGCGCGGAGGCGCCCCGGTGGGCGATGATCCGGAAGTCCGACGACATGACGTCGCCACGCTATCACACGTGCAGCGAGCTCCGGTCGGGATCGACGGAGATGAGGTCTGCAGGCCCGATGGGGGCGACCTCGGTGTCGAGACGCGGGTCGATGCCTTCGAGCTTCGGTCCGAACTGATCGATCGCGCTCTGCCAGCGTTCCTCGTCGAGGGCGTCGATCGCCTTCGCGAAGGCCTCGGCGGTGGGGCGCGCGGACTCGCTCTCCCGGACGATCGACACGACCCGCCTTAGCATGGCGAGGTGGACGGAGGTCGACGCGGTGTTCGAGGACGCCTCGCTGTCGATCCAGGCGATCGGCACCGGCGTGATCGATCGTCGGCAGAGGAGCTCCGAGCGGAGCAGCAGCTCGAGGTCGAACGCGAAGCCGCGCTCCGCCGCCGCCGCGACGATCGGTCCGACGTGTTCCGCGCGCATCGCCTTGAATCCGCACTGGGTGTCGTCGAGGTAGCCGAGCTCGGGGAGCAGCTTCTTCCAAAGGTAGATGAAGAGTCGGCCTCGCGCGCTCCGGCTGGGTGGCTTGACGACGGCGGACGTCGTCGCCCTTCGTGTGCCCGCGGCGATCACCGTACCGCGTCGGTCGAGGGCTTCGACGAGGAGGCCGAGCTGCCCGAGATGGGTCGAGAGATCCGCGTCGGTGAAGGCGATGATCTGCTCGCCCTGCTTGGCGCCGGGGCCATGGGCCGACTCCCAGAGGCCGAGATGGACGGCGCCTCCCTTCTGGCTCTGGCCGCTCGAGGTCAGGCCGGAGAGGAGCGCGTGTCCGGAGCGGATGGCCTCTTCGAGATAGATCACGCGCGCGGGCTTGCCGGCGTGTCGCTCCGCGAGGATCGACTCGGCGACGCGCCCGCTCTCGAAGGGGCAGCCGTCGTCGACCAGCAGCAGGTCCCAGGTCTGGTCGGGGCGCCCCGCGCAGAGCCAGTCGAGCTGGCGGATCTTCCGATCGAGGAAGCCTTCGCCGAGCGTGTGCTCGCTCGGCCGGAGGATGCGTTCGTGCTCTCCGTACAGAGGCACGACGACCGAGAGGTGGACCGCGCCGGGCCGGCGGGAGAGCGCCCACTTCGAGCGGGCCAGCTTGACCACCACCCGGGCCGCGACCGGCCAGCGTTCGGGCTCGTTCTCGACGACCGCTTCCAGCAGGTCGAGGTCGTGACGGCCGTCCACCCTGAGCAGCAGCTCGTCGCAGAGCCCCAGCACCCGGTCGAGCTCCCCCGCGTTGCGGAGATCGAGCTCGAAGGGCAGGCGCCGGAAGAGGCGCGCCGCGGCGCGTTGGTCGAGCTGGTTCCGACGGACCCGGTCGTCGATCTGCATGGCTTCCCCCTCGTAGAGGGACTTCCATTCCAAGAACCGTGCCACGTTGGGCCGGGGCTCTAGGGCCGCTGGAGACACCGAAAGGCGTCGGTTTGTGACGAACCCGACCCGATCGTGGAGGCGGGCTGCCCAACGCGCATGCACGGCTGCCGTGATCCGAACCAGCGACGCCGATGACACGTTGCGTCGAAGGAAGTGACGTGGGCCGAGACCGGGGTTAGTCGAGCGTGATCTCGTTTCCGCGCCGGGATCGGGGCGGAGGGGCACAATGTCCCGGGTCGTTCGGTTTCTCCTCACTCTGTGCTTGATCGACCCAGATCAGCTCCTCGACGGGAAAATCGAGCGCGGCGGCACGGTCGGTCAGCCGCCGGACGACCTCGGGATCGAGCTCGGGTGTTCGCCCGAGAATCCAGAGATACGACCGGTTCGGTCCGGCGACCATCGACCAGCAGTAGTGCTCCGCGTCGAGGGCGATCACGTTGTAGCCGCCGTAGAACGGACCGAAGAACGAGACCTTCAGCGTTCCGACCGACGGGTCACCGACGAAGAACGCCTTGCCGACGGCCGAGCGGCGCTCGCCCGCCTCCGGATCGAAGCCTGCGTTGACGACCTCGATCCCGCCGCCCTCGCGCGGGCGGTACTCGGCGGTCACGTCGGTCAGGCCGCGCTCGAAGGGATGGTCGAGGCGTGCGATCTCGTACCAGGTCCCGAGATAGCGCTCGAGCTCGAAGTCGTTCACCGCCTGCACGCCGTTGGGCGTGCCCGTGCAACCCGCGAGCACGAGGAGCGAGGCCGCGACGACGAACGGGGACGCCGTCGCGCGGCGGTCCGTTCGTGCGGACGAGGGGGCGGGCTTCATGGGATCACACTCGCGAGGCGGGACTCGAGCCTTACGGTCGGCTGGATCCCGCCGGCCGCGGCCTCGATCAGGCCGCTTCCCGTTTCCGGATCGGCAGCGCCGTATAGCCGCCGACGTGCAGGTTCTTCATGCGGACCAGGTCGCCTGCGACCTCGATCTTCGGCAGGAGCGGCAGCAGCTCCCGGAAGACCGCCCGGAGCTGGGTTCGCGCGAGGTGCGCCCCGATGCAGAAATGCGGTCCGTAGCCGCCGAAGGCGAGATGCGGGTTCGGGTTCCGGCCGACGTCGAACTCGTAGGGTCGATCGAAGACCTCCTCGTCGCGGTTGGCCGAGGGGTACCAGAGGCTGACCGAGTCTCCCTTGCGGATGGTCTGTCCGCCGATCTCGAAATCGTCGACCGCCGTCCGCATGAAGTGGATCACCGGGGACGTGAAGCGGAGGATCTCCTCGACCGCCGAGTCGATCAGCGACGGATCGTCGACGAGACGGGCCAGCTGGTCCGGATGCTCGAGGAGCAGATGGACGCCGCCGGTCGTGGCATGGCGCGTGGTGTCGAGACCCGCCGCGATCAGCAGCATCGTGTAGGCGACGACGGCCTGCTGCGGCAGCGGTTCTCCGTCGACGCGCGCCGCGAGGATCATCGACATCAGATCGTCGGCGGTCGTTCCGCGATCGCGGGCCTCGTCGATCATCTTCGCGAGGTAGCGCTGGCCCGGTCCGTTGGGATCGAAGAAGATGTTCGCCGCGTCCTCACCGCCGTCGCGGGGCCGATCCTCGGGCGCGCTTCGCAGGGTGACTTCCCAAAGCTCGAAGAGCTCGTCCTGCTGGTCCGGCGGGACGCCGAGCATCTGGAAGATCGCCGCGGTCGGAACCTTGACGGAGAGGTCCTGGACGAGGTCGAGCGGCGTGCCGCTGCTCCCTTCGTCGGCGAGGCGGCGCTCGAAGCGCTTCACGTAGTCGTTCGCGAGCGCCTCGATCTTGCCGGCGAACCCGCGCATCGCCCGGGGCGTGAACTGCTTGCTCGTGATGTTCCGGTACTTGAGGTGGTGGGGCGCGTCCATGTCGTTGAAGGACAGGGGCGCTCCGTTCGCCGGGCCGAGCTCCGCCTCGAGCGACTCGCGGCTCGATCGCATGAGGTGGTCGATCGGGCGCTGGAAGAGGCGCAGGCGCTGGCTGCTCACGAAGACGTCGGCGCGCTTCGAGATCGTGAGGATGTCGGCGTGACGCGTGATCGACCAGAAGGGGTCGTAGTCCTCGGGCGGCTCGTACCAGTGGATGGGCGCTTCGCGGCGCAGCCGATCCCACTCCTCCCAGGGATACCCTTCGGCCCCCATCCGTTCTTCGTCCGTGAGTCGCAGCGGTCCGATCGATTCAGTGCTCATGCCCCGACCATATCACCCCCGCGGCCGTGTCGCGCGGCGGCCGAATCCGGCTCAAGGGGCCCGGCGGGCCCTTCGACGGGGTGACGCGGAGGCTCGTGCGGGGCGCCGATCCGGGTCGGCGAACCGGCTAGGATCCGGCCGACGCCGCCCCTCGGGCCGGCGGCGCTGCGGTGAACGGAACGGAAGGAGATCCTCGATGATCGATCACGTACGCGACGGCGCCCTCCACGTCGTGACCCTCGACGACGGACCCAACACGATCCACCCCGACTGGCAGGCGCGCATGCTCGAGATCCTCGACGCGGTCGAGGGGGACTGCGAAGGCGAAGCGGGACTCGTGCTCACGGGGACCGGCAAGTTCTTCTGCAGCGGGCTCGACGTCGAGACCGTGATGAGTCTCGAGGGCGAGGCGCGGGCGAAGTTCGGGAAGTCGATGATGCAGATCTACGGTCGGCTGGTGACGCTCCCGGTTCCGACGGTCGCGGCGATCAACGGGCACGCGTTCGCGGCGGGCGCCTTTCTCGCGCTGACCTGCGACTACCGGATCATGCGCGAGGACCGCGGCTGGTTCTGTGTCTCCGAGGTGGACGTCGGCGTGCCGATCGGCCATCCGATGATGACGCTGCTGAAGGCGAAGACGTCGCCCCGGGTCGCCCGGGACGCCGTTCTGACGGGTCACCGCTATCCCGCCGACGAAGCGTTCGCGGCCGGGATCGCCGACGCGGTCGCGAGCGAGTCTGCGCTCCTCGACGACGCGAAGGCCCGCGCCCTCGGCCTCGCGTCGAAGGGGCGCCAGATCTTCGGAACGCTCAAGAAGCAGCTGAACGCCGAGGTCGCCGAGGTCTTCGCCGCCGGGGCGTGATCCCTACTTGCGCCGGACCTGGACGGGCAGCGTCGCGTAGCCCTTGACGAAGGACGAGAAGATCCGCTCGGGCTCCGCCTGGACCTCGACGCGCTCGAAGCGCGGGAGCGCCTCTTCCCAGAGGACCCGGAGCTGCATCTCGGCGAGGCGGCTCCCCATGCAGAAATGCGGTCCCCATCCGAAGGAAAGGTGGCGGGCGGCGTTGGGCCGGTCGAGGTCGAGGGTGTCGCCGTCCGGGAACACGTCCTCGTCGCGGTTCGCCGAGACGTACCAGAGCAGGAGCTGGTCGTGCTTCTTGATCTGCTTGCCGCCGAACTCGACGTCCTCGAGCGCGGTGCGGCGCATGTAGGAGAGCGGCGTCTGCCAGCGGACGATCTCGGGGACCATCTTCTTGACCATGCCCGGGTCGGTCTGCAGCTTGGCGAACTCGTCCGGGAATCGGTCGAAGGCGTAGACGCTGCCCGACATCGTGTTCCGCGTGGTGTCGTTGCCGCCCACGATCAGCAGGAGCAGGTTGCCGAGCTGCTCGGCCGCCGAGAGGTGCTTCGTCGACTCACCGTTCGCGAGCATCGTCACGAGGTCGTTGCCCTCGCGCCCGCGGCGCTCGTCGAAGAGGTGCGTGAAGTACTGGACGCACTCGATCAGCTCCGCGCGCTTCTGCTCCTGGGTCTCGACGACGCCGCCCGGCTGGGGAATCGCGAAGACGATGTCGCTCCAGCGCGTCAGCTTGCGGCGGTCTTCGAGGGGGAAGTCGAAGAGCGTCGCGAGCATCAGGGTCGTCAGCTCGATCGAGACCGTGTCGACCCAGTCGAAGGTCGTGTCTTCCGGAAGCGCGTCGAGGAGCTGCTTCGTGCGCTCCCGGATCATCGGCTCGAGCTTCGCCAGATTGCGGGGGGCGACCGAGGGCTGGACGGTCGCGCGCTGCTCGTCGTGCTGCTTGCCGTCCTGCGAGATGAAGGGCGCCTGGCTCGGCGGGAACGCACCCTGGGCTTCGGTGCCGACCTTGAAGCCGAGAGAGATGCCGTGGGCGGAGGAGAAGATCTCGGGCTGCGAGCTGATGGACTTGATGTCGTCGTACTTCGTGATCGACCAGTAGCGGCCGGCCGTCTCGAGCTCGTTGAAGTGGACCGGGTCCTCGGCGCGCAGGCGCGCGAAGTGGGAGTGCCAGCGGTTCTCCCGGAAGAGGTGCGCGTTCAGCGGGTTGATGTCCTCGAGCGCGAGCTCGCTCGCGTCGGGCACGCCGGCGCCCTTCTCCGCCTGCTCCATCTCCGGCGTACGGAAATCGGGGGCGATGGGCGGGAGGGACTCCGTCCGAGGGGCGTCCGGGGTGGCGCTCATGTTGGGTCTCCGTGGGGCCGCATGGGGAGCGGGCCTTGAGGGTGGGGCACCTGGGATGGGTAGCGATTTTCGCCCGCCCGGACTTGAACTTGCGGTCGAGCCCGTTCAGGCGCCGTGATACCGTCGCCGGGATGCCCGAAGACGCCCGTCCCGCCGGCTCGTCGCCCGGTCCCTCCGGTCCGGCCGCGCCCGGCGAGTTCGATGCCCGCTACTCGAACTACGTGCTCGGGGTCCTCTTTCTCGTCTACGTGATGAACTTCGTCGACCGGCAGATCCTGTCGATCCTGGTCGAGCCGATCAAGGAATCCCTGGGCGCGTCGGACACCCAGATGGGGTTCCTGACCGGGTTCGCCTTCGCGATCTTCTACACGACGTTCGGGATCCCGCTGGCGCGTTGGGCCGACCGCGGCGTGCGTCGCTCGATCATCGCGATCGGCCTCACGGTCTGGAGCGTGATGACGGGCCTCTGCGGGCTCGCCCAGAACTTCGTGCAGCTCGCCCTCGCGCGGATCGGCGTGGGCATCGGCGAGGCCGCCGGCAGCCCGCCCGCCCACTCGCTCATCTCCGACTTCTTCCCGCCGGAGCGCCGCGCGACCGCCTTCTCCATCTACAACTTCGGAATCCCGGTCGGCGTGATGATCGGCTACCTCGCCGGCGGCTGGATCCGCGAGTTCTTCGACTGGCGCATCGCGTTCTTTGCCGCCGCCGTCCCGGGACTCGTCCTCGCGCTCGTCCTCCGCTTCACGGTCCGCGAGCCTCCGCGCGGGATGAGCGAGACCGCGACCGTCGACGCGGAGGAGGTCCCCTTCGGCGAGGTCGTTACGACGCTGATGGGGATGAAGACCTTCGTCTTCCTGTCGATCGGCAGCGGCTTCGCCGCCTTCGCGAGCTATGGCTTCGGCTCCTGGGTCCCCGCTTTCCTCGAGCGCTCGCATGGCATGGGCGGGGGCGCGATCGGAACCTGGATCGGCCTCGAGAGCGGGATCGGCGGCGTGATCGGGATGCTCGGGACGGGGCTCCTCGCCGACCGGCTCGGGCGCCGGGATCCACGCTGGTATCCCTGGATCGCCGCGATCAGCATCGTCCTCTACGTCCCCTTCAGCGCGGCCTTCCTCTTGCTGGAGGACGTCGTGCCCGCGCTCGTCGCCTACATCATCCCGACGGCCCTCAGCTCGGTCTATCTCGCGCCGAGCCTCGCGCTCATGCACCAGCTGGTCGGGCTCCGCATGCGCGCGGTCGCGAGCGCGATCGCGATGTTCATGTTGAACCTGATCGGGATGGGTCTCGGTCCCCAGACCGTCGGCATCCTGAGCGACTGGCTCAAGCCGACCTACGGAGACGACAGCCTTCGCTGGGGGCTGCTGATCGCTCTCGTCACGAAGCTGATCGCGGTCGCGTTCTTCCTGATGGCCGCGAAGACGGCGCCGGGCGAGCTCGCGGCGCGGCGTCGCCTCGAGGCGGCGGCCGTCGCCTAGCGGCGGCGTTCCCGGGGAGAGAAGCGGAGCGACAGGCCGTCGAGCTTGTTCTCCATCACGAACGGGATCCAGCGGGGCTCCTCCGCCAGCTCGATCTCGTCGCAGCGCTCGACGAAGACCGCGAGCGCCTCCTCGACGGTCGCGCGGGCCATCGCGTGGCCCAGACACACGTGGGCGCCGATCCCGAAGGTCAGGCTCGTCTGCTTCGGGTCGCGGGTGATGTCGAAGGTCTCGGGATCTTCGAAGTGGCGGGGGTCCCGATTGGGCGCGCCGAGGGAGACCATCAGGGGCGTGCCGGCTTCGAGCCGGAGGCCGAACGCCTCGAGGTCGGTCGACGCCTTCTGGCCAACGCCCGTGATCGCCGGCCGATAGCGGAGCGTCTCCTCGCTCGCGCCGCGCGTCCAGCGCGCGGGGTCGTCCCGCAGGAGCGCGGCCTGATCGGGGTGGCGGGCCAGCTCCATCATGCCGCTCGCGATGATGCTCGCCGTGCTCGCCCCGGAGCCGAAGATCGTCGAGAAGAGGGTGACCAGCTCGCCTTCGCTCAGCTGCTCGTTCGATTCGCCGGCCTGAACGAGGGCGGTCAGGAGATCGTCCTTCGGCTCCGCCCGTCTTCGCTCGAAGAGCATCGCCGTATGATCCATCGAGAGCTGGATCGCGTGGTTGGCCTCCTTGCGCAGCTCGGGCGTCACGTTCGGTCCGAAGCAGTCGACGATGTTCACCCGCGCCATCGGCCCCATCGAGCTCATCATCTCGTCGGCGGCGACGCCGAGGAACTCCATCATGACGCGCCTCGGAAGCGGGGTGGCGTAGTCGAGCCGGCCTTCGAGCGCGCCGTCTTCCTGCTTCGCGTCGAGGAGGGCATGGGCGTGGCGCCGGATCATCGGACGCAGGTCGTCCATCTTGCGCTTCGAGAGCGCGGCGGCGGCGAGGCCGCGGACGCGGCGGTGGTCGTCGCCTTCCATCGTCCCGATCGCGTTCTTCCGCCACGTGTGCATCGGATCGCCGGGCGCGAAGCCCTTGCGTTCGAGGACCTCGATTCCCTCCGCGATGAAGCGCGTGCCCTTCATCGTCTCGACGGCGTCGTCGAAGCGGAGGACCTGGAGGAGCCCCTCGGCGTTTCGCGCGACCCGGGACCGTTCCCGCGCCTCCGCGAGATGGGGGTACGGGTTCTGCCAGTAGGCGGCGTCGTCGGTCGGCAGGATGGGCAGGTCGGCGGACGCGTAGGGGACGGAAGACTCGGACATGGCGGTCCTCAGAAGCTCGGCCGGGCGGCCGCCGGCGTCAGCTGGAGCTCGTGGCTCCAGCAGGACGACGGCTGGGAATGCAGGAACCAGTAGGCGTCGGCGATCGCGGCGGGGTCGATCACGTACTCGGGATGTTCGCGGGCGAAGGCGAGGGCGCGCGTCCCGGGCGAGTCGATCAGGCCGTCGATGATCACGTTCGCGACGTGGACGCCGTGCTCGCCGTATTCCTCGGTCAGGACCTGGGCGAGGTGGCGCATCATCACGCGGGGGTAGTAGAGGGACTGGCCGGTTCCGCGCTTGCGACCGCGGAGCGCGGCGGGGTTGTTCGTGATCAGGAACGAGCCGTGGCCGCGCTCGCGCATGGCCGGGCGCGCCGCCTGGGCCACGAGGAAGGGGCCGCGGCTCGCGAGGTGCTGGGCGGTCTCGAAGATCTCGAGGGGGACGTGTTCGAGCAGCTCCTTCTCGGGCGGGAGGTCGCGGCCTTCGAGATAGCCGACGTTGTAGATGACGACGTCGGGGGCGCCGACGGATTCGGTGACGGCGGCGAACCCGGACGCGATCGACTCGGGGGAGGCGACGTCCATCTCGGTCGTCGACGCCGAGCCGCCTTCGTTTCGGATGGCTTCCTCGAGCGCGGCCGCGTTCGAGGCCTTCCGGGTGGTCAGGACGACGTGGTGGCCCTCGCTCGCGAAGCGGAGGGCGAGAGCGCCCCCTACGCCCCAGCGGACGCTCGGCGGGCAGTCCGCGTCGTCGACGTCGCCGCCGTGCGCGAGATGGGTGTTGCGGCCGTCGGACTGCCACTTCGAGGTGGCGCCGACGATCAGGGTGACGGGTCTGGCGTTCTCGGCCATCGACCTTCCTTCGTTCGAGGGTCTCGAGACGGTATCAGGTGGACCGGACCTGCTCGACGGCGTCGATGCGCCGAGGCGGAGTCCCTATTCTCGCGGCGCTCTCCCGGAGGCCCCGATGTCCGAATCCCGATTTCCGCGACTCCATCCGGCGCAGGTCTGCTTCGTGGTCGACAACGTCGCGGCGGCGGTCGCGGAATGTGTCGATCGCTTCGGTTGGGGTCCCTTCCATCAGTTCAGCGCGCCCGTCCCCGAGGCGCGCTACCACGACTGGGTCGGCGCCAAGCAGACGGACGTCGCGCTCGGGATGGCGGGGGGCGTCCAGGTCGAGCTGATCCACGTCCGCGAGGGAAGGGACACGGTCGGCGTCTATCAGGAGCGCTACGGGAGCGGACTCCAGCACCTCGGGATCAGCTGCAAGGATCGCGAGGCCGCCCTCGAAGCGCTCGAGGCGATCGGCGCGCGGCTCGACGACGCCGGGGAGTATCCCGGGATCCGCTTCGCCTTCGTCGACACGCCGACGGGGCCCGGGATGTTCGAGCTGCTCCAGCAGACCGGAGACACGCCGCCGCCCGGGGGCGACGCAGAGGAGGAGGCCGCGGCGGGCGCGGCGCCGAGCGTCCTCCTCGATCGCGCCACGATCGTCACCGACGATCTCGATCGGGCGCATGCCTTCTACGCGAAGGCGTTCCGCTGGGAGGACGTCGCGATCGAGACGGTCACGCTCCGCCTCGACGGCGCCGAGAGGCGCGTGCGGCGCGCCCGCGGACGCGCCGGTCAGCTCGAGCTCGAGCTCCTCGAGGCGAGGCCCGGGGGCGACGGACCCTACGCGCGTCATCTCGCGCGCGGGGACCACGGGCTCGTGCATGCGGGCGGGGTCGTCGCGGCCGGGGCGCTTCCGGAGGGCGCTTCGCACGTGGGCGAATGGCTGGAAGACGGCGAGCGATTCGGGCTCTACCCCTGGTCGGGCGGCGCCGCGAGTCTGCAGATCCGCGTCTGAATCGAGCTCGACCGCGCTCGGTCGAAGGGATCGCCGCGCTCTACTTGCCCTTGCTCCAGCGGGTCCGCAGGCGCGCGTTCTCGCCGCGCGGCTGCAGGTCCTCGAAGATGCGCTCGTAGCCCGTCTCCTTGATGAGCCACTCGCCGTCGATCTTCACGTACTCGTCGGAGTAGATCCCGGTTCCGTGCATCACGGTTCCGTTCGGCGCCCAGTCCGAGGGGAGGGCGCTGATCACGAAGTCCTCGAGGTACCACTTACCCTTCGCCGTGGTCGCGCTCGTGAGCTCGATCTCGGGCGTGTGCGCGTGGTGCATCGACACGATCTCGGGATTGCCGAGGCCGCGCGGATCCGCGAGGAACTCGACGATCGCGTCGCGGCCCTCGTAGGCGTGCTTGCCGTCGCTGTAGACGCTGCGTGCGTCGGGCGCGAGCACGCTCCGCATCAGGTCCCAGTCCTTCGTGTCCACGGCGCGCTGGTAGCGGGCCTTGAGCTGCTGGATGGCTTCGATCTCGACGAGGCGTTCGGTCGCGTCCATGACGGTCCTCCTTGAGTCGCTCAGAGTCGCTTCAGCTGGCCCGCGTCGACGCGCAGGAACTCGCCGGTCACCATTCGCATGCGGTCGCTCAGGAAGAGCACGACTGCTTCGGCGACGTCGTCGTCCGCCGGGATCTCGCCGAGCGAGAAGAGCGACTCGATCTCGTCCTTGACGACGTCTTCCGAGACGCCGCGCTCGTTCGCCTGCCAGGTGATGTAGCCCTGGACCGGCGGTCCCCACATCCAGGTCGGGACGACGGTGTTCACGCGGATCTTCTTCGGGCCGAGCTCGGTCGAGAGCGCGATCGAAACGGCGCGGAGGGCGCCCTTCGAGGCGGAGTAGGCGAGCTGCGGCGAAGGCGGCGGAAGCTCCGTCGACTGCGAGCCGATCAGGACGACCGATCCGCCGCCGGCGCGCTCGAAGGCGGGGACGGCCGCCTTCACGAGCTGGACGGAGCCGATCACGTTCACCTCGGTCGAGGTCCGGAAGTCGTCGATCGGCGTCGTCTGGAGGTCCCCCATCGGCTCCGCCGCCGCGACCTGCGCGAGCCCGTCGAGGTGGCCGAAGCGCTCCTCGGCGGCGGCGACGATCCCGGCGCAGCTCTCGGCGTCGGTGATGTCGAAGGCATGGGCGAGGACGCGCTCGCCGCTCGGGTCGAGCTCCTTCGCCGCCGCTTCGAGGCTGTCCGCCTTGCGCGCGCCGATCACGGCGTTGCCGCCGTCGCGCAGCACGCGGCTCGCGATCTCGCGTCCGAGGCCCGGGCCCACGCCCGAGATCAGAATCGTCTTGCCTTCCAGGATCATCTCGCTTCTCCTTCGTCGAGGTCGGCCGACGACTCTAGGTCAGGCCGTGGTAGGGTCAACGTCGTCGATTCGCGTCGCCGAAGCCACCTGGAGGGACGATCCATGGCCGATTCCGAACATCCCGCCCGCCGCGCCGGGCTCCTCTCGCAGAAGTACGTCTCGGAAGGCAACCGCGACGCCTGGCTCGCCCTCTGGGCCGACGAAGGCGTGCTCGCCGATCCCGTCGGGCCGTCGCCCTTCGACCCCAAAGGCGAAGGTCACCAGGGCAAGGAGGCGGTGACGGCCTTCTACGACAACGCGATCTCGAAGGTGAAGGTGAGCTTCGACTACCCGCGCTCCTACGCCTGCGCGAACGAGTGCGCGTTCATCGGGACGGTGTACACGACGTTGCCGGACGGGACCGAGAACGGCTCCGAGGGCGTCTTCCTCTACCACGTGGACGACGCGGGCAAGATCCTCTCGCTGCGCGCGTTCTGGGAACACGCACGGCCGACCCTCGACGGGCCGATCCACCCGCCGGTCGGACGCGAGCGCTGAGGTGGCGGCGGGACGAGCGGAGATCGAAGAGGCTCTCGACGAGATGGACCGCCTTCGTGCGGCTTCCTCCGAGGCGGGCGACTGGACGATCTGGGCGGGCTGCCTCGCGGAGGACGTCGAGTTCCACGACACGATCTACGGGACCTACCACGGCCGTCAGGCGGTGTCGGACTTCGTCGTCCGGGTCCACGCGCCGTTTCCCCACCTTCGGTACGAGCGGGACTGGTCCCTGATCGACGTGGATCGCCAGGAAGTGATCTTCCAGCAGTTCATGATCCTGCCCGAGCCGGAGGGCTATGCGGGTCCGCGCTTCGCGACGGACGTCTGGTCGCGTCATCGCTACGCCGGCAACGGGCTCTGGAGCCTCAAGCAGGACGTGACCCTCTCGAGCGCGCAGGCCGACGCGAACTTCCACGCCTGGATGGAGGCAGGGGGGCGCTTCGCGGCGCCGCCGCTGGCGCCGCCGGGCGAACGAGGAGAGCCGTGATGCCCGGTTCGAAGGACGACTACGCGATGCTCCCCGAAGCGGCGCTTCCCGACGAGGCGGAGCGCGCCGACGTGGTCGTGATCGGCGGCGGGTCCGCGGGGCTCTCCGCCGCGATCGCCGCGCGAGAGGCGGGCGCCGACGTGCTCGTCCTCGAGCGGGGGAGCGGCCTCTCCGGAACGACGACGCTCGCGGGCGGCATGCTCTACCTCGGCGGCGGGACGCCTGTCCAGAAGGCGAACGGCTTCGACGACACGCCGCAGGCCATGTTCGACTACCTCGTGGCGAATACGCCGGAGCCGGACGAGGAGAAGCTGCGGCTCTACTGCGACGAGAGCGTCGCGCACTTCGCTTGGCTGCAGGCGCAGGACGTGCCCTTCACCGAGGGCTACTACGCGCCGAAGCATCACACGCCGCCGGGCACGAACTGTCTCTCGTGGTCGGGGAACGAGAAGGCCTGGCCGATCTCGGAGAGCGCGGCCCCGGCGCCGCGCGGACACAAGGTCGCCCACGACACCGAGGGCGGCGCACTCCTGATCCAGCGCCTGGGCGCGACGGCCGAGCGTCTCGGCGTCCGATTCCTCTACGACGCGAACGTGACGAACCTCGTCGCGGACGCGGAGGGCGCTGTCGTCGGCGTGCGGTTCACCGTCTTCGGCGAGGAGCACTTCGCGCGGGCCGCGCGCGGGGTCGTGCTCGCGGCGGGCGCGTTCTCGATGAACAAGGAGATGGTGAAGGAGCTCTGCCCGACGCTCGCGCGCTACGGGATCCACCGTCAGGGGAATCCCAACGACGACGGCGCGGGGATCCGCATGGGCGTCGCGGCGGGCGGGCGGGCGATCCACATGGAGAAGGCGTTCGTGACGGCGCCCTTCTATCCACCCGAGAGCCTGATCAAGGCGATCTTCGTGAACCGGTACGGCGAGCGCTTCATCAACGAGGACTGCTACCACGCTCGGACGATGGACGCGGCGGTGCATCAGCCGGACGGGATCGTCTATCTGATTTGCGACGACACGACCTTCGGACGCCCCGATCTCGAGATGCAGCCGCTGATCGACGCGTGGGAGACGATCGAGGAGATGGAGCGAGACCTCGGTCTGCCCGAAGGCAGGCTGCAGGCGACGATCGAGCGCTACAACGCCTTCGCCGAGGCCGGCGAGGACCTCGACTTCCGCAAGCATGCCGACTGGCTCGCCCCGATCGCCACGCCGCCCTTCGCGGCCTTGCAGTGTTCCGTGGGCGAGTCCTACTACGTCGGCTTCACCCTGGGAGGACTCGACGTGTCGATCGACGCCGAGGTGCTGTCGGAGGACGGCGAGCCGATCCAGGGCCTCTACGCCGCGGGCGCCTGCGCTTCGAACATCGCGCAGGACGGCGCGGGCTATTCGAGCGGGACGTGCATCGGGGAGGCGACTTTCTTCGGAAGGCGTGGCGGACGGCACGCGGCGGCGCGCGGGTAGGCGACAGAGTTGCAGGAACGCTGGAGCGCCGAACGGGCAAATCGCTGGTACGCCGATCAACCCTGGTGGGTCGGGGCCAACTTCACGCCGAGTACCGCTTCGAATCAGCTCGAGATGTGGCAGGCGGAGACCTTCGACCCGGAGACGATCGCCCGCGAGCTCGGCTGGGCGTCGGCGATCGGCATGAACAGCATGCGCGTCTTCCTTCACGACCTCGTCTGGCAGGCGGATCCCGTCGGCTTCAAGAGTCGCCTCGATCGATATCTCGAGATCGCTGCCGACGTCGGGATCCGGACGATGTTCGTGCTCTTCGACGACTGCTGGTTTCCGGCCAAGCTCGGTCCGCAGCCGGAGCCGGTGCCCGGCGTACACAACTCCCGTTGGGCGCAGTCGCCCGGACACGCGGTCGTCGCCGATCGGAGCGTCTGGCCGCGTCTCGAGGCCTACGTGCGCGACGTGGTCGGGACGTTCGGGCAGGATGATCGGGTCTGTGTCTGGGATCTCTACAACGAGCCGGGGAACGCGTTCCTGCCCGTCGCTTCGCTGCCGAACTGGAAGCGAACGCCGCTCGCGATCGCGAAGGCCTTCCGGCACTTCGTTCGAACGAGCCCGAGCCTGCCGCTGCTGAGGGCGGCCTTCGAATGGGCGAGGGAGGTGGGGCCGTCGCAGCCCTTGACCGCGGGCATCTGGGCACCGACGCGGGCGATGCAGCGCTTCCAGCTCGAGGCCTCCGACGTGATCTCGTTCCACCAGTACGCGAAGCTCGAGAGGCTTCGTCCGAAGATCGAGGCGCTGCGCGAAGCGCACGCTCGCCCGGTTTTCTGCACCGAGTGGATGGCGCGACCGATGGGGAGTCGCTTCGAGTCTCATCTTCCCGTGTTCGAGGAGGAGGGGGTCGGCTGCTACTGCTGGGGCCTGGTCTCGGGCCGGACGCAGACGATCCACGGTTGGGAGGATCGTCCCGGTACGCCGGAGCCCGCGGTCTGGCACCACGACGTCCTGCATCGGGACGGGACGCCCTTCGATCCCGCCGAGGTCGAGGCGATCCGCGCCGCGACCGGGGCATGACGAGGGACCACGACTTCTTTCGATCCCCGACCTTGTCGTTCGAGCCTTTTGTCTCGCAGTCGTCCCCGCGTTCTCTTATTCGGCTGGTCGGGCGGGTCGCGGCACGGCTATCGTCGTCGATCCACCCGGAGGTTCCCCGTGCCCCTGAATCTCGCGTCCGCCTGGGAGATCGTCGACGTGCTCCGGAGCAAGCTCTCGCCCTACGAGCTCCCGAAGAACATCGTCCGCGTCGAGAAGTTCTTCCGGAGTCCGAACGGGAAGGCGGACTTCAAGTGGGCGACGCGGACGGCGCGCGAAGCGCTCGGGATCGCCGAGGACGCGTAGGCGTTCGTCGCGAGCGCCGTTCGTACGAGCAACCGGGCCGCGCGCTCGGCGAAAAGGAATCGAGATGGAAACGCGAAAGATGGGCCGGCACGGCCTCGAAGTTCCGGCCCTGTGTCTCGGGACGATGACCTTCGGCCTCCAGGTCGACGAAGCCGCTTCGCGGTCGATTCTCGACAAGGCCTACGACGCCGGGATGGTCTACCTCGACACATCGGACGCGTATCCCCTCGGCGGTAACGCCGAGACCGCGGGCGGGACCGAGGAGATCCTCGGGCGCTGGATGGCGGACAAGGGCAACCGCGACGACCTGATCCTCACGACCAAGTGCTTCGCGCCGACCGGCCGGGGTCCGAACAGCTACGGCCTCTCGCGCCAGCGGATCATGGACGCCGTCGACGGCAGCCTGAAGCGGCTCGGCGTCGACCACATCGACGTCTACCTCGCGCACATGGACGACGAGAACACGCCTCTCGACGAGACCCTGCGCGCCTTCGACGACATCACCCGGGCCGGCAAGGTCCGCTACGTCGGCTGCTCGAACTACTCGGCCTGGCGGCTCGGCAAGGCGATCCGGACGGCGGACCAGCTCGGCGTCGCGGGCTACATGATGATCCAGTCCCGCTACAACCTTCTCTATCGGGATCTCGAGACCGAGCTGCTGCCGATGCTGCGGGACGAGGGCATCGGCCTGATGGTCTACAACCCGCTCGCCGGCGGCATGCTGTCGGGCAAGTACAAGCCCGGGCAGGACGTCGAGGACGGGACGCGCTTCACGCTGGGGACCGCGGGCGCGATGTACCAGCATCGCTATTGGCACGAGGCGCAGATCGAGGCGGTCGGTCGCCTGAAGAGCGAGGCGGACAAGCGGGAGCTCGACCTCGTTTCGGTCGCCGTCGCCTGGGTCCTCGCCCAGCCCGGGGTGACGACGGCGATCATCGGCGCCTCGCGCCCGGAGCAGCTCGACGCGAACCTCGCGGCTCTCGACGTCGAACTCGACGACGAGCTGCGCGCGGTCTGCGAAGAAGTCTGGTGGACGCTGCCGCGGCGGCCGGTCGCGCCGGGCTATCGTTAGGCGGTCGTCGCGCATGCGGAAGCTCCTGATCGGACTCGTCGGCCTCGGGGCGATCGTCGCGCTCGTGGGCCTCTGGTTTGCGACCCTCGGGCGCGCGCCGGAGGATCCGTCGCTCTTTCCCGCGTATGACCCGGCGAAGGCGGTCCCGCCGCCGCCGAAGGCCGCGACACCGCGCCGTGAAGAGCGGAACGTCTTCTTCGGCGACCTCCACATCCACACCCGCCTGTCCCTCGACGCCTATCGCTTCGGCGTGACGGCGGGACCCGAGGACGCCTACGTCTACGCCCGGGGCGGGACGATCGAGCACGGCGCGGGCTACGCCATCCGGCTGAAGGAGCCCCTGGACTTCGCGGCGGTGACCGACCACGCCGAGTACCTCGGGATGCTCGACGGCCTCGGCCTCGAGTTGCCGCTCCACGGCGGTCGACTGCGCGAGACGCTGCTCGGCCGGAACCGGCTCTCGGCGACGTCGCTCTTCCTCGAGACGATGGCCGAGTTCGAGCCGCCGGCGCAGGGCGACCAGGGCTACGACGACGACCCCGCGATCATGCGGGCGGCCTGGCAGCGGACGATCGACGCCGCCGAGCAGGCGAACCAGCCCGGCGTGTTCACGAGCTTCATCGCCTACGAGTGGTCGGCGGTCAGCGATCCGGGCAACGACAACCTCCACCGCAACGTGATCTATCGCGGGAGCGAAGCGCCGAGCCTTCCCTTCTGCGCGAACGACTCGAAGGATCCAGAGGACCTGTGGACGGTGCTCGAGGCACAGCTCGCAGAGGGGATCGAGGCGATCGCGATCCCGCACAACGGCAACGTCAGCAACGGGGAGATGTGGAAGGACGTGACCTGGAGCGGAGCGCCGCTGGACGCTGAGTACGCCGCGCGGCGTCGACGCTGGGAGCCGATCACCGAGATCTTCCAGGTGAAGGGACAGTCGGAGACCCATCCCGTCCTGTCGAGCGAGGACGAGTTCGCGGACTTCGAGATCAAGACGCGGCGACTCAACTTCGAGCAGTCACCGAGCGAGCCCCGCGGCAGCTACGCGCGCGACGCCCTCAAGCGGGGTCTCGCCTGGCGCGCTTCGAATGGCTTCGATCCCTTCGACTTCGGCGTGATCGGGAGCAGCGACGGCCACGGCGCGAGTGCGCCGGTCGACGAGGACACCTTCCACGGCAAGCTCCCGCTTCTCGACGGCACGGCGGGCATCCGGATGGGCACGGCGACGCTGCTCCCGGAAGCGGCCCGGGCGGCGTCCGAGTGGGGCTCCGGCGGGCTCGCGGCGGTCTGGGCGGAGGAGAACAGCCGGGACTCGCTCTTCGAGGCGATGCGTCGTCGGGAGACCTTCGCGACGTCGGGGACGCGGATCCGCGTGCGCTTCTTCGCGGGGTGGGACTATCCGGCCGACCTCTTCGACCGCGCCGAGGGGCTGCGCGAGGCGTATGCCGGAGGGGTCGCGATGGGCGATCGGCTCGAAGGGCGCGGCCCGTCGAGTCCGACCCTCGCGGTCTGGGCCGTCAAGGATCCGCTCGCGGCGAACCTCGACCGGATCCAGATCGTGAAGCTCTGGGTCGACGAAGCGGGCGCGCCGCAGGAGAAGATCTTCGACGTCGCGGCGTCGGACGGCCGTGCCGCCGACCCGACGAGTCACCGCGTCGTGCCGCTCCCGAGCACGGTCGACGTCGCGAACGCGACCTACACGAATCGGCTCGGCTCAACCGAGCTGTCGACGGTCTGGCGCGACCCCGAGTGGGATCCGTCCCGGCCCACGCGCTACTACGCTCGCGTCCTCGAGATCGAGACGCCCCGCTGGACGACCTACGACGCGAAGCGCCTCGGGATCGAAGCGCCCGATCCGACCACGCTCCAGGAGCGGGCCGTGACCTCGGCGATCACGTACCTGCCGGGCGAGTAGGGCTCTGCGCTCGGGCTACGGAAACGAGACGCCCGTGAGCGCTTCGGACTTCGCCCAGAGCCCCTTCGCGCTCGCCTCGTCGTAGGCCCACTTCTCGTAGCCCTGTCGCGGAACCTCTTCCGAAATCGGCGGAGCGACGTGGCAGTCGAGGAGGTACGCCCCGCCGTGCTCGGAGAGCTCGGCGGCGGTCGCGGCCCAGACGGAGGTCGCGGCGCCCTGCGGCACGTTCTTGACCGCGACGCCCGCCTTCTCGAAGCCCTCGCGCATGCCTTCGACGACCGCCTCGGGGAGATGGCGCGCGAGATCGGTCTGGATCACGCCAGGGTGGACGGAGAGCGAGAGCAGGCGATCGCCGTAGCGTCGCTGGAGCTCGGAAGCGAACCAGATGTTCGCGGTCTTCGACTGGGCGTAGGCGAGGTTCGGATCGTAGTCGCGGCGCTCCCAGTTGAGATCCTCGAGGTCGCAGGTCCCGCGCAGATGGGCGCCCGAGCTGAGCGTGACGACCCGCGCGCCCGGCGCGAGGGCGGGCATCAGGCCGGCGGTGAAGGCGAAGTGGCCGAGGTGGTTCGTCCCGAACTGGGTCTCGAACCCGTCCGCGGTCTTGCCCTCCGGACACATCATCACGCCCGCGTTGTTGATCAGCAGGTCGATCGTCCGGCCGGTGTCGACGAAGGCCTTCGTCGCGGAGGCGATGCTCGACAGCGAAGCGAGGTCGACCTCGATCGCGTCGAAGGACGCGCCCGGCACCTGCTCGCGAAGCGTCGCGAGGGCGCTGTCGATCTTCTGCGGGTCGCGCCCGCCGATCGTGACCGAAGCGCCGACCGAGGCGAGGGCGCGCGCCGTCTCGATTCCGAGGCCTCCGGTCGCGCCGGTCACGAGGGCGTGCTTGCCGTCGAGGCGGACGCCTTCGAGGACGTCGTCGGTGGTCGAGGTTTCGTCGAACGCCATGGGCTTCTCCTTGGGGCGATGGGCGATGGGCGGAGGTGATGGGCGGAGGCGGCGCGGCCGGGCTCAGGCCGTCCGTTTCAGATCCGCGACCACGTCCGCCCACTGGTGCGGGTCGGGGTGGCGATTGTGCGTCAGGCTCACGCCGTCGGCGATGCCCTCGAAGCGGACGCGCAGCTTCTCGGCGATCTCGTGGCGTTCGCCCACGACGGCGAGGGTGTGAAGGATCTCGTCGTCGATCAGATCCGTCATGTCGTCCCACTTTCCCTGCTTCGACATGCGGTTGAGCTCCTCGTGGAGCTCGCCCCAGCCGTGGTGGACGAGGGTGGGGGCGTAGGCGGGCGTCGAGCCGTAGAAGGCGAGCTGCTTGCGGGCGGCGAGCTTCGAGGCGGCGAACTCTTCTTCCGTGTCGGCGGTGACGACGTTGATGGCGGAGATGACGTTCAGGCTCTCACGCGTCCGTCCGGCCTTCTCGAGCCCGCGCTCGAGGGCGGGCAGGGTGTTCGCGAGCAGGCTCTCGCGCGAGTTGAAAGGATGGGAGATGAAGCCGTCCGCGACCTCGCCGGCCAGCTCGGTCATGAGCGGGCCGAAGCCGCCGGTGAAGATCGGCGGCGGGCCGAAGGGATTCGGTCCTGGGTCGAAGGCCGGGATCATGATCGTGTGCTGATAGAACTCGCCGCGGAAGTCGAGCTCCGCCTGGCCCTCCCAGCGCGCGAAGATCGCGCGGATCGCGAGGACCATCTCGCGCAGCCGCGCGGCGGGCTTCGACCAGGGCATGCTGAAGCGCTTCTCGATGTGCGGTCGGACCTGCGTCCCGAGGCCGAGCCAGAAGCGCCCGCCGGTGATCGACTGGAGTCCGTAGCCGAGGTTCGCCAGGTTCATCGGATTGCGCGCGAAGGCGATCGCGATCGCCGTCCCGAGCTGGAGCGTCTTCGTGTTCTCCGCGGCGAGCACGAGGGGCAGGAACGGGTCGTGCTTCGCTTCGAAGCTGAACGCGCCGTCGTAGCCGATCTCTTCGAGGCGGGTGAACTGGGTCCGCGCGTCGCGCGGATCTTCGAGGGGGGCTGTCGTGTAGACCTTCATGTCGAGAAGCTAGCGGGAACGGGCGCGGCTCGGGGGCTTGCCTCGACGGGGCGCGGCGCCGCCGTCCGTGCACGAAGAGGTCGTCGCGGGTGCCGCTATCGCCGGATCGCGGCGCGGCCCACCCGTTCGAGCAGGGCCTTCTGTCGGGCGACGTTCGCCGGATCGTCGAGGGCGCCGACGCCGAGACGGTCGAGGACGCTCTGGGAAAGGAAGTAGCCCGTCGTGACGTTGAACATCGCGACGACCCCGATCGCGAGCTGCGCGCGGTCGACCGGACCGCGGGCGCCGCTCCGGGCCGTCTCGAGGCCCTGGGCGAGCAGCCGGTCCAGCCAGCCGCGCATGAGCTCCTGGCCCGGGGCGTCCGCGTCGTGGAGCGCCTGCTGGAAGAGCGCCGCCATCTGCGGATGGTCGAGCAGGACGTCGGTGATCACGGCGGGGAGGCGCTCGAGCGCGCGGGTCGAGCGCGCGTCGTCCATGGCCGTCGACATCGCCTCGGCCATCGGTGTGAGCGCGCGGTCGAGGACGGCGGCGTAGAGATCGCGTTTGCTCGCGAAGTGGTTGTAGAGCCCGGGCTGCTGGATCCCGGCGCGGCGAGCGATCTCGCGGAGCGAGGCGACCTGGAAGCCCGACTCCGCGAAGACGGCCTCGGCGGCGTCGAGGATCCGCGCCGCGGTCCGCGCCCCCTTCGTCGTGCCGGGTTCTTCGATCGTCGAGCGTGCCGGCGTCGTCATCGCAGGGCCTCGTCGCCTCTCAGCGGTCGAGGAACGTCTTCGCGAAGGCGTCGATCGCGCTCTGCTTCGCGGACAGCGAGTCGAAGGCGGGATCGCCGGCGGGCCACGCGAACGCCATCGTGCTGGTCACCCCGCGCTCGCCGAGCTCTGCGTAGAGCTCGGGGGAAGGCTCCGCGTTCGGGATCACGAAGATCTCGAAGGGCTCGTCGCGCGGCGGCGCTTCGGCGCGGAGCGCCGACAGTCGGTCCAGAAGGGCATGGACCTCGGGCAGCTCGTAGTTCATGCCCAGCCATCCGTCCTGGCGGACGGCGCGGGCGAGGGCGGCCTCGCTCTTGCCGCCGACCCAGACCGGGACCGGCTTCTCCGGCCGCGGCGCCATCCCGGCCGGTGCGAAGTCGTAGAACTCCCCGTGGAACTCGACCGACTCCTGCGTCCAGAACGCCCGCATGATCGCGAGCATCTCGTCCATCCGGCGACCGCGGCCGGCGAGCGACTGTCCCATCAGCTCGATCTCCTCGAAGAGCCAGCCGCCGCCCACGCCCATCCGGAACCGGTCGTCCGAGAGGACGGCGATCGTGGCGGCCTGCTTGGCGACCGAGAAGGGATCGCGCATCGGAAGGATGTAGACGTAGGGCATGACCTCGAGGGTTTCGGTCGACGCGAGGATCGCGGCGGCGCTCGTCATCGGGTCCGGGAAGCTCGAGCGGTGGTCGAAGGGGGTCTCGCCGCCGGAGGGGTGGACCGAGTCGAAGTCGACGGGGACGGCCACGTGGTCCGCGATCGCGACGCCGCGCAGTCCGGCGGCCTCGCAGTGGCGGGCGAGGTCGATGTACTGCTTCTCGTCTTCACCGGTCAGGTAGAGCCAGTAGTCCACGGGCGGATCCTCCTTCGTCCCCCCCCATTCTGCACGATCGCCCGGGCGGTGGCGAAATAAATTATCACACGATAATTTACGGCTCCACCGCAGGAGACCGCCCATGGGAGCGAAGACACCGCGCGTCGCCGACGTCGTGAACGCCGATGCCACGCTGATCGGCCGCAAGGCCTGGAGCGATCCGGGAATCTACGAGCTCGAGAAGAGGGGGATCTTCGGGAAGAGCTGGCTCTTCCTGGCGCACGAGACCCAGATCCCGAACCCGGGCGACTTCGTGCAGGCCTACATGTGCGAGACGCCGATCCTCGTCGCGCGCGGCCGCGACGGCGGGATCCACGCGAACGTGAACAGCTGCGTCCATCGCGGGCTGCCCGTCTGCCGCGCGGACCACGGCAACGCGAAGAGCTTCGTCTGCCCCTATCACAGCTGGAACTACTCGGTCGAAGGGAAGCTGCAGTCGATTCCGCAGGAGCGCTACGTCGAACACAAGACGGACAAGTCGAAGCTCTCGCTCAAGGCCGTGCCGCGGGTCGAGACCTGGCACGGGATGATCTTCGGCTCCTTCGATCCCGAGATCGAATCCCTCGAGCAGTATCTCGGCGATCAGCGCTGGTATCTCGACGCCTTCTTCGAGCGCTTCGAGAACGGGATCGAGTTCGTGGGCTCGCCTCAGCGCTGGATCCTGAACGCCAACTGGAAGCTCCCGATGGAGAACCAGCTCGGCGACGTGAACCACGGCCCCTTCCTCCACGCGGCGGTCATCCCGCCCGAGGCGAACGCCGAGGTCTTCGACTACGGCTACAGCTGTGTCGCGGAGCCCGGACACGGGGCGACCTTCCGGCTGATGCCCGAGGACGCGCCGCTCGAGAGCGTCGCCTGGGGCTTCGAGGGGATGGCCTCCCTTCTGTCGCCCGAGATCCACGAGTACCTGCGCGAGCTGCAGATGAAGGCGGAGGAGCGGGTCGGTCCGCTCCGCGCGCGGATGAAGGGGCTGACCTACGGCGTCTACCCGAACCTGTCGTTCCTCTGGTCGAACACCGCCTTCAAGGTCTCCCACCCGCGCGGTCCGGGAAAGGTCGAATACTGGTCGTGGTCGGTCGTTCCGGCGGACGCGCCGGACGAGTTCAAGCGGATCCTGCGCGGGAACCACACGGCCTTCTTCGGCCCGGGCGGCCTCCTCGAGCAGGAGGACTCGGAGGCCTGGACCCAGCAGTACCTCGGGAGCGCGATCGACTTCGCGGACGACCGACCCTACTTCTACGGGCTCGGCGTCGGCGAGGAGAAGCCCCATGCGGACCTGCCCGGCCTCGTGAGCGTGACCGCGAACGAGTTCTACGCGCGCAACTTCTTCCTGCGTTGGCGCGACGCGCTGATGGCGGTCGAAGAAGAGTAGGGGGGACGAAGGATGTCGGACGCGTTCCAGCCGGGCCTCGAGCTCCAGCACGAGATCGAACAGTGGTACTACCGCGAGGCGCGCCTGCTCGACGGTCGCGAGTACCAGAAATGGCTCGCCCTCTGCGCGCCAGAGATCCGGTACATCGTCCCCGGCCGCGGCAATCCCCTCGTCGACAACGCCCAGCGCGGGACCGAGGCGATGATCAGCGTCGAGCGCGAGCTCGAGGGACGCGACGGCGATCGACTGCCGATCCGCGACGAGACGCTTCCCTACCTGATGGTCCGGGTCGAGCGCGCGTTCAAGCCCAACTCCTGGGCCGAGAACCCGCCCGCGCGGACGCGCCGACTTGTCGGCAACGTCGAGATCACGGGTACGGAAGGCGAGACCTGCTCGGTCGTGAGCGCGTTCCATCTCCACTGGACCCGGCCGGGAAGCGGATCCTTTCTCTACGCGGGCCAGCGGCGGGACGTCCTCGCGCGCGCGGAAGGCGGTGCGGTCGGGGACCTGCGGCTGGTCCGCCGCGAAGTCGTCCTCGACCTCTCGGACATCGAGTACCCGACCCTCGGCCTCTTCTTCTAGCGGAGGTCTTCTTCGGGCTCGATCTGCCTGCGGACGAGCAGGTGATGGGGGCCGAGCACGATCTGGTCGAGCCAGGCGCGGGGCGCGCTTCGTTCGCCGAGGTTCGGAAGCTCGGTCCGGGCAACGCTTGCCGCGGCGCGGATCGCGTCCCAGTCCGGCGGCGCGGCGTCGAGTGCGGCGTCGACCTCGTCGAGGATCGAGACGGCGGCGGGCGGAAGGATCGGCGTGAAGACGGCGCGGACCCCGTGCCACGCTTCCCGGTAGAGCGCGGTCATCTCCCGGGCCGGATCGAGGTCCTCGGGATAGAGCGATCGCTGCGTCTCTTCGTCCGCTTCGAGGACGTCGAGGGCCTGCCGGAGCAGGACCATGCGCTCGATCTCGTGGATGTTTGGCGGGTGCGAGGGGCGTGTGGCGACGGCGTTCGAAACCGGATCCATCGCGATCAGCTCGCCGGGTCGTCCGCCCAGAGATAGATCTGGTCCATCGTGACGGGCCGGTCCGCGATCCCCTCGAAGCCGGGGTACCCGCCGGCGGCGTAGCTGTCCTCGCAGGTCACCCGCCCTTCCTCGTCGAAGCCCCAGACGATCATGAGCCGCGAGAGATAGAGGTAGTGGGCGTCCTCGTCCGGAACCGGGATCCCCATCGCCGCGAGGACCTTGCCCGGATAGGCCATCTTCATGTCGCCCTCGGTCGTGATCACATCGCGGCCGACCGCGATGCGGTCGACGGCGTGCTCGATGTGGTTGCAGCCGGAGCCGACGATCCCCTGGTAGTAGGCGGCGACACCGTCCTTGCCGGTCGGGCTGTTCTCGTCCGCGGCGCCGTCGGTGTAGCTCGTGTAGCTCGCGTCGGGCGCGACGGTCGCCATCAGCGCCTCGAAGTCCGGCTTCGCCTCGGCCTTCGCATGGGCGATGATCGTCTCGAGGTTCCGGCGCCGGATCGGGTCGGTCTCGTCGGCGAGCATCCGCTCGGTCATCTCCCAGTTCTTGCGGCAGTCGATCACGTAGCTCATGGCGCGGGTCCTCGGTCGTTTGGATCGCGACACGGTACAGAAAACGCCGACCCGGGGGTCGGGGAGGGGGCCCGGCCCGGGCTCAGAGGAATCCCCGAGTCCTTCTCCCCCGTTTCGCGCAATCGGGTGCCCTCGGTCGGGACCCGAAGCGTTGCGTCTAAGGTGCGCCTTCCTTGCACCCGAAAGATGCACAGAATTCCGCGCGGACCACGCGCGTGCGCGAGGGCAGAGATCGTGAAGAGCTACGACGCCGAGAAGATCCACTGGATCAAGAACCACGTTCCGCGAACCCGCGACGACTATCTCGAGATCGCCCGGCACGCGAACGTCATGCCGGTCGATTTCCCGAGGACCGTCTATCTCGAGGTCGGCGCCGATTGCAACCTCGACTGCAGCTTCTGCTCCAAGCCCACGCGGAAGAAATTCTCGCGGGAGATGGACGCCGAGACCCTCGCGCGGGTCGTCGACGAGTGCGCCGAGAACGGGGTCTACGGCCTCTACCTTCATCTATTCAACGAGCCGCTCCTCCACAAGGAGAAGCTCCTGCCCGTGATCCGGCGCGCCAAGCAGGGGGGGATCCCGATCGTCGCGGTGACCACGAACGGCACGCCGCTGACCGAGAAGCTCATGCACGAGCTCGTCGAAGCGGGTCTCGACACGCTCCACTTCTCCTTCGAAGGCGCGAACGCCGATCTCTACCGGCAGGTCCGCGGCGCGAAGGCGGAGGTCGTCGAGCGCCGGATCGAGATGGCGCTCCGGATCCGTGAGGAGCACGGGATCCGGAACGACCGGGATCAGCTCGTTCCCTGGATCGCGATCACCTCCGTTCGGACCGACGAGACCGATGAGGAGATCGACGCGTTCCTTGCGCGTTGGAAGGGCGTCGTCGACGACATCGAGATCCGTCCGGCCCTCGGCTTCCTCGGCCGCACGCGGTTCAACGACTACGGACAGCCCGAGAAGCGCGTCGCGTGTCGCTACCTCGGAGACCGGATCGTCGTCGCGGCCGACGGCTCGGTCATCGGTTGCTCCGTCGACGTCGACGCCGAGCTCTCCTTCGGCAACGTGATCGACGGCCAGACGATTCGCGAGATCTGGCACAGCGACTACTACCGCGAGATCTGGTCCCTCCATCAGTGGCAGGCCTGGGACAAGCTCCCGGAGCCCTGCAAGAGCTGCGATTCCTGGGATTTCACGGCGACGAAGCGGAGCCGCTTCTCGCAGGAGACGGCACGATGAAGTTCGACTTCGAAGGACGAAAAACGGTCGTGACCGGCGCGAGCCAGGGCCTCGGAGCGGCGCTCGTCACGGAGCTTCGCGGCCGGGGCGCCGACGTCACGCCGGTCTCGCGCGGCGACGCGTGGGATCCCGCGGACTTCGACTGTCTGTTCCTGAACGCGAGCTTCGGCGTCATGCAGTCGAGCGCCTCGCCGCTCGGCGACGACGTCCGCGAGATGTTCGAAGTCAACGTCCTCCGCACGATCGACCAGGCCCATACCGCCCTCGCGGCCGGCGCGTCCCACGTCCACATCGTCGGATCCCACCAGTCGATCGTGGCCGCGCCCCACTCGGCGCTCTACTCGGCGACCAAGCACGCCGTTCGCGGCTGGGCCTACGGATCGGCCAGGGAGCTGCCGGGTCGCGTGAGCATCAGCTATCCGGGTGGAATCGCGACGAACTTCTTCCGCAACCTGCGCGGCGATCCAGCGCTCCTCGCCGACTACCACGCGCGCGTCGCCGAAGTGGAGTCGACCTACGACACGGCCGAGGACGTGGCGAAGGGAATCGTCGACGGCATCACCTTCTGCGCGCGCGAGATCATCCCGACGGCGATCGCGCTCGACTGGTTCGAGCGAAACGGCGAGGCCATCTCGCGGATGTGGCACCCGGGTCTCGAGCAGCCGAGCCGGGACGAGTGGGATTGGTGGACGCTGGTCCGCTCGCATGCGCTGACTTCTTCGCCGAAGGCGGGGAAGGGCCGGGCGGCGACTCTCGCGGTGTCGCCGGCGCCGTAGGGGCGAGCGACCGGAGGCTACGGCCATCTACGTCCGCGGCTTCGGGCTCTGGTGGCCGCGGCCGGGTGAACGGGATCCGGGTGATGGCGAAGGCGTCGACGTCTGGGTCGGCCTGAAACGGTCGCGTTCCGCAATCCGGGGCCTCCCCGGCCCCCTGTGCTAGCCTCCGCGCCGCTCGGAGGGCGACGGCCGCGTCTGCCCCGAGCTCCCGGAGAGATGGCCGAGCGGTCGAAGGCGCACGCTTGGAAAGCGTGTGTAGGGCAACCTACCGTGGGTTCGAATCCCACTCTCTCCGCCATTCCGTCTGCTGTGGAAGAGACGATTGCGCGCCCGGCATCGGAATCGCCGCGACTCGGGCGGATTCGCGGCGCTTGGGGCGGATCGGGTTTCGGGAGTCCACCGGAGACGGGGCTCTCGTGGGGCCGGTTGGGCGCTCTCGGGCGGAAGTTCTCTGCTGCGAGTTTTGGCGGTGGACTGAGCGGCATCGGTCATCGGCGCGTTGTCGGTCGCTTGGGGCTCAGTCTTGGAGCGAACCGCCAGGCTGCAACAGCGCCACCTGCTCCGACCACGCGAGCGGAATCTCGATCCGCTTCACGAGCGCATCGGCGGTGAGGTCTGCGGCCTGGGTGCCCGCATGGATGCTCTCGACGATCTGCGGCGCGAGGAATGCGAGCGAGATCCGATTGCTCACGAACTGTTCGCTCACTCCTTCGGCCTTGGCGATTTCCTTGAAGGAGGTGACTCGGCCGGACGCGATGGCTTCGAACCAGCGACGAGATCTCGCGACGAGTCCGAGGAGCGCCGGGTCTGTAGTGCAAGTTGTTACGCTCCTTCCAGCACCGGGGATGACCAACTTCTGCTCGACGCCGCGCCGACGAATGCGAGCGGGTACCGCGAGTTTGATTGTCTTCGGCTGACCCGGCAGCAGCGATGCCAGCCCAACCTCGATCGTGATCTCGTCGCTCGTCAGGTCGACTCGTTCGACGATGCTCAAAGGCTCGTGCATGCCGGAGCGTGCCTGCTCCATGAGCGTCGGTAATCGATATCGGGAAACCTTCGCTGATCCCGCCAGTCGTGCGAGCTGCTCGGGATTGCAGAAGAGATTCAAGACGGCTTGCTCGACGAATCGCTCGATCTCACGGGCAGGGAGTCGCCAGGCCGATCTCGGAGTAGCGCCCGACGAGGTCGCTGTCGCTGTGTTCGTCTCGTTTCGCGACACGTAGTAGCGGTAACGCTTTCCCGACTTCACGGTGTGGCTCGGGGTGAGCCGAACACCCGATTCGTCAAAGAGCTTCCCGCGAAGCGGACTCGAACCGCGATCGGTGTCAGTGCGCGACGGGGGCGGAGCCTGGTTCGCGAGCTGCTTCTGAACCGCCTCCCAGACCTGTGCGTCGATGATGGCCTTGTGCTGTCCCTCGAAGCTCTCGTCCTTGTGAGGGACACGGCCGGCGTAGATCGAGTTGCTCAGGAGGTGATACAGGCTCCCTCGTCCGAGGGGTCGACCGCCCGAGGATCGTCCGTTCTTGTCGGTGTGGACCTTGGTCCGCAGTCCCCGTCGATCGGCTTCCTGTTTCAACTGCCGCACCGATCCCAGCTCGAGGTAGAGAGCGAACAGCAGCTGGACGGTCTTGGCTTCGCTCCGCTCGATCTCGAGGGTTCGACCGTTGGCTCGGTACCCGAGCGGTACCCGCCCTCCCATCCAAAGGCCCTTCCGCTTGGAAGCCGCGATCTTGTCCCGGATCCGCTCCCCCGTGACCTCGCGTTCGAACTGCGCGAACGACAGCAGCATGTTGAGCGTCAGCCGCCCCATCGAGGTCGTCGTATTGAACTGCTGCGTCACCGATACGAACGAGGCCCCGCTCGAGTCCAGGATATCGACGATCTTCGCGAAGTCGGCCAGCGACCGCGTGAGCCGATCGACCTTGTAGACGACGACCGTGTCGATCTTCCCCGCCTCGATGTCGGCAAGAAGCTTGATGAGGGCAGGGCGGTCGAGCTTTCCGCCCGAGTAGCCCCCGTCGTCGTAGTGGGTCCGGATTGCCCTCCATCCCTCGCTCTTCTGGCTCTGGATGTAGGCAAGGCAGGCTTCTCGCTGGGCATCGAGCGAGTTGAAGTCCTGATCGAGCCCTTCCTCCGAGGATTTGCGCGTATAGACGGCGCAGCGTTTTCGCTTCGGACTGTTGCTACCCATGGCTCGCCTCCTTCAGCCCGAAGAATCGGGGACCCGACCACCGAGCTCCCGTGATCTCCCGCGCGACGGAGGAGAGCGACGGCCAGCGCTCGCCGCGGTACTGAACGGCCGTCTCGAGGACGATCACCTCGTGGACCCTGCCGTTCCACTCCCGCAGGAGCCGGGTGCCGGGCTTGATCCTGGGGCCGGGCTGCTTGATGGGCCTCCCGGCCGCGAGATCCGCCGCGACCTTCTCCAGGCGACGCTTCGTCGACTTCTTCAAGCCCCCGAACGCGTTCTCCTGGATCCGATAGGCCACGGCGCCGAGCAGGAACTTCCGGCTCATGTGCTTCGGGCAGGGCACGTCGTAGTGCTCGTTCCACTGCGCCTTGAGCTCCGCGTGGGACAGGTCTTCGAGACCTTCGAGGTCAGCCTCGATCTCAGGCTGAGACCTCTTCTTTCGGTTCATTGGGACACCTCCGTAGGAGGCTCCGAGCGAGCAGAGCGGGCCGCTACCTGGCGCCGTCTCTCGGCTGGGTCGCAGGTCTTCAGTCGCCCGGAGCATGCGTCCCATGCACGCTCGGCGTGGGCGCGGAGTCAACCGAGAGTGCGTGACGGCCGCGTGTCCGCGAGACACCTTCGCCCAGCATTCGCGCAGTCTCGCGACCCAGCCGCTACCGCTGAAGTCGTGCGTCTACCCGACGGACGCAGGTTCACGGCGGATCCGAGGAGAGTCGTTCTCATACGACCGGCGACGCTCTCGATCAGCGCGCGCATTCGCGTTTCAGATCTCACGGACCTGGAGGCGGTCGTCGGCACGCCGATTGCGGACGCGATGGGTCTCGATCCCGGTCCCGGCGAAGTCGCTGCCATTCGCTACGAACGCCACGAGCCCGAGAAGACGCTCCTCCACCGCGTCGTGCGTGAAGACTTCGAGGCCTTCCTCGAACGCTCCCGGTCGGCGGGCGCTCCAGTCGCCCGTTTCGTCGAGCGGGAGATGCGCTCCTATCTCGAGTGCGGCGTGCTCGCCCACGGATTCCTGCGCGTCCATTGCGACGCCTGCGGTCACGATCGGTTCGTTGCCTTCTCATGCAAAGGGCGTGGGTTCTGTCCGTCATGCGGAGGCCGGCGTATGGCCGATACCGCCGCCCATCTCGTCGATCGGGTCCTCCCCGAGGTCCCCGTCCGACAATGGGTGCTCACGCTTCCATATCCGCTTCGGTATCGGTGCGCCTGGAACGCGAAGCTCACGACCGAAGTGTTGCGCTGTTTCCTCCGGGCGGTGTTTGCGGACTATCGGCGGCGAGCGAAGCGAGATCTCGGGATCAAGGGCGGAGCCTGCGGCTCGGTCACGTTCATCCAGCGCTTCGGCTCGGCCCTCAACCTGACACCGCACTTCCATACGCTCGTGCTCGATGGCGTCTATGAAGGGGGCGCCAGCACGCCCGGTCGCTTCCGGCCACTCGACCCACCCGAGACCGACGACGTCGCACGAGTGTTGGCCGGAACCGCGCGGCGGATTCGGCGGCGGCTCGAGTTTCTAGGCGCGGAGGCAGACGAGGGGGCCGAGGATCGTCTGGCCGAGGACGAGCCGCTGCTGGCGATGCTCACCGCGGCCTCGATCCGCTCGCGGATCGCGACGGGGCCCGAAGCCGGCGCGCCGTGGCGACGGCTCGGCGACCGGGTCGAAACGATCGCCGACGGGGAAGAGGAGGACGGCGTCGAGCCCGGAGCCGGGATCCCACCACGCTGTGTGAGGCAAGGTGGTATGAGCCTCCACGCGGACGTGGCCGTTCCGGCGCGCGACCGCCAAAGACTCGAGCGGCTCTGCCGCTACGTGGCGCGTCCGCCTCTGGCCCTCGAACGCCTCGAGGAGCTGAGGGACGGTCGGCTTGCCTACCGGCTGAAGACGCCCTGGCGGGACGGGACGACGCACGTGGTGATGGAGCGGACGGAGCTGCTCGAACGGCTCGCGCCACTCGTTCCGCCGCCGCGGGCGCACCAGGTTCGGTACCACGGGGTGCTGGCGCCCTGCGCGAGCGGGCGGGACCGGGTGGTGCCGGCGGGAGTCGAGCGATCCCAGGAACAGGTTGCCCCCGGCGGAGGGGCGACCGCAGCCGTGAGCGGCGTCGACTTGACGCTCGGTCGAATGAGCGGGTCCAGCGATTCCTCGAGTGTCGGGCACCGGGCGATCCTCGGGATCGGGTCGCGAGACGAGCTGAGTACGGTCAAGTTTGATGAAACATCTCGGCTGAGTTCGCTAGTGACGGCCGAGGCACATTGCGCCGAGATCGAGACGCCTCCACCTCAGACGTCGGCGCTTGCCCAGAGCCGCCGCGATTTCCGTCGTACGGCCTGGGCCGATCTACTCCAACGCGTCTTCGAGGTGGACGCGCTTCGCTGCCCGAACTGCGGGGCGCGCATGCGCGTCCTGTCGGCAATTACGGATCCAGAAGTCGCTCGCCGAATTCTGGATTGCCTTCAGATACCTTCGAGAGCGCCGCCGCTCGCGCCGCCAGAGCGCCGGGCTGGCGCGGACCTGGAAGAGGGCCTCGCCGACCTCGACTGGGGCGGCGACCCGGGCTTCGACTTCGATCAGTCGGACCCGGCGGCCGAGTAGGGCGAGTAGCAGGCCGCGTGTCTCCCGCACGGGACCGATCGATTCGGATTCCCTCGCGGCGACGCACTCGCTCGCCGTGGCGCCGTCGCGCCCGCGGGATGCGGACGTCTCGCGGACCTCGCAAGCTTGAAATCGCCCCCGGAAGGGGCTGACGTGCCCCGGCGGGGGCTATTTGTCAGTTCCCTACATATCGGCGGTGGCGAAAACGCTGCTTGAACCGCTTATCCGCCAACGCGAGTCGCTGAATTCGAAGCGACTCTCGACTCTCGACTCTCGGAAGCAGCTTTCGGCTATCGCCTGTCGAGAGGCGGGCGGCGGGCGGCGGGGGCGAGGGACGAAATTTCGCGTGTCGAAGGGCGACGAAGGGCGGGCCGTCGCGAATCGCGGGCCCCTCCGGCAGGCGGCGCCTCGCCGTGCAGCGGGCAGACGCGCAGCGCCCCGCTGGGCCCCCTCGCAGGGACTCAGCGGGGCGCGAGACGTCATCCTAGGCGGCTACTTGCCGTAGACCTGAGCGCAGGTCCTGGAAACGATGATGTAGCTCTCGATGCGGTTGTCGACGATCTCGACCTCGCGGATGCCCGCGCTCTGCGCGGCCTTGACCACCGACATGTCTCCGAAGGGGCCGAGCAGGTTGAAGAAGAGCCACCACGCGCAGGACTCTCCTTCCTTGAAGTTGGACGTCATGTCGACTTCATTGATGTCGCTGATATTCGCATGAGGTGTGATCGTCGAGATACATCCCGACGTCGCGAGCGAAAGGGCCAAGAGAGCCACAACTAGAATCTTGTTCACGGTCTTTCCTCCTTTGTCGCGCACCGATCGGTCGTGCGCAGACCCGATGGTACTCGGATCCGCGGATCCGAGAAGGTCTCGCACCTTCGAATCCTCGAATCTTCCAGGCAGGACGAGACGGCGCGATCACACGGCGCTCGGTCCCGAGTGGCGCGTGCGGGTTGCGCAATCGGGGAGCTAGGCGGGAGCGCTCCCGCGACCGGGTTCGAGATCAGCGGCCGACCGAGAACAACACCTCGCCGCTCCCGTCGAGCGTGCCGAACTGCGGCGTCTGGCGCCCATTGGACGCGCCCGCGACGCGCGGCCGTACGAAGAGACCGATCTCGCTCGCAGACACATATCCGTCCGCGTTGGCATCGGCCGCGCCGCCGATCGCTTCGAGTAGATAGGTCGTGAACAAACCGCGACCACCGACCTCGATCGCCTGCTCGCCCTCGCCGCCGGCCGTCATCATCTGCACCGCTCGGCGCGAGGTCGCTTCTGCCGCGTAGTCGCCCCCGGGCCGGGTGACCGCGATTCCACGCGCGAGACCGAGCCCCGAATAGCAGGAATCCATCGCGTAGTAGAGATGCTTGGCGGGAATACGTCGCGACAGATCCTGGATCTTCTCCATGGAGATCGCCGTCGAGAAGGCGTCGTCCGTGGTCGCGTCGACGGGGACGATGTACCCGCGACGATCGCCACTCGCGAGCGTCTCGGTCTGCCCGTGACCGGCGAAGTAGATCAGGACCAGGGACTCCTCGTCCGACCGCGTCACGAGCTCGGTCCCGAGCAGATTCAACAGCCGTCGACGCGTGGCTTCACCGTCGTACACCTCGATCACCTCGTCGAAGCCGAGTCTACGAAGCCGGTCGGCTACCCGTTCGGCATCGCGCCGGCCGCCCTCGAGAGGCGGCCAGCTCTGGTACTCGTCGATCCCGATGGTGATGGCGATCCTGCGGCGGTACCCGCCGCCATAGCGCGGCGCGACGGAGAGGACGCTCGAAGTGCGGGGGTCGGCGGAGGCGAACCGCCCGCCGTGCGGATTCTCGAGCTCGAGCGTCATCGAATAGCGCTCTTTCGAGAAGGCCCAGAAGCCCGGCGTGACCGCCGTCAGTCCGATCGTCAGGAACGCGTCCACCCAGCCGGCGGGCGAGAGCTTCTGCGCACTCGGCTTGAGGCGTGCGACGAGATACCCCGGCTTCTTGAACTCCACCAGCGCCGGATCGTTGGAGTTCACGGGGGTCGATCCGGCCTTGCGCACGGCCACCCGCATGGGAGTTTGGCCCACTTCTTCACCATCGACGTAGATCGCGGCGCCAGGCGGCTCCGTCTCGAGGAGGATCTCCTGCTTCCAGGGGTAGACGAGCGCACAACCGAAGTGGGAGAGGACGGTGAGGCACACCGCGAAACGAAGCAGGATCGGCACTCTGATCATCATCCTTCAGCCTCGGTCCCCGAACGTCTCTTCGTACGCATCGATGATCTTCGACGCGTTCTCCTCGACGGCGCGGCCGGACACGTCGACCTGCTTCCAGCCGTGGGCGCGGAAGAGCTTCTTCGCGCGATCGAGCTCGAGCATGACCTGATCGGGGTCGGTGTAGTCGCTGCCCGAGCTCCCGCGCATCGAGCGCATACGCGCGGTCCGGACGGACAGCAGCGTCCCCGGATCGACCGAGAGCCCGAAGACGCGCTTCTTGTCGAGCTCGAGGAGCTCGGTCGGCGGTTCGAGCCCCGGCACGAGCGGGACGTTGCCGGTCTTGTAGCCGCGCTGCGCCAGATACATCGAGAGCGGGGTCTTCGACGTCCGCGAGACGCCCGTCAGGACGATGTCGGCCTCGTGGAGCGTCCGCAGGTTCGCGCCGTCGTCGTGGCGGACGGCGAACTCGACCGCGTCGACCCGATCGAAGTAGTCCTCCGAGAAGCCGTGCAGGAGGCCGGGCTGATGCCTCGGCTCGACCTTCAGCTTCTGCGCCACGCGCATGATCAGCGGACCGAGCAGGTCGACGGTCGCGACGCCGCGGTCTTCGGCCTCCCGCTGGAGCGCTTCGATGACCTCGCCCTCGACGAGCGAGAACACGACGAGCGCGCCCACCTCCTCGGCGAGCTCGATCACGCGGCGGACCTCGGAGATCGTCCGCGCGTCGCGAAAGACGCGCAACCGCCAGCGGTCGCGGAACTGGATCATCGCGGCGCGGACGGCCGCGCTGCCGGTATCGCCGGTGCCGTCGGAGACGACGAACACGGTCATGTCGTTGGGTTGCGAGGACATCGCGCGAGACGGTATCGCGTTTCTCCGGTCGCAGGCGTCCCCCGACCGCGCGAGAGTCGCCCGAAACGCCCCGGAAGGGGCTGACGTGCCCCGGCGGGGGCTATTTGTCAGTTCCCTACATATCGGCGGTGGCGAAAACGCTGCTTGAACCGCTTATCCGCACCGACGATCCTCGGAACCGCCGGTGTCCCGGCCCCGGAGACGATGCAGGGCATCGACCTGCGCACGCCCTTCGCCTCGCGCCTCGAGAAGGAC
>Ga0180430_10000166_pt1 | contig 74553 bp, 50 predicted proteins | sample SS_ome_9_FD_132999 | JGI IMG/M metagenome (GOLD analysis project Ga0180430, IMG submission 132999) | Hypersaline lake sediment archaeal communities from the Salton Sea, California, USA - SS_1_S_2 metaG | ecosystem: Environmental > Aquatic > Non-marine Saline and Alkaline > Hypersaline >...
GCGACAGTTCATCATTGGGTACGGTGACCTGATGCCCGGTCAGCAGACGCAGGCGTGTTGATCGAAGCCCGATATCTTCCACACTTCCATCGTACTTCCCGAATACAATTCGCTCTCCAACGCGAAACGGTTTGTCTGCCATCAGCATCATCGTTCCGAACAGCGTCTTGAGGGTGTCCTGAGCGCCGAGTGCAAGTGCAAGACCACCGATTCCAGCGCTGGCAAGCAGCGTCGCGACAGGAATCCCCAGGTACTGCCCTCTAATCAATATCAGAATCGTCGCCACCACCAGACTCAGCAGCTTTGCGATGATACGAATCAGTTGAGCGTTCAAGCCGCGTGAGTTAATCGTTGGCGATGAAATGATGCTCTCGGCGATTCTCGTACTGGCTGAAAAGATCACGACGACACCGGCGGCCAGGGAGACAATATTTGTAGCGAATCCAATGACGTATAGCGGTGTTCCTCGGATTGTCAGGTATCGGTTTGCAAAGTGAGACATTGCCAGCGGTAACAGTGCTGCGATCAGTGGAAACACGATGGTGAGGCAGTGCTGAACAACACTTCTGTCTTTTACTCTGGCTGTGACTCTCTGCTGCAGGCGATAGCAAAGGTACATCAGACCGAACGTCACCGTCAGTCCGAGGAGCAGTCCCGGCCATTTCCAGGCAGCCATACCCCACCATCGTTCGTACCGCAGAGTATCCGGAAGGATTTCCAGAATGGTGGCGACTGCGGGGTGCCCTGGAGCAGACATGTACCAGTCGTAGAGATGCTCAGAAACTTCGGGCCCCGTTTCGCGGTATGGCTGCGACCTGATGCTCTGAAAGTAGTCCACCGACCGGCGAACAGTGCCAGGAGAGAACAGGTATTCATGCTTGCTGGGACCGGATTCAACCCGAGCGATCGTGATTCGAGTGTTCGGTATTCGATACCGCGACAACTTTTCAAAGCCGCCGGCCGCTTCAATTTCCTCTGCCCCTGGAATCTCGTCCGAGGGTGGCAACTCAACACGATCAAGTATCTCTTTGATACAGACAGCAACTTCGGATGCGTACGACTGGCGTGCATAAGCCGGCAGGCCGGTGACGTCAATGCAATCGATAATCTTCGACCCGATGTACCAATGCTCCGGTCGATTCCGATCGATGAATGTGTCCGTTTCGATCAGACGATGATACTGGTTGCAGGCATCAACAAAACTACGCAGCGTATCACGCGGACTGGAAGTGTCAGCGGGCACCATCGGAATGTTGTCCGCCCCGGCAGTCCCATCGGCCAGCAGGAACAACAGTGTGACCAAAGACAAACTCTTCATCCGCATTGAAATGACACTCCTTTTGGTATGTCGTTGATACCGGCTGATAGTCCAGCTTATACAACTCGATGATGATGGTTGTTCCATCGACTGTATTGCGGAGTCAGTCTGGCTTTGATAACGCTTAGTGGTTGCCTTTGTTGACGCCATGCTTCTCAGAAGCAACGTAGCAAAACCGCCTGTCGGCTTCATTGTACTTGTTGGATCCTCCGTCAGAACGAAGAACTTTAGTTCACGTGCATGGCGACGACTCGGACTTACTTCGGACAATGCAGCGCAGTCGGTCTGGTGTTCCCCTGGTTGGAACTCCGGACTAATTGTCAGGCAATGCCAGTGAGAACTCACAGTTCGTCTCGCGGTGCAGTCGGATCAGTTCTTTCTGCAGACGCAGAAGCTGACTTCGACCTTCCCTGCTGTCGCGGAGATTGATTCGTTCCCCTGGATCCTTTGCAAGATGATAGAGTTCATCCATGTTCCTGAGCTGCGGGTAGTGCACGTATTTCCAGGCGGTTGTTCGCACTCCAAAATATTGCGGACATCGAGGATGTACCTGTTCCAGGAAGTACTCAAACAGGAATGAGTCGCGCCAGGATGCCCTCGGATCGACGAGCAGAGGTCGAAATGTCTTCCCCTGAAATGCAACAGGTGAATCCACGTCAGCAAGATCCAGGAGCGTCGGGGCTACATCAATATTCAGGACCATGCGATCGATCCGGGACTGTGGAGCAGCAAGGGGAGGATATCGCATGATGAATGGCACCTGCAGACACGGATCGTACGGCCATCGCTTGCCCTGACTCTGCCCGAACTCGCCCTGGAGAAAGCCCTGGTCACTCGTGAAGATCACGACTGTGTTATCGAGTTGCCCTGATTCCTGCAGACAGTCCAGAAGACGTCCGACGCCTTCGTCAACAGCAGTCAGGCAACGCAACTGATCCTGAACATAGGCATTCAGTTGTTCTGGTCGTCCGCGTCTTGGCTCACCCGGCTCCGGGCTGGCGCCTTCCAGTCCATACCAGGCGGGAGCATCGCGTGGTGAAAGTAAGCGCGTCATCGCTGGCTTACCGGACATCACTTCAGGTTCCAGCGGCGGAACGTCCACAGACAAATCTGAAAAGAGTGATTCATGCCGAGCTGCGGGAATGAACGGTCGATGAACCGCCTCATGAGAAAGCACCAGGCAGAATGGCTTTGAGAATTCCTGCTGCAGAAACTCCACGCCCCATTGGGTGATCAGATCGGTCAGGTAGCCATCCATCTGCCGCCGCTGGCCATTCAGATTGACAACGGGATCAATAAACTGCCCCTGCCCGCGAAAACTGATCCAGTGATCGAAGCCCGGGCGGCGCGTGTCATCAAATCCCATATGCCACTTACCGATGTACCCGGTCACGTAATCTGCTTGCTCACGCAGGATGCGAGGAAATGTCATCAACCTGTGACTGCGTACGCTTTGTCCCTGGTCATCATTATTGATGATCCGGTTCGAGTGCGGATAAAGGCCGCTGAGAAAGGCGGCACGGCTGGGAGAGCACAGTGGTGTCGTGGCGAAGAAGCTGGTGAAGTTCGTCCCTTCCTGTGCCAGCCGATCAATATTCGGTGTGTGTGCATGCGTGTGGCCATTGCAGCCCAGCAGGTCGAATCGCAAATCGTCTGCGATGATGAAGAGAATATTCGGTGGCTGGTCGTCGTGGGGGGAGGCAGGGCTCATTGACCCGACCATCAGGCTCGCGATCAAGAACATTCCGAGCCGGTTGCAGTGATATCCCATGAGATAATCAAACCTAAAAAGTCGTCCTGACTGCGCGAAATAAAGTAATGTGCATTACGATGGCTTCCCTGTTAATCTGGCTCATCGTCGTGGCTGCGTTCAGGCGGCGGACCTGCTGTGGGCCATTCCTGAACAAACATGAATTGCTCTGGTTGCCGAATCAAGAGTATTCATGAACGACGCCTGGCTTGTCAATCAGCGAATTGACACAAACGCTGAACGACAACCCATGCAGGAATTCACGTATCCCTTATGAGTCGCCGCGATTGTTGCACATCGCACTCTTGCCCCGTCGAAGTTTTGAATCGACCAATCAGAACGAGCGAATGATTTCCCTAATTGCATCCCGTACGACTGCACTCCAACCAGTTCCGATCTTTGTGCTGCTGATTGTCCTGTCGCCTGAGACAGTGACAGCAGCCGATGGTCGCCCATCATGGAAACAACCACTGCCAGTGAAAGAACGACTGCTGGATGCCAACATCCAGAGACGTCACAACATCCTTGGGCTCTATCCTTCCATGGTGGAGGTCCCACGGAATAACGCCGAGATCGATATATCCACGGCGACGCCATTCAGTGATATCGCGCATGCCGTCTGCTGGACGTCAAATCATCTGGCGGGAGCCTCCTACCGGTATCTTGTCTTGAAAGAGCGCGGCGAAGACGCCGCTGCCATCGCGGCGGCCAAGCGGCGAGCGGACGAGCTGTTTGAAGCTGTCTATCGGTGTCAGCGTGTTACCGGAGTTCGTGGACTGCAGGCGCGAGGCTATCTGTTGGGGCATGGTCCGGTCTACGAAGAACGCCGTGCGTCCGACAAACGCGACGAATGGCACCAGGGAGAAGTGGATGGCCAGGCATTTCGCTGGCGCGGCGATCCCAGTCATCACAACTACAGTGATGCGATTCATGGCCTCGCGCAGTACTACGATCTCTGTGCCGAAGGCGAACAAAAAGATCGGGCACGTGAAGCAATCGATGCCCTCGTGAGTTACTGGGTGGATAACGATCTGGTGATTCACAAACTCGATCGAAGCCGACGCGGTGTGCCGATCCTGGGATTAACTGATGGGAGCACGCTGAATACTCGGGTGGTCATGGCGATCGCAGGTGCCCGCGTGGCTTTCCATGCGACAGGAAAAGAAAAGTTCCGTGCGGTGCATGATCGTCTGATCGAACAATATGGAGTCCGCGGCCTGAAGTCGTTCCGGGCATCCAAAGACTTTGACGATGCTGAGCATGTGTTCTGTCATCTGGAGAACCTCTTTCGGATCGAGAAAGATCCGGAATTGCTGGATGCATGGGGTGTTGTTGCTGATGCGTTGTGGGCCAACCATCGGGACGATGCCCATAGCCTGTTTAACTACATCTATTATTCGATCCGTCCCGACGCACAGGGGCGCGAGGAAGCCCTGCAGGACGCATATCGATCACTTGAGACCTGGCCGACAGAGACCACTGTTGAACCCAGAATGAACAGCCTCTTTCCGGATCGCAAACCGCCCTTTCCGGTTTATCAGGCGGCGTGGGACAATGAATACATCTGGAAAGGCAATCTCCTGCGTGCGGACGGGTGGCTTTCGAGGATCGTGACGAGTTTGGATGTATCTCCCGAGGATCCCTCAATGCTGGCGGCCGCAGAGCAAAGCGGCGATTTGTACATCTCCCGTGACGGAGCAGCCAGCTTTGACGGCTGGGAAGCTCTGCAGGATCAACCTGGTCATGTCCTGACGGTCAGCTTCGGTCGCCGGTCGCGACAGCTTGCCGTGGCTTGTCGTGAAGGTTTCTTCGTCAGCACGACCGGGGGACAGAGCTGGAATGAGCTGTCACTTCCACCGGATTCCGGTGATCCCGTAAGACTGTTTTTCGATGAGACCGATCCGCTTCGGCTGGTGGCAATCACTCAGTCCGGCGTTTATCGCAGTCGCAATTTCGGTGAAGAGTATCTCGGGCAAAGCTGGGACTGCCTGACTGCTGATCTTCCTCGCAAGGCGACATTCGACTTCCATGTGGCATCCGGTGGTGCCGGCATGGTGTATGCCCGTAACGGTGATGATTTTCTGACAAGGACGCTCCAATCGAATGACTGGAAACGAGGAGGCACTGTTGGCCTCGGAAGCTACACCAGTCAGCTGAGCTTCTTCGCAGTGGATTCCACCGACGCATCGGTCGCTCTGTGCGGCGCGGCGTCACTTGGCAATGGCCCCTTTCCGGTTCACACGATTGTGCAACGGACAATTGACGGAGGTCAAAGCTGGTCCAACGGCATGGAAGCCATCTTTTCACGTTTTGCGGACGGCTCACTGCCAGCGTTTCTCGCCAGTCAACCGAAGGGCAAGGTAAAAGCGATGGCCATGGATCCATCAGACCGCAACACGGTCTACGCAATCGCAGACCGAGGTGTGTTGCGCAGTCGCGACGGCGGATCGACCTGGGAACAACATGAAACCGGTCTCGACATCCCTGTCGCACACAGCCTGCTGGTACCAGCCGAGGGTGGAAGAATCTTCGTGGGCACGCCAGCAGGACTGTACGTGTCCGATGATCAGGGTGAAACGTGGCAATCGGCGCATCTCGTCCTGCAGTTTCGACAGAACTACCGGAGGGAACTCGGAGGCGCCGCCTTCATTGATGCCTACTGGCGCGGACGCTACTACGGCTTCATTGAAGACTGACTCCGAATGCGAGATTCGTGCGAGAGTGAGAATCCACTCTGCAGCTCATGGTATTCGGTACTCTTATTACTTAGTTTGAAGTGCCATTGAGCCACATGTTTCCCCAATAATCGTCTTGAGACCTCGTCCAATGCCACGCCTCACACGCATGATGATGCTTTTCATTATTCTGCCAGTACTGTGCGAGGACGCCAACGCACAGGATCCACGCACTGCCGCCGATGCGATGGACCAGATTGTCGCGCGTTTGTACGCCACCATGACGCCGGATGAGCTGAAGGCGATCACCGTCGAAACTGCGGAGGATCTCATCACTCCGGAAGAACGGGGACTGCTGGCGACGGGACACTGGATGTTTGATGCCAACGTTCCGGTTGTGGTGTCCGTCATGAGGAGCCTCCGGCAGCCGACACCTCCGTTCTGGCTGTCAGAACGTGAGTTCACGAAGACCGATCTGATCGTCACGAACGTGGAAGGCTGGAAGTACGAAGTCTGGCAGAAGACTTTTCCGGCTGGGGCCGTGACACTCGGGATCAACGGTTTTGACAATCATCTGCCACACTATCTTGTCGCTGTGGGACCTCAGAATCCCAATGACACTTTGATGTTGAGCAACTTCCATCCGAGCAACCAGGCGGTGCTCACGATGGAACCGGGCAGCATGACTTATCATGACTGGACAGAACTGGTTCTCGATGAAATCCCTGATTCTCTGAGGGGACAGAAACTGCTGACCACGATTCGCGGACGATCAAGGGAAGCCAGCCTCGCATCCGGATTCCGCAGCACGCCGTTTCCTTCGACACTGAAACCATCGTCCATCCATTTGACATGGAGCGAAGATCCTAAGACGACTCAGAATGTTCAGTGGCGAGCCGTGCCTGCTGTCACCCAGGGAGTCGTGCGGTACCGAGAGTCCGGTTCGGACGCGCCGCTGCAAACCAAAGAGGGTTCTGTGACCGTGATGAATGACCGGATGCTGGTGAATGACCGTCAGTGTCACTGGTTTAATGCCGAGATCACCGGTCTGACACCTGACACGCTCTACGACTATCAGGTCGCGCATCCAGAGCAGGGCACGCAGTCGGAATGGCTGACGTTTCGGACCGCTCCCGATGGTGATCGACCGTTTCGGATCCTGCACATCAGTGACACACAGAATCCGGCAGGAACGCGCGAAGCGTTCGAGCAGATGACTCAGACGGGGTTCGAAGCAGATTTCATGCTGAATTCCGGAGACCTGGTTGACGTGGGAAATGAGCGTCAGGACTGGGACATGCTGCTTGAGTACGGGGAACCATGGTTGTCGCGGATTCCCATGATGCCCTGCATTGGTAACCACGATGCTCGGCTTGGTCTGGGAGCGGGACTTTATCTCACAATTTTCGATCTGCCCGACAACGGCGCAAAGGAGATCCCTCAGGATGCGTCGTACACGTTCCGTTATGGCAATGCGGAGTTCTTCGTGCTGGACGTGATGAGCGAAAGGGAACCTCAGACGCGCTGGCTGGCCGATGCGCTTTCAAGGAGCGACGCTACGTGGAAAATCGCCATGCTTCATTTTCCTCCGTTTCTTATTGAGGGCTCCGGGGCGCGCATCGAACAGGATTGGGGAACGTTGTTTCAGCAATACGGTGTGGACCTGGTACTCACGGGGCATGTCCATTTCTATGCCAGAAGTTATCCCATTCGAGACGGCAAACCGGCGGACGATGGCAAAGGGCCGGTCTACGTCACATCCGTCACGATCCCGAGCAACGACTTCGAACGAGTTCGTCCGGGAAATGTGGCCGCCATGTTCAGTGGTGGTCGAGTTGTGAACGTAATCGATATCGATGGCGATCGTCTCCGCTGGGAGGCTCGCACCACTTCCGGCAAACTCAAGGATGAGTTTGCGCTGTCGAAGTGACAGACTCAGGGAGCCCCCCGTGGATTCGACAGGGCGTCGGCGTAAACGTGCCATTCGCTCGGGGCACGCCGCAGTGAAGTCAGGAAACGTTACACGCAGGGCAGAGAGATTCCCCGCAACCACATGTTCCGATTCCGGTGCTTAATGTGTGTTGCAGGGACTTCCTTCGCGTCCGAATGGTGGTTTGAAGCAGTCATGTCTCGTTCACAGTTGTTGACGTGGGAAGTGGCAGGATCCGTATTCATTGTGGCGCTGGGAATTCCGCTCCACTCGGTTTTCGCCTGGGCGGGCCAAAGTCATTTCATTGCCTGGCTGGCACCAGTCAATGAGAGTACGTGGGAACACTTTAAGCTGTGCTATTGGCCAGCCGCATTATTCGCACTCCTCCAGCGTCCTTTCGTGGAGACGAATGGCTCGTTCTGGAAGGCTAAAACCATTGCCCAGATTACGATGCCGGTTTCGATTACGGTCATCTTTTACGGCTATACGGCCATCCTGGGACGCCACGAATTGGCAGCTGATATTGTCGTCTTCGTATTGTCAGTGGCGATCGGTCAATACGTCAGCTACCGGACACTGATTTCCGGCACGCCGGCAGGTAAATGGTGGGTAGGAGTCTTCCTTTTAACCGCCCTGTCCTTTGTCTGGTTTGCTTACTCACCGCCCCATTTCTTCCTGTTCAAGGACCCAATTACATCGGATTACGGCATCCCACGGAAGTGAGACGCCGCCCGGTGCATTCACCCGACTACGAGTCACTGAGTCACAGGTCCCCAGGGCTCTCGGTAGCTCTCGCGGCGGAAGAATGCCATGGCCTCTCCGTCTTTTGCGATCTCAGCTGTATCCGGATTGATCACCAGTTGGCGACCACCCAGTCGATGACTGATGTTTGCGAAGTGAGCCAGCAACATGCTTCGATTCGCTGTTTCCAGATCGGCATTTGGCCGCTGACGTGACGAGAGGCACTCAACAAAGTTTTGCTGATGTGCAGCGTCCGGGAAACGACCGTATTGCTGAGCCGTCACGACAGGCTGGCGCTTCTGCGGACGGTCGAATACCTGCCACCCGCCACCCATACGCCCTACCAGCATCATTCCTTTGGTGCCGTAGATTTCAATTCGGGTCGCACTTTGAGGCCAATGCGGAAACAGGTCGGTGTCGCGCAGAACGGAGTCGCTCTTGAGCATGTACGGCGACCAAAGTGTTAAATCAATGGTCATCAGCATGGAGTCAAACTCGAAAGTGGCATGCTGTGTATCTGGAGTTTGTGCAACATCATGTCGTGCGTATTTTCCTCCTGAGCAGCACACGGATCCGGGCAGGTCGATTCCACAAATCCAGCGGGCCAGATCAATCTGATGAATCGCATCATTGACGATATCACCTCCCGAATACTCCCAGAAACTGTTCCATGACCTGTGCCGGTTGACATCGTAAGGACGGAGAGGCGCCGGTCCCAGCCACAGATCCCAGTCGAGTCCCTTCGGCGCACGCGTGGAGTTCCCCGGGACAACCGGCGGGCGGTACTTCTGATTGAACACCTTGCAGAGATGTATGTCGCCCAGTTTTCCGTCTTCAACGTACTGTCGCGCAGCAAGATTGTAAGCGGCGCTGCGGTTCTGGGTTCCCACCTGAACGATTCTTTGGTTGCGACGTGCCGCCTTCACCATCAGTTGCCCTTCCGCTGCATTGTGTGACAACGGTTTCTCAACGTAGACGTCCTTGCCGGCCAGACAGGCCTCGATTGTGATTGGCGCGTGCCAATGGTCGGGAGTGGCAATGACGACTGCGTCGAGGCGTTTATCATCCAGCACCTCACGAAAATCCGACAAACAATGGGGTGGGGCTTCTTGTGCGTGGTCCGACAGGCGTTTCAGAGATAGGGGAAATCGGGTTGAATCCGGGTCAACGAAGTAGCGAAAGTGACAGTCCTGTCGACCACTAAATCCACTCACCAGATCGCCCGAGCGATCACCACAGCCGATCATTGCCAGCTCGATGCGGTCATTGGCGGGCGCGGCGCGGACGGAACGAGGATCGCTTAGAATCGTCAGGCCGCCGGCCATTCCACCCGCAGCTTTTGCAGCACGTGAGAGATACCGTCGGCGAGTGATCGATTGGTTGCTCAGTGCTTTGTGCATGAATTGGCTCCGAGGAACAGACTTAAAGATCTGTCATATTGCAGGTAGGGAACCACAGTAACAGCATGTCGTCGGAATGGACATCAATACTGTGGTGATTTAGTCTCAGCGTCCATTGCGAATGGAACGATGAGCCCGACCCTTCGCGAACCAGATACAAGACCAGGAGTGATCTGAATTCGGTTGGGAATGGATTGCGAGTGGAAAGCCGCCGAACGGGAAGCGACATCATGTTGCTCGATGCCTTCTTTGAGCTCGTGAGACCGGCATTCGACCAGTTGTCGCGAGTCTTGCCTGCGGTACAGCATTGCTGAACCAGGTTGGGTGCGGAAGGCAGTCTGTGCGCCGGACTCTGGCACGCGTCAGCGGAACTCTCGAGGGTTGGTACACCGTTCGTGCAGTCATTGCCTTTGATCTGTTTGAATCGGTAAATCTCGATGCCATCTCCGCGGGTGTGTTCCGCGAAATCTGTCAGGTCACACCAGCCATTCCGGGCGAAATATCATCACGAGGCCCAGCATGGCGATCACCAACCCACTGATTAGTTTCAGCCAGCGTCCGTGGCTCTCCTGCAGTTTGTGTCGATCGAGCGTGACCACCGCGATTAGCACCATCAATCCGTCGTCGAACATATAGGCGACATTGTACAGCGCCAGGTAGCCGTAGTTGACTCCTGCTGAATACTCCTGAAGCGTGAGAATATTCGTGTAAAGCGCCGGCAGGCCAGAAGTACACAGCAACTCGACCATGTTCACCAAAACTGCCAGCACCACGACACCGGCCAGCGCGGCCCACATTGTGTCAGCGGTAACCACTCCTCTGATTCGTGCATACAGTCCTGGCTTGGCTGACTCCGGAATTGACAGGGAAATGCCTTTGTGCAGCGCAAAGAAGTCTTTGATGTGAATCGTGCCGATGGTAACGCCAATAGTCCCGAGTATCACCTGCACGCTTCTGAGGTATCCGATCAGCAGGTAGACATGGAGCCACGCGGCCATAAACGTGAAGTAGGCGATGCCACTGATGAGCACAAAGATACCCGCGATCATAAACATCTTTCGGCGACTCTTCAGATTCACCAGCACAGACAACAGAAATAGTAAAACCCACATTGCGCATGGGTTGAATCCATCGACGAGCCCGACTGCAATTGTGAACAGCGGCATCCCAACATCAGACACTCGCAACGAGCCGACGTACGGGAGATCAATCGTGTCGTTGTCAGGGAGTGAAGGACCAGGTTGACTTTCGGGTGAGTCGCCGGGAATTGGAGGTGGTAGATCGAATCCAACCGGAGGCGGCATTGAGTCACTCACCACGTCAGGTACCGGCGAGACTTCTGCAGCCGGAAATGAGTTGTCATCACCCTGGTCGAATGCAGGGCGTGCTGTCACCATACGCATGATGCCGGTCGCTGAGGCATGAAGCGTTGCAGGAGCCTTGATGACTCGGGGTACAGACACGTCAGCTGACACGTCCTGGTCCTCGTCCCGTTTGGAAATCTTTGCACACGGTCGCGACCAGTAGTCAAGCGTCTCAAGTATTCGTTTGCCGCTCGTGGCTGCGCGGTCAAACCCAACGGTAACACCGTTGCAGAAGTGCAGGACGGGCAGACTCGTCGCGGCCTGCCGATAATGGCGGGCGACTTCCTGCATCTCACGGCGGGCCTCGGGGTTGGAAGTGACTTCCCGATATTTGATTGACAGGCCTGGATAACGCACGATGTTCTCCGCCAGGAACTGTTTCGCAGCGCGACAGTGCGGACAACCACTGCGAATCCAGGCCGTGACAGTCAGCATTCGCGTCAGCTGGCGGTTGACGTCTGCTTTGGTCTGCAAATTGGTCCCCAATTGATTTAAGCCGTATACCGCCGGCAACTGGAGCTTCTCACGTCGGAAGTAACTACGGATTCGATCAAGACGCTGGCTGGCATGCTCTGAGGTCTGAATGTCGCTTACGTAGATGCTCAGCCCACCTCGAGCGGCAGCGAGCCGTCTGAGCTCCGCAGGAAGACCAGCCGGAGTGTGCTCACTAGAGTCATAAAAAAGCTCGATAGAAAAGCACCGTGCTGGTCCCGTCTGGGCAACTGCAGGAACTACGAACCCCAAAGTGATGAACCCAGAGAGCAACCCCCAGCGAATGTACATCGAGTGTTCTTCCTCAGCTCCGACCGCGGTGACAAATCCCTTCGCGAGTGCTTCCTGTAGCAGCGCGCTGCTTTCAACTCCACCTGGTTATCAGCTCATGCAAATCCCGGGCCGTTCGAAAGTACTGAACTTTGCTGCAACATGTGATATGTGGCCCACGCCTGTCGAACGCATCCTGTGTCCGTCTGTGCTAATCCGCACAACCGTTTTGCGAGCTGCCAACGCATCGAGGCGATGAAACAAATGCTTCAGTTGGCGTATTGCCAACTACCGCAGTTCGACAGGCTGATATCACCACTTCAATCATTCAATGCGAAGAATGATGAAACGATCTGCAGTACTCGCCACAGGCAGAGGGACCGGCGGCAGCAGCAGCCATACTCCGTAGTTGAAAACAATTGGTGGTTGAGCACGATTGGACACGTCTATTCTTCGATACCGGGTCGGCTCGTCACATCGCCACAGCACCAATCGACTTTGTGATGTCCTGACGATTGGCGTTGGCCGTTGCCATGCAACGACCGAGAAGCTGTTGCATTCGTCGGGTTGCGCCACTCAGTACGCCAGCAACTCGTCTCGGGAGCTGCTGGCATCGCACCACAAGCAATGCAGCATGAGTCGGAAAGGGGGTGCCGGGACAATGCGACGATGGATCGCTTCTCGGCGACGTTGACGAAGTATCGGATCTACTGCGACTGCCCTTCGGCTTGTTCCAGGATCCCATTGACGCGCAGGACGCCATGCCGATGCGTGAAACCTCAGCGCGAGTGCAGGCTGGTCCGATAAATCGGGGAGGCTTCGAGTGTGGTCAACAACACATTGCACTGCGCTTGTTCTGTGGAACGCTACATCTCGGTATGAAAACTCTCCAGTCATGCGCAGGCCGATTGACGCCCGCTGGAAGAGGATCTAGCTTGCGTATCCTGCAGCAGTCGCAGCATTGCGAGTCGCCATCTTTCATGTCGTTCCTAAGCGGAAACCAGAATCGTGTTCACCGAACGCCTCCCCAATCTTTCTCTTTCGCGGTCCGCAGAACTCGTTCTCTCCGAAGCCAAATCCGCCCGTTTATTCGGTTCTGCGGCTGAGCTCGCTGAAGCAGCAGTACCGGAAGATCAACTGGATCCGGAAGGCTATTTCACTGTCGGCTATGACGTGAACGGGGAAATGGTTCCGGAAGCTCGTGTCTGCCGAGTGAAGAATGGAATCTGTGCGAATTACCTTGATCCTTACATGAGACGTCGTGACCCAAACTGCATGGTCATCGCCGATGATCGCGCGACGGACAAGCAGACATATCGCGACCGATTCGGCGAGGATTTTGAGCCACTGCGGCAGCAGACTTTCGAATGGCTGAAAACGCAGGACCTGGCCTGGTTCTTTTTCGATGCGGGTCTCCCCGGCAAAGGTCTTCCAGCAGTTGCAATTTGTCCAGCGAATGCGGCGTTCTTTGCGTTCGGGCTCGCCACATTGCAGGGGATCGTGTCACTGGAAGACATGGAAGCCCGAGGGGAGGACTACTTTCATTCGGCGATCATCTATGTGGCGCCTCCGTTTCGGCATACCCATTTCGAGGGCAAACAGGTTGTCGTGCACAATCGACGTGATGAGTTGCATGAACTCTACAGCTACAACCTCTACCCCGGACCGTCCGCAAAGAAGGGCGTCTACGGCATGCTGTTGAACCATGGTGAACGTAACAGCTGGACAACGGCACACTGTTCCACCGTGAAGGTTGTCACGCCCTACGACAACGAGCTTGTCATCATGCATGAAGGTGCGTCTGGCGGTGGGAAGAGCGAGATGCTGGAGCAGATGCACCGCGAACTCGACGGACGACTCAAGCTGGGACGAAACGTCGTGACCGGCGAACGTCGTTATGTTGCGGTACCCCGTGGCTGTGAACTTCGTCCGGTCACTGACGACATGGCGCTCTGCCATCCAGACCTGCAGCAGTCTGACAGCCGAGAGAAGAAGCTGAGTCTTGTGGACGCGGAGAATGCGTGGTTCCTGCGAGTCAATCACATCACTAAGTACGGCACCGATCCTCACCTGGAGTCCCTCACAATCGACCCTGAGGAACCATTGCTCTTTCTCAACATAGACTCCCGTCCGGGGGCGACTGCCTTGATTTGGGAACACATTGAGGATGAACCCGGACAGCGCTGTCCCAACCCACGCCTCGTCTTCCCGCGCGTCAACTATCCGGGGATTGTCCACGGAGCCGTCAGTGTGGACGTGCGAACGTTTGGCGTTCGCTGTCCACCATGTACTCGTGAGCAGCCGACATACGGCATCATGGGGCTTTTGCAACTGCTGCCACCGTCTTTAGCTTGGCTGTGGCGGCTGGTCGCGCCCAGAGGTCACGGAAATCCCTCCATCGTGGATACAGAAGGGATGAGTTCCGAAGGTGTTGGCTCGTACTGGCCGTTCGCCACAGGTCGACGGGTCGACCAGGCAAACATACTCTTTCGGCAGATCATGGATACGCCGGACACAATGTTCGCGCTGATACCGAATCAGCACATTGGTGCCTGGGCGACAGGCTTCGCCCCACAGTGGATTGTGAGGGAATATCTGTCACGCCGTGGTTCAGCCCCGTTCATGGAGGAAAAGCTGCTGGATGCTCGGTGTGCCCTGCTGGGCCGGTCGCCTCGCAATATTCAGGTTGAGGGCCAGACGGTTGGACACTGGTTTCTGCGAGTGGAAACACAGCCGGAAGTCGGCGACGAAGCGTATGACAGGGGGGCTGAGATTCTTACCAGTTTCTTCCATGAACAGATCAGGAAGTTCCTTTCGGATGACCTTGATCCCAGAGCCCGTGAGATCATTGAAGCCTGCCTTCAGGGCGCTACAGTGGCCGACTACGACGCTCTGTCGAACGGCTGAATGAACCCGGAATGAGTGTCCCCGCCAGTTCGCAGCTGTTCACTGCCAGAACAATGTGAGGTTCGGTTACCGCGCGGTCCTTGTGAACGTGGCCAGCTGCGGTGACTCCGCGATATTCTCTGGCTACCTCGCAAAACCGCACCAGTGTGACACTGATTATTCCGATTGTGCGTTGGGCCCGGCGCGCGCTCCTGTCAGAAGGAATCTGCACACATTGCCGCACATTGAAGATCGGGTTCACTACCGGTAGGCTGAATCATGCATTCGTTTCCAGTCGATTGAAAGGCCGATGGTATGAACACGAAGATCGCTGATCTGATGACTGAGAAGGTGATGACTGCAACGCCGCATCAAAGCGTCGGTCATGTGGGTGAAGTGATGCAGTCTCATTCTGTCCACTGTATGCCGGTGGTTGATACAGAAGGTGCTCCTGTCGGAATTGTTACGAGCACTGACGTATTGCAGGCGACAAACATGGGGCAGCAGGTGAGTCACATCATGACGGAAAACGTCTATACGGTCCCGGAGTACGGCGACGTCTCACTTGCTGCACGGATCATGCGCAATCACGGGATTCATCATGTGCTGGTGACGCACGAAGGACATCTGATTGGTCTGATCAGTTCCTTCGACCTTCTGCAGCTCGTCGAAGATCATCGCTTCGTCATGAAGAACGCTCCGGACGTTTCCAAACGTGGAGGGAAACGGAAGAAGTCAGAAACGCTGCAGTAAGCACACTTGCTTCCTGTTGTAATTGTGCCGACTGGTGTGGATGGCTGATCGATCGAATCCGCTACGGTGCTGAGTTCGGTTGCCGGTGGTTGAGGGTGTACCAGGCGATTCGACTGGTCAGTGGACTTCCGGTTTCCGATGTAAGATCCTGTGCGAAGTGAAAGCGGTACACTCGTGAAACTGGCAGCTCCGCAAGTTCCACGTGAAGCGTTTGCCGATCTTTGCTTAGTGCAAACTGAGCGTCGCCGACAAGCTCTTCGTCCACTTTGTCAGATCCATACGACGAATGATAGTGGTAGCTCCAATGCCGGAGCGTGCAGATCGATGAATTGACCTGAGTGTCTGCATGCAGGGGGTGAGTGAACCGCACGGCAAAGCCATTAGCCGTCAACTTGATATGCAGTATCTCAAACGGCTGAGTCTTTCCGTCCCAGAGAATCTGCTGGACTCCATACGGTGCTGACCCCACGCTGCCCCAGCCCCGGCTGGTTTGTCCGGCCCACAGACTCCCGTCAGGAGCAAACGCCAGTCGAACGACACCACTCTGCAGGTGATTGATGAATTCCACACAGCAGCCCTGCCACTCACCGTTCACCTTATCGAGAACGCAGCGGAACACATTGGAACGCGTCTGGTCGCCAACAAAGATCTGGCCACCGAATGGGCCAAATTGTCCGCCGGTTGTGTCGAAGACGGGATTACCTGGACTATTTGCCAGCTCTCCGTGAGGAATCCAAACAGCTGGTGCCCGTCGACGAGTGCGGAATTCCTCCGGATCGACTGCGTCAAGGTTCTGACCCTCAAAGTCAGGGTGGTAGTGCAGTGATCCGGGATGTCCATAGAACCCCTCTTTAACAAGATGGTGGAGGGATGACGTGGCATTCCAATCGCCCTGATTGTCGGTATAGAACAATTCATCTGTGTCCGGGTGAATTCCCAGTCCAGCCGGAGACCGAAGTCCCCATGCGAACGTGGAATACTCACCAGCCGGAGTCATGCGATAGCAGGTTCCACGTCCTTCCGCCCCAATGGTCATCGTACTACCACCAACCGATGGCCCCACTCCGTGGCTGAGATTCAAGGTGCCGTAGAGGTTTCCGTGGCTGTCCCGTACAGGCCCAAAAGAGTACTCGTGGTAGTTGCCACTGAAGCCCCACTGGTCGCAAACCGTCTCATAAGTTTCCGCCACGCCATTGCCGTCTTCGTCGATGAGGCGCGTGAGTTCCGGCTTCTGTGAGACGAGGACTTCGCTCGTCCTGCGATCCACCCGCAGGCCGGTGACTTCGTGTAGTCCATCGGCAAATCGAGTCCATCGACCGTGATGCAGACGCCAGACATCTCCGTAACGAGTGCCTGCATACACATCACCGTTGGCGGCCACATCCAGACCAGCCACACCAAAATAGACATTGCGCGGAGTCTCGACCGTGTGCACGTGATAGCCGGCGGGAATCACGGCCGGCTGAGGTTCCTTCGCCGAAAGGCACATCAGGTCAAAACTGTTGGCTGAAAGCAGCAGGGCTGAAGCAATCAAATACACGCGGTTCACGGGGAATCATCCGCAGCGAGAGGAGGTTCAAGGGAGATCGTAAAGTCGCCCGCAGCTGCAGCGGGTATGGTCAGCAAACCGTCCTGCCAGGAGCCGGCGGAACTCTGAAGCTGCAGTGCGGGATTCGAAATGGAGTAGCTCACAGCAGTCTCTGGCACCGGTCGCAGTCGGAATCGAAACAACAGTCCACGGGACGATGGTGTCGATTCAATCGTATGCTCCACCTGCGTGTTTCCGACGGTGTATACGAACGTGGGGCCGAGGAGTGATCGACGATAACCACTGAACTGAACGATCGAATCTGCTGCTGCCTTCATTTTCAAAGGAAACGACTCGCCACTGACCTCATAGCGTGCCCCGAGCGGTTTTGCTGTTCCACCGCCACGCTGCCGGCCGTATCCTCGTTCCGGACCGATGTCCAGAAAGTCGCCATTCCAGCCGTATCGCACCTGGCAGGATTGAGCGTCGAAGCAGCAATTCACGCCGCCGATCAGACCCACAGCGATAGACCGAGAGGACGAGTCCGGGAGCCCTGCCCGCACCACCAAGGGCTGTTCCTCCGGTTCCAGTTGAAACTGCTGGTCTTCAAACCGCAATAGTGTTTTCTGATCGGTCGTCAGTGGCAGCATCTTGAATCCGGGGCCGGACCAGCCAGCGAGCAGTACCTGTCCACCTTCCTTCTCAAAAAACTGCAGCTGCAGCGAATGATCTCCGGGGGACAGATGCACGGTTCCACTGCGCACGGTGCCGTCTCCGTGAACGCCGTCGTAGTCGACCACTGTGTTTTCGTCGATCAGAATACGAGAGCCGTCGTCAGTATCCAGCAGAAACCGGTACTCGCCTTCAAGCAGGACGCTCAACGTCCCGTCGAAAACAATACCGAAGTGATCCTGACGAATATCGCCCACACTTTTCAGTGACGGCAGTTCATCCGATTTCAGTGCACCGGATCGTGTGGGCGTCAGCGTGTCAAAATCAGGCAGGCGATCCCAGTTTCCTTCATAGTAATGCCACGTGACATCATGCAGGCCACGAGACGCTGCCAGAACATGCATTTCTCCACGCATCAGAAAGGCGTGTCCAGGCAGCGTGCATACAAACGGATACACGCCCTCTTCCCGAGGAGCGGTGAAGTAGATCGAATCGCTGTCGCCCGGATCTACCAGCCGTGTGTGGTGCAGAATCGCAGGCGACTCAGGCGTGTAACGTTTCCGAGGCCCTTCCGATCCGAGTGCCCATGCAGCGCGGGCCACGTCCAGCCACGTTGCCGGGCCTTTGCGGCACAAGAAAAGATTGTGCTGCATCTCATCCGGATTCCGGAGTGTCAGTTTGACTTTTGCTCCGGGACGCACATCAAACAGAGCAACGTTGTATCGCATTTGTTTCGGCACCACCTCAATGGTCACATCATGATCCACGTTCTCATAGATCGGCCGTGTGTCCGGCCCTGAGTACTGGGGCGTGGCCGATCCGTGCTGATGATTGTCGTGACCGGAGTGAAGCTCTTCTGTGATCGCTTCGGCGCTGAGTTCGGATGTGGCGTCAACCAGGCCGATGGACTGCAGATAGTCAAGCAGTGAGCCAACCTCTGACGGCTTCATGTGCCGCAGCAGATCTGTCGGCATGATGGATGTCTGCATGGTAACGACCTCATCGACCTCGCTGGTGTTGAGAGTCACTGAGCTCACTTTGTCTTCGGCAGCCACCAACAGTGAAACCTCGGCCTCGTCAGACTTCAGAATGCGCCCACTGAGTACTCGGCCGGAGTTCAATACGACCACAACCGCTTCAAACCCCTTAAGAATTTCCTTACCTGGATGCACGATCGCCTCCAGTGCCTGCGAACGAGTCAGCTTTTTCTCAACCTGTCCAAGGTTAGGCCCCATTAGCTCCGTCGAGCCATCGACTGAGTGGCAGTTGCGACAGCCGCGTTTCCCGAACAAGACCTGTCCACGGACGACCGATTCTCGTGACAACTCACCGGCTGATCCGGTCGCCACACACAGAAATACCAGGCAGACACAATAGGCAGATATTCGCACGATGCTGATGCTGACTTTGGGGCGAGAAGATGACCAGTCCTGAAATGCGGGTCGTGCCGAAGACGTTAGTGAGTTTCACGGTGACCGTCAAAGGAGCGGCTGCATGGCCCACTGACCCCGGCGAACCTTCGAATCGCACGTGTGTCTGACCGACAAACGCAGACGTTGCCGGAGGAACAGTACCAGGGAAGAATGTCCTGATGGCAACCGACAAACGGCTACTCGACCAATGAAGCAACAGCAACCTTCGAACTCCATCGATCAGGGAGTGAGCCGGCATGAGCCAGCCCGCAACTCCTGTCCGCTTTGCGACCGTCTTGTTCCCTTTACTTCGCAGCACCATCTCAAGCCCCGCAGTCGCGGTGGTCGGGAGACGGTAGCCATTTGCGTTGACTGCCATGACATGGTGCACGCTTTGTTACATGGTGCACGCTTTGTTTCCCAATAAACAGCTCGATCGCAGTCTAAACACTGTCGCAAAGCTTCGGGCCCACCCGCAGTTTGCAAGGTTCCTGAAATGGATCTCGCGGCGTCCAGCCAACCGACGGTACAAAGCGAAGCGATCAGGAAGATCCCGACGTCGAGGGCGGGCAGGTTAGACGCCGAACACCGTCTGAGCCTCGTCTGGAAAGACATTGCATTCAGAATCGACGGTCGACCAATTCAGTCAGGCTGTCGCTCCTGCCCTCTGCGGATCATGCACAAGACAAACGCGGTCAGCTTCACTGGTTTCAATCCGTAGGTGTATCGGCCGATTTTTCAGTTAGTCCCCGGCCTGTCTCGTTCCCAGCGCTATCCGGTGAGGGGCACTCATGCGTTTAATTTGCTCGGGTGATTCGAAAGGAATGTACATTGCACGCATGACGAGTTGATGACGTTGCCCGGGTTTGGCAGCGCGGAGAAAACACTGAAAGTCCCACGCGGGGTTGCCATCGCCGCCGCCGGATGGCGATTGAGTCAGACGAACTCCATCCTGAGGTCGAAACATCAGAACAAACGCCATTCCATGACTTACGCCGTAGTACCAGGGCTCGGTGTAACGGTACTTCGAACGGTTGAACACCAGAGTCAACGGAAACCTGTCATCGTGTGGAAAGGTGCGATCGTCATTCGCTGCAATGTGTGTCGACAACACCCCGTGCCGCGGCGTCATGCCGCGGATCCAGCGTTCACCGGATTCGCTGTGCGACTCTCGTCCCCTGAAATGAATGTCGAGCGACTCGGGTTGATAAATGTAGCTCGCCCAGAACATGCCAGCGTAGCCGTGAGCAAACGTCTCGGCGTGTGGAATGCACTCAAATGTTAACTCGATCGTGCCATCTTCCAGCAGTCGATAGCGGTGACAACTTTCCAGCTGGTAATGTGGCGTCGCCGCCTGATACAGATCGACCGTGTGTTGATCGATCACACGCAGTTGCATCGGCACATTGCGTGGTTCAAACAACACCCTGCGGTCCTGCACGGTCCCGTCGTGGATATGCTCGAAATTCAGGCCCGCGTAGCTGGGTACGAACAGGTTGTCGCGATGCTGGACATGTGTGAGCGACGCCACGCCGCTGTAACCTGCCCGATGCCGGGGCAAAACATCGTCGTCCACGGCCTGGTTGTCGACGATCACGGCTTCAACATCGCCCCGATTGATGACGACATAGGGTTTCTCGGCACGCTCGTAAGAAACAGCCGCATCACTCAATGAAGTTAACCGAGGTAACTCGTTTGCCATGGCAGCTGGAATAAGCGCTGCAAAGAGGTAGACGGCAACGTTCGCGGTGACTCGTTTCATGTATTGTCTCGTTATCCAGTGTGATGTGCACGAAGGCGAAGTATTTGCCAGCCGGACTTCAGGAACATATGAGCCGAAGTATCAGACCGTATCCTAAAGCAGAGCCTCACGAATCAACACTTCTAACGCGACAGCGATAGTGGCGGCAGGAGGCAGATATAGACCGTTGGGTCCGCACTTTTCTCGTATTCTCAGTTGGATGAACTGCGACCGCGGCAACTCCGATGCAGGCGGCCGCGAGACTCAGACGGTGGGGAGCAGCCATGGTTTTCTGTACTCCGTTCGGCCACGCAGAGCGTTTGCTTCGTCATCGTCTTCGAACGTTTCATCTGACGCGTTCAGCGTTAATGTCCGTCCCACTCTGGCGGCAATGTTGCCTGCGTGGCAGAGGACCGACGCTGGATGTCCGACTGTTTCGAGGTCGCAAAGTGGCTTGTTGCGTGACTTGATGCAGTCAATGAAGTTCTGGACATGAGGGGCTTCATGGCTTCCTCCCTCTCCTTTCGCCAGAACTTTGCCCCGCTCGCCGTAGGCAACCCAACTGGTATTCCCCATGACAATGTGTCCTTTGTCGCCAAATACGGCCGAGCCTTCGGAATGGCCGAGGTAGTGATACGGCGCCCACACTCGCATTTCATAGGTCAGGAGTTTCGTGCCCGGCCCGCTGCCGAATTGATAACTGGCCTGCAGCGTATCGGGGAATTCCTGAGCGTCGTCGAAGTACCATTTGCCGCCCTGAGCGGACACCGTCGTTGGCAGACCGATTTCGGGATCGTGTTGAGCTCGACAAGCGGCATTCAGGAGGGCAACAGCCATATCCAGTCGATGAACTCCGTCATTCCCCAGGTCGCCTGTCCCGAAGTCGTAGAACCAGCGCCAGCGGCCGTGGAACCGGTTCCGATTGAACGGTCGCTTTTTTGCAGGACCGATCCACATGTCGTAATCGACTCCGGCTGGCGGCGTTCCGTCGGCTGGAAAACCGATGTTGCCCTGCCGACTGCTTTCCCACGCCTTCGCGACCAGGCATCGACCCAATGCCCCGGTTTCCACGAACTCAATCGCTGACTGGAGACGCGACGTGGATCGGTGCTGCGATCCCATCTGTACGATGCGTTTGTGTTTTCGCATGGCGGCGACCATTCGTTGACCTTCTACAATGTCATGACCATCCGGCTTCTCAACGTAAACATCCTTGCCCGATTGACAGGCCAGAATCGTGGGGATGGCGTGCCAGTGATCAGGCGTCCCGATGACGAGTGCGTCAAGTGAATCGTCATCAATGAGCGTGCGGAAGTCGGCTTCCGCCCTCGGCCGCTTTCCCTGTTTTTCGTAAGCGACCTTTAATCCGTTCTGCAGGCGTTTGGGATCGAGGTCTGCGACGGCAACCACGTCCGCATGCGGGTTAGCGGCGAATGTACTGACCAGGGCTGCCGCGCGCCCGCCACCACCCATGATCCCCACGCGTACACGTTCACTTGCGGCTGCTTTGGCGCTCACTTCGCTGCCGGTGGAACCCAAAACGCTACCCAGCGCTGCGGTAGACGCACCCTGAAGAAAGCTGCGTCGAGTCGACTCTGACATAATCTGCCTCCGAATAGAATTTGCTTCTCCAACTCGCGATACAGCAGATTCAATCTTCTGGCGAGACGCCTGTCAAAGGGAGCAGGATTCGCTGAGTTGCCTGCTCTTCTTTGAGTCGCGACGCAGATCCACTGATGGCTGCGGGTCGCTGGTGCTGGATTCCTCCGGATCTGACGACTCGGCAGCGTGACGCAAACGATTTGTTGGCTGGAACTTGAGCGAAAACCGGCTTTTTCGCAAGAACGGCTCAATTCACAGATCTGGAGTGCCGATTACAAAGATCAGGCAGACTCTCCCTTCACGTCCCGCTATCCCTTAGCCGGGCAATACCCCTCCGGAGCATCCGCTCATTCGGCCCAAAGTGCGTCTGCCCTGGTTTTGGAATCGATATCAGGCACTGAACTCAATCCGCAGTGCGGAATGGGCCAATCCAATCAGGACCCCCTCCCATGACTCGCCAATTCTTTCTTCGTCTCACTGCCTTTCTGCTGCTGGCAACCTTTGCGTCCTCTGCCAGCGCCTGCTGTCTGTTGCCATTCCTGAATCCATTCGCATGGTGCGGATATGGTTGCGGAACTGGCTGTTACGGTGCCGGATACGGCTATTCAGCCTGGAGTCCCTGGTACGGATCCGGTTACGGTGGTGGCTGCTGTGGATATGGTGGTTACGGCGGATATCAAAGCTACAGTGGAAGCATCTACACGCCAGGCTATTCTCATGGGTACGGTGCTCCTGGTTCTGACTGCAACTGTGGAGCAGCAACCGGTCCGGCTGTTGTGCCTCAGGCGACTCCTTCTGCTGGCCCCGGTACGACGTGGAACACTCAGCCAACGCCTTGGTCCGGACGGACTGCGTGGCAGGTTCAACCACAACCTCAACAGCAGTATCAGTGGACTCCCGGTCCGGTGTCATGGCGACCTGATCAGTACGGTGTGACTGGTCCGGCGGTTCCTCAGCAAACAACGATGTCAACAGCTCCGATCTACGGTCCGTCCTGGGAAGTCCCGTCGCCCGCTGCAGGCTATCAGCCTCAGGTTGCTGGTGACATTCGGGGCGATCATGAATTCCATGCGATCCCGAATGCTTATCGTGGCGGACCTCGTCCTCCGATTCATCGACCCAGCTTCCAGCGGTTGCCTCGGACAACACGTCGATACAGTCGATCGGTTCACTAACGCAGCAGCTGTTGGTGAGTCCTCAGAAGAATCTGCAGCCAGTTCACGGAGCGTGGACTGGCTGTTTGCATGCGCATGTGATTCAATCCGCATCTTGAAGATTCATCAATCAGGAACCGGACCATGTCGAACGAAGTACTTATTGTCATCGGGGATGCCACAGAAACTCTGGATACGATGTATCCGTACTACCGCCTGATGGAATCCGGCTTTCGCCCTGTGGTGACAGCACCGGAGAAGCAGAAGTACCAGATGGTGCTGCACGAGATTAAGCCGGGCTGGACGATTACCAAAGAATGGGAAGGCTACACGCTGGATGCTGACATCGCTTTTCGTGACGTCGATCCGGAACAGTACGCAGGGATTTTATTTTCTGGTGGTCGAGCGCCGGAATACATTCGTTACGACGAAGATCTGGTCCGGATCACTCGCCACTTCTTCGAAGCTGGCAAGCCAATCGCCAGCGTGTGCCACGGTGTTGAGATCCCGGCGTATGCCGACTGCGTTCGCGGCCGCAAAATGGCCACCGTGCCCAAGTGTCAGTTTGACCTGGAAGTCTGCGGAGGCACATTCGTCAACGAACCGTGTGTCATCGACGGGAATCTCGTCAGTGGTCGCACGTTCCACGACAACGGGCAGTACGTGGCTCCGTGGATTAAACTGCTGGAAGAAGCACGGGATGCTGGTTGAGAGCGGCCGCCGGGCCCTCAACTCACGTCTGAGTCACTTCCGGTTGGTCCACCAGCCAGCAGGCTGTTTCGTGGTGATCGCCGATTGGAACCAGTTGAGGACGATCTGAACTGCAGCGATCTTCTTTGACCTGGCAACGTGTGACGAACGGACAGCCAGCCGGTGGGTTCTGAGGACTGGGGACTTCGCCTTCCAGAATGTAGAGTTCTTCGCGGTCACGCGGGTCGTTGATCGGATTGGATTTGAGTAGCGCCTGAGTGTACGGATGTCTGGCCTGACCATGGATGTCGTCGCAGGACAGTTTTTCCATCAGCTGCCCGAGATACATCACGATCATCTCATCGCAGAAATGCTCAATGACCTTCAGGTCATGACTGATGAACATCAGTGTGAGTCCGAATTGCTCACGAAGATCCATCAAAAGATTCAAGACCTGTGCCTGAACGGAAACATCCAGAGCCGACACCGGTTCGTCCGCGATGATGAATTCCGGTTTTACAGCCAGCGCGCGAGCGATATTCAGCCTCTGTCGCTGACCACCTGAGAATTCATGCGGATACCGATTGCGCACGTCACGTCGAAGCTGGACGGTTTCCAGCAGTTCGTCGATGTAGCTGTTGCGTTCACTCACCGGCACAACGTCATGGAAACGAATGACTTCCTTCAACATCTGCCCGGCCGTCATGCGCGGATTGAGTGACGAATACGGATCCTGAAAGACAAACTGCATTCTTCGACGCAACGGCATCATCTCACTGTGAGAAAGAGTGGTCATCTCGTTGCCGTCAAATCTGACGGTGCCACTTGTTGCCGGATGAAGGCCGATGATGGTCTTGCCGAGTGTCGACTTGCCGCAGCCGGATTCGCCGATCACGCCCAGCGTGACGCCCTTCTCCAGTTCAAAGCTGACATCATTCACGGCCTGAACGGCTGCCACGACGCGATTGAGCACGCCGCCATGGACCGGAAAGTGCTTGACCAGATTGTTGACTTCCAGGAATGCCATGATTCAGGAGTCCTCCGACGGTGCAGCCGCGTGGACTGGAAAATGGCAACGCACTTCGCGTTCTGGGGCAAAAGGTGTCAGTTCCGGAGGATCCTGCTCGCACGTCGACTGCTTCAGACTGCAACGCTCAGCAAAACGACAGGCCGCGGGCATGTTGTAGAGACCGGGCACGATACCGGGAATGGTTGCCAGGCGTTCGCCGGCCTTGCGTGTTCCGGAACGTGGAATCGATTCCAGAAGTGCTTTTGCGTAAGGATGAGCCGCATCATGAAACAGTTCGTCAACGGGGGCAGATTCCACGACCTGCCCGGCGTACATCACAATGACTCGGTCGCACATCTGAGCCACCACGCCCAGATCGTGCGTGATGAGCAGGATGGCAGTCCCCGACTTCTTACGGAGATCATTCATCAGCCGAAGAATCTGTGACTGAATCGTGACGTCCAGGGCAGTGGTCGGTTCGTCGGCGATCAAGATGTCCGGTTCACACGCCAGAGCCATGGCGATCACAATTCTCTGACGCATCCCTCCTGATAGCTGATGAGGATACTCTTTGTACCGTCGATCCGGATTCGGGATCTCCACGAGATCCAGCAACTCCAGCACTCGTGCCCGTCGCTGAGTCTTATTCAACGACGTGTGATACACCAAAGCTTCATCCAATTGTGCGCCGATGGTGAAGACGGGATTGAGTGCCGTCATCGGTTCCTGAAAGATCATGGCGATTTGATCGCCTCGGATGTCTCTCATCTGACGTTCGCTGTACGAGAGTAGATTGTCCCCGTTGAATTCAACTTTGCTGTCGCTTCCGTAGCGAGTCACATGATCGGGCAGCAATCGCATGATGGAACGAGCCGTCACAGATTTTCCGCAACCCGATTCGCCGACAATCCCCAGAGCCTCGCCCTTCATCACGTCAAACGACACGTTGTCCACAGCCGTGACCAGTCCGCCGCCGGTTCGAAAACCGGTCGTCAATCCTCGAATGGACAGCGCGATCTCAGAAAGGTCATCTGTTGATGAGCTATCGACCGATCGTTGGGAAACCTGTGGTGATTCAGGCATGAGTGAAATCTGCCTTACCCGACATGACGAGGATCAAGAATATCCTGAAGAGCATCAGAGAGAATGTTGAAGGCGAGGACGAGTCCAAACATGAACACAGTGGCCGTGCCGATCTGCCAGTAGAATCCATTGATGACTTCCTGTCCGGACTGGCTAATCATGATGCCCCAACTCGGTCCCTTCTTCACGCCAAGCCCCAGGAAGCTCAGGATGACTTCCGACTTGATGGCTCCGATGAACAGCAGCGAGAAGTTAATCAGCATCAGATGAGCGACGTTCGGGAGCATGTGTCTCAACAGGATTCGAATTCGACCGTAGCCCAGAACCTGAGCGGCCTGGACATATTCCAGTTCCCGCAGTTTCAATGCTTCGCCTCTGATGACTCGGCAGGGCCCAATCCAGTACGTCGCACAGAACGCGATAAACACCGGGATCAATGATTCTTCCACGGGGCCACCCAGCATTCGTTCGACGAGTCCTCCGGACCAACTGTTGAGGAGACTGTCGAACTCGCCACCGCTGAAAGCGAAGGACAGAACAATGAGCAGCACAATGTTAGGAATGGAAGCAAAGGTGGAGTAAAGCCAGGTGACGGCGTGGTCGATCCATCCACCGAAGTACCCGGAGATCAGTCCCAGAATGGTTCCAATCACAACAGACACGATCCCCGTGACAAATCCTACCAGAATGGCAACTCGCACGGACCAGATCGCGCGGATCAGGATGGAGCGTCCCTGCTGGTCCGTTCCAAGCAGCAGTTTCAAACGGTACGCCGTTTTGCTCTGCCCAGCAGGAAGTGTGAACAGGTCGTTGGTCAGAGATTCGGTTTCGGCCAGGTCCGTCAGCATCGCCGTCGCGTCATCGCCGCCGTCTTTGGCGAGCAGATCCAGGTCGTCATGTTCATACAGACGTTCGATGACCGTCTCGACTTCGGTCAGTGCCGTCTTGAGTTGCTCAGGATTCTGTGACTTGAGCACCAGTGATCCACTGCGGACGGATTTCAGTTGCTCCGCCGGATTGGCGCGACGCAGCGCGCGGTTGATGACGCTGACGTTGCGTTCCACATCCTGAAGTCGCTTCTCCGGTGATTTCGTCCCGTTGAATCCCGGCAGATTGATCGCCGCAATTGGTTCCAGTGTCTCATCAAGTGTGATGAGGCTGGCGAACAACAGAGTGACGGCAACAGCCACATAGATCAGGATGATGCCGAGCGACATGATTGCCGGCTTGTGCCGCAGAAACTTCTGCAGACTGCGAGACTGATTGGCATCACTCATGACAGACGCACCCGCGGATCGACCAGTGCATACAGAACGTCCGTCAACAGATTCGCAGCAATGTAGAGGCCCGCGAATACGGCCGTGAACGCCTGCACAATCGGGAAGTCAGCGTGTTCGACAGCCATGATGAGCTGCCGTCCCATCCCCGGGATATTGAAGTACGTCTCCAGCAGGAATGACCCCGTGATGAGAAACGGAATCGTAATGGCCACGCGCGTGATGATCGGAATCATGGCGTTCTTCAGCATGTGGACGAACATCACTCGCAGCTGAGAAGCTCCTTTCGCTCGCGCGGTAGTGATGTAGTCGCGGCCGGATTCTTCCACCATCACAGCGCGATAGAAACGAGTGTCATAGCCGATGGCAACGACCACGCTGATCATCACCGGAAGCAGGCAGTGATGAGGCCAGTGATAGGTGAAGTATTCCCACCAAGTCGTTTCCGATGGATGCACGTAGCCATTGATGGCGAATGTTTCGTAGCCGGTGTATTCCGGCAGCAGAAACGCACCCCAATACTGGCCAAAGATGATGTACACCAGGAAGCTGATACTCATGCCGATGACGGCGGCGATCACCAGAGCCTGATCGATCCAGCGGCCTCGAAACCATGCTGAGAACAAGGCAATACTGACCGAAATCAGTGTTGTAAGCGCCAGCGTGGGGATGGAAAGCGCGAGGCTCGGACCAACACAGCGGCCCATGATTTCTCCGACGGTCTGGCCAGGGTAGTCCCAGCTTTCTTCTGAGAAGTCCAGAGTGAACACCTGAATCACAAAGCTGCCGAACTGGCTTTCTGTCGGAGCAGCCAGCAGAAAAGGACGATTGAGCCCGAACTCTTCCCGCTTGGCTTCAATCGTTTCCTGACTGACGTTCTTTCCCAGGAACGCATACACAGGGTCGCGAACACGCAGAGCGAGCATGACCAGCAACAGGATCCCGATGAACACCGGAATGTTGTAGACAAGTCGCCGTATCAGATACGCCCACATGGACTGTTGATGCTACTGCAGAGGATTCGTGAAGGGATCGAAGCGCCGAACAATGGCGTCCGCCCCAGTGTCAGAAGTGTCGTGTCGGTCACTTCAGATCCAGGTACTTATACCAGTTGTCGAATGTCTCAATCGGTTTGAAATTCTTCAGCCGATCGCGCGCCAGGTAAAAACGAGTTCTGGCCATAGATCCGGCATACGGGCAGTCTTCCAGAACGATGTCTCTCATCTTTTCCATGATGGCCGTGCGTTCATCAGACGGCTGCATGGAAAAGATCTGGCGATAGAGTTCGTCGAACTCTTTGTTCTTGTAATTGAAGTGGTTGGGCTTGGGAGCTTCGTTCGGTCCGTAGAAGAGTGCCAGGTTGTTCTCTGCGTCCGGATAGTCGGACCCCCAGGCGAAACTGAAGAATTGAGCTTTCTTGTTGTCCACGGTCTGGATCAACGTGGAGAAATCAAGCAGATGCACATTGATGTTGACGTTGATGCGGGAGAGTTGCTGTTGCAGCATCTCCGACCGAGGTTGTGAATTGGCAACTCGACCGACGTAGTAGTCAATCGTCGGCAGTCCCTCGCCGTTGGGGTATCCGGCTTCAGCAAGTAGTTTCTTAGCTCGTTCCAGGTCGGGGCCTCGGTAGGCGGCTGGCGAAACACCATCCTCCGGATACCCAGCCATGCCGGGCGGAATCATTCCGTCATAAACAATGGTGATTCCGTTGTAGAATGACTCGTTGAGCGCATCCCAGTCGAATGCCAGGGAGATGGCCTGCCGCAGTTTCTTCTTCTTTTCGGTGTAGCCACCAAGAAGCGGATCCTCCATGTTGAACCCGTTGAAGATGAAGTCGAGCAGAGGGATGGGATAGCCACGAATTCCCTCGCTGGCCATTTCGCGACGGACCTTCCTGGTCCGTAGATTGAATGCCTCATCCAGGTTTTCTGCCGGGACCGTCGTAAAGTCGAACTTGCCGTTGCGGAAGTTCAGCCACATCGGCTCACTCTTCGGTTCAAACGTAATCTCAACAGCATCCAGAAACGGAATCTTCTTGCCCGCGTCCTCAGTTAAGCCCGCTTCAATATCTTCCGGGGCATCCGAGTCCGGGTAGTAGCATTCGTGGTAATTCTCATTCTTCCGGAACGTGATGCTCTGGCCCTGGCGCCAGTCTGCTTCAGCCAGCTTGAACGGTCCGGTGCCTACGGGGTGCAGTCCAAAACGCGACCCGTACTTGTCCACAGCTTCCCGAGGCACCACTGCCGTTTGAAACATTGCCAATGTGGATAGAAACCTGGACGCCGGTTTTTCCAGAGTCACCTCGAATTCATGATCGTTAACGACAGTGACTCCCTCCCAGGGGGCGTCGTAGTCGAACTTCTCGGCGGCGTTCTGTGCGTCACGGAACTCGTTGAATCCCTTGATTGTGTCTTCAAACAACCAGCCGACCTTGGAATCCTGAGATTCATCAGCGATGCGTTTCCATGAATACACGACGTCCGATGCCACCATCTCACGGCCCTTACCGTCAGGGAAACAGGGATCGTCATGAAACAGAACGCCCTTCTTCAGCCGGAACGTGAACGTCAGCCCGTCTTCACTGACCGTTGGCATGTCCTGAAGCAGCAGAGGTTCCAGCTGAAAAGGTCGAGCCAGATAATTGTACTGAAGAAGTGTCTCCAGCACCTGAGACGCACAGCGATTTTCGTAGACCGTCGAGCCTCGCACCGGATCCAGCGTCTTGGGACCATCGCTGGCCATCGGGATGCGAAGGATTCGTCCGCCAGTGCTTCGTTGCGAAGTTGAGCCCGGCGAGTCCGAGGACTTTACTCCTGTCTTCGAGTCGCCGGATCCACATCCAGCGACAAACAGGAAAAGCAAACACACTACGCCCGCGATGAGTGGACTGCGTTGCGGCATCAGGACGAAATCCCATCCGTAGAATTGTGAGTCGTTTTACACTGTCAATTCAGACAGCCTGCGCAGAAGGTATGGGCTGACCGTTTCTGCTGCAAGGCCAGGAAGATAGGCTGATTGAGTCGCTTTTCATTGACCTGGTCAGTCGGTATTCTGTCAGTCCCTCCCGCTGCTCTGTCAGCTTCAGTTCTGCCGGAGTGTCTGGCCACGCATTTCACCAAACACTCGGCTCAAGTCCACGGCTCCATGACGCCTTCCGACATCGGATTATCTTCCTTTCAGTACCAGCCCCGAACTCGCCTGATTTTCGGACAGGGGACGTTTGCGCGACTCAGCGAAATCGTGCAGGAACTAAACGGATCGCGAGTGCTGCTGGTGACAGATGCCGGACTCAAAGAGGCAGGGCATAGCGATCGTGCAGAGTCCATGCTGCAAGCGGATGGAGCGGAAGTCTTCACCTTCGACAGTGTCTCCGCGAATCCCACGACGGAAGACGTCGACCGATGCGTGCAATTCGCTCAGCCGCGGCACGTTGACGTGATCGTTGGACTTGGTGGAGGCAGCAGTATTGATTGTGCCAAAGGAGCCAACTTTCTGCTGACGAACGGCGGGCAGATGCAGGACTACCGAGGCGTCGGGAAGGCTCATTCGCCCATGCTGCCGATGGTGGCTGTGCCAACGACCGCTGGAACCGGTAGCGAAGCGCAATCGTTCGCCGTGATTGCCGATCCGGTGACTCACATGAAAATGCCGTGCGGTGATCCGAAAGCCGCCTGTCGCGCAGCGATTCTGGATCCGGAACTCACCGTAACGATGCCTCACGCGGTGGCCACGGTCACCGGCATCGACGCGATGACGCACGCGATCGAGAGCTTTGTGACACGAAACCGTAATCCGGTTTCACAGATGCTTTCCCGTCAGGCGTGGGTGTTGCTGTCCAGTGCGTTTCCAGTGGTCATGGACCAGCCGGACAACATCGAAGCGCGCGGACGAATGCTGTTGGGAGCCCATTTTGCCGGGTCGGCGATCGAAAACAGCATGCTGGGAGCAGCTCATGCTCTGGCGAATCCTCTGACGGCTCATTTCGGAACGGTTCACGGTCGAGCGGTCGGAGTCCTTTTGCCAAACGTAATTCGCTGGAATACGCCGGTGGTCGGGGAACTGTATTGGGATCTGGCGATGTCCGCTGGCTGGGTGGAATCGATGGCGACTCCGGAAGAAGCATCACGTGAGCTGGCCGACAGATTTACTGCGATGCTGCAATCAGCGGAGATGCCGAGTCTGCTGTCAGAATTGGCAACTGAGGACGATCTGGCCGAAAATATGCAAACTCTTGCTGCTGAGGCGGCTCAACAGTGGACCGGGACCTTCAATCCTCGAAAGATGGAAGCAGCCGACTTTCAACGGGTCTACCAAAACGCATTGAATCCCGACACGGCGACCGTCGAACGAGTTGGGTGATCGATTCACTTTCCCGGGGACAATTGTCATGCACAGCTTCAATCGTCGCACAGCCCTGGGATTGATGGCAGCCGGTTCCGTGAGTTATTTGCTGCCCGGTTCGGCCAGTGGTACAGAAACCGACCAGACGATGGTGACTGGTTGGCATTCGTTTCGAGGAAGCCCGGATCAACGCGGAATTGCGACGACATCGCTGTCGGACGACCCGAAGCTGCTGTGGGAGTTCCCATCCAAAGATGGCTGGGTGGGCACGTGTGCGATCGCGGATGACCGCATCTACGCCCCGGCGCTCGAAGGGTACCTCTACTGTCTGGACCGAACGTCGGGCGATGTGATCTGGAAGTACCGCTCGATTGAAAGCACAGATGAAGACGAATTCGCGGCGGGTTTCAAGGCCGGACCGTTAGTCCTGGACGACAAACTGTTCGTCGGTGATGAAGACGGGTTTCTGCACGCCGTTGATCGAGCTACAGGCCACCAGCTGTGGAAGTTTGAAACCGGAGCGGAAATCGCTGGCGGTGTCGCGTACTGGAACGGCCGGCTGATTCTGGCGTCGTACGATTCGTTCCTGTACTGCCTGTCACTGGAAGGAGAAGAACTGTGGACGTTTCAGACGCGTGATCGTATCAACTGTTCTCCTGCCATCGTCGACCACTTCACGTTCGTTGCCGGATGCGATTCGCAATTGCGAGTGATCGATATTCAGAATGGCGAAGAAACACTTGCCGTCGACATGAATGACTACCTGATCGCGTCGCCCGCGATCGTTGGCGACTCGTTGTATGTTGGCTCACATGGTGGTGTCGTCACGGCGCTCAACTGGAAAACGGGAAGCATCGAGTGGCTGTACGAAGGCAATCGAGAACTTTCCATTCGAGCGTCAGCCGTCGCGACAGATGACCTCATTCTTGTTGGCTCACACGACAAACTGATGCATGCCATCGATCGTCGGACCGGGAAGGCTCGCTGGACGTTCGCCACGAAATCACGCATCGAATGTTCGGCGGCAGTTGTTGATTCACGCGTGTTCTTTGGATCAGGTGATGGCAACATCTATGGTGTCGCTTTGAACAGCGGTAAGGAAGTCTGGAAGTTCCATGCCGGGCATCCCATCAGTGGTGGTATGGCCATTGGAAATCAATGCATGGTCGTGGGCGAAGATGCCAGTGACGGCCGACTCCTCTGTTTCGGGTGATGCGGTGCTACGACACCAACGCGGACAACGTATAAGAGTACTGCAAATCAAATGACGACTGACACATCATCGGCCACTGAACTCGGCAGCTACTTCATTTCGAACTACCCGCCATTCTCGCTGTGGGATGCGGCACACGTTCCTCAGCTGGAAGAAGCGCTCGATCGACCTGCCCCGCCGGATCATCCTTTGGGGCTCTATATCCACATCCCGTTCTGCCGGAAGCGATGCAAGTTCTGCTATTTTCGCGTCTACACGAATCAGAACGCGAAGGCGATCGAAGAATATGTCCAGAGTCTGATTCGTGAGATCGAGCTGGTCAGCCATCAAACCGGTGTGGCTGGCCGCGAACTCAAATTCGTCTACTTTGGCGGTGGCACTCCATCCTACCTCAGTTCAAGACAGCTTCGCTCATTGCGCGAACGCATGTCGGCTCACGTGTCGTGGGATAACGCTCAGGAAGTGACGTTTGAATGCGAGCCGGGGACGCTGAGCCTCGAAAAACTGCAGACGCTGCGCGACATCGGCGTCACTCGAGTTTCACTTGGCGTCGAAAGTTTCGACGACAAAATCCTGGAAGAGAACGGTCGCGCTCATCTGTCTCCGGAAGTGATGCGCGCGTGGGGCTGGATTCAGGACGTCGGGTTCTCTCAGGTGAACATCGATCTGATTGCCGGCATGGTGGGTGAAACGGACGATACGTGGGCGCTGGGGCTTGAAAAGGCGGCTGAGCTGCGCCCCGACAACATTACGATCTATCAGATGGAACTGCCATTTAATACGGTGTATTCCAAAGAGATGCGGCAGGAAGGAACGGCGTCGCCTGTGGCCGACTGGGAGACAAAACGGCGATGGGTGAGCGAGGCGATGGATCGTCTGGGCGAATCGGGGTATCACATTTCCAGCGGCAATGAGCTGGTTCTGAATCCGGAAACCGATCACTTTATCTATCGAGACAACGTCTGGAGAGGAGCGGATCTCATCGCCACCGGCGTATCATCATTCGGACATTTTCAGGGCGTTCACTATCAAAATCTGGATGCCATCGAAGACTACATGAGTACCGTCAGCGAAGGGCGATTGCCGGTGAATCGGGCACTGGTTCCATCAGCTCGGCAGCTTCTGATTCGCGAGTTGGTGCTGCAGATGAAGGAAGGGCATATCTGTGCAGCCCCCTTTGCTGAAAAGTTTGGTGTGAATATTCTGGAAGAATTTTCGCAGGCGTTTCAAAATCAGCAGGCAGCCGGTTATCTCACGGTCGAAGGGGATACCGTGACGCTGACACGCAGGGGGCTGCTGCAGGTCGACAGCCTGTTGCCGGAATACTTTGAAGAAGAACACCGAGCCATTCGTTACACGTAGAAGACACCGTTCTGGTCTGACGGAACATCTGATCGGACGAACCCATCACCGCTTACACCGCAGCTCCACACGACCAATTACCATTCCTTACTGGCCAAAACCAAAGTGAATCCTATTATCGAACTGGAACAGCTGATTGCCTTGTTTCCGGAAAAAGACTACTCACCGCTCTACCATCAGGCTCGGCATATCGCTCGCGAGGCTGCTCCTGAACCCTACCACCGCATGCTGGTTCATGAACACCACATGACGGTCACCATGGAGTCATATCATGACTGTGAAGTGGAAGTGGAAGTGATCGAGTCGCGTTTCGTCGACGGTCTCTACTGCCGCAAGATTCTGCTTCGGAACGACGTGACCAAGAAGGTCGTTCAGTTCGGGATCGTGCGGTTCAACTTTGAATTTGTGACGGATGCGGTGAGGCAGGAAATAGAATCGCAGGAAATTCCGCTTGGGCGTGTGTTAATTCAGCACAACGTTCTGCGGCATATCGATCTGGGAGCCATTATCGAATTAAAAGCCGGCCCTGGCCTGGCTCATCATCTGCAAATGCAGGAGAACGATACGACATACGGACGTATGGCAACCATCTTCTGCGATGGCCTGCCAGCCGTGGACCTGTTCGAGGTCTCGGCGCCACTGGCCTGACGCCGAAACCGCTCAAATCACCTTCCTCACGAAAATCACTGGCCCTATTCAATAGGCAACTGCCGCGATCTCGACATGATAAGCTCGAACCCTGTTACTCCTGACGAAACAACAGACTATCGGCCACCGGTCGATGGCAATTGGGATGTGATTGTCGTTGGAGGTGGGCCGGCTGGTGCCACCACTGCGGCACTGGTGGCTCAACACGGACACCGAGTTCTATTACTGGAACGATCGGCGGTCCCTCGATTTCACGTCGGCGAATCGCTGATTCCCGAGACGTGGTGGACGCTTCAGCGACTGGGCCTGCTGGATCGAATGAAGCAGTCCGCTTTCCCACGCAAGTACAGTGTCCAGTTTGTCAGCGATGGACACAAAGAATCAGCACCATTCTATTTTGACGAACACAACCCTCACGAAAGCAGTGTCACGTGGCAGGTCGTTCGAAGTGACTTCGACCGTATGTTGCTGGAACGTGCTCAGGAACTGGGTGCCGTCGTGCACACGTCGGCACACGTAACAGATGTTGTGTTCGACGGCGAACGAGCAACCGGTGTACGAGTCAAGCTGAAGGATCCCGAAGGCGAACGACGGGAAACGATCTCAGCATCCGTGATCGTCGATGCGACCGGACAGTCTGCGTTTTTGAGCAACCGGCGGCGTGATCGCGCCAAGGATCCTCATTTGCGGAAAGGCACAATCTGGGGCTATTTTCAGGGAGCGCGTCGAGACTCCGGCCGTGATGAAGGAGCCACGCTGATTATGCAGACGGCTGACAAGAAGTCATGGTTCTGGTACATCCCGCTGCCTAACGACATGGTGAGCGTGGGATGCACGGGCGACATGCCTTATCTGTTTGGCGGTTCTGGTGAGACGCCCGCTGATGTGTTCGCTCGCGAATTGAGACGCTGTCCGGCGATGCAGGAACGCCTGGTGTGTGGCCAGCAGATCGGCGATTTTCTGACGACACGCGATTTCTCGTACTACGCCGGTACGGCGGCAGGCCCCGGCTGGCTGCTGGTTGGCGACGCGTTCGGTTTCATTGACCCGGTCTATTCCAGCGGCGTGTTTCTGGCACTCAAGGGAGGCGAGTTCGCAGCCGATGCGATTCACGATGCACTTGAACGAGGGGACACATCGGCCGCTCGGCTTGGACAGTGGCAGCCTCTCTACAAGCAGGGTCTCGAAAATTTCCGCCAGCTGGTGTACGCGTTCTACGCTCCCGGATTCAGTTTCGGTTCCTTCCTGAAGGAATATCCTGAATACCATTCAAACCTCGTCGACATCCTTGTGGGTGACGTCTTCAAACCGGGCGTCGGCGACATGTTCGAAGCGATGGGTGACATCCAACCACAGCTCGTGGAAGACGGAGCGTAGGGACGACGTCAGTCCTACTCATGTCGCAGGGCTTCAATCGGGTCCAGGCGAGCAGCCGATCGAGCTGGATAGATGCCAAAGATAATTCCAATTCCGACGGCAATGCAAAATGCGATGGGCAGGCTGGACGGCACCGGTTCCGGACGCATTTCGGCGAACATCTTCCCGAACTCCGAAGTGGCTCCCTGACCTGCAAAGATGAATCGGTCTGTCGCAAATTGTATGATGCGGAAGGCAGGTGATGTCATCAGACCCAGCACGATGCCGATCAGGCCTCCGGTTCCCGAAAGTACCACCGTCTCGGTCAGAAACTGCCACGTGATGTCACGTTGCTTCGCGCCGAGTGCTCGGCGAATTCCGATCTCGCGCGTTCGTTCGGTGACCGTTGCCAACATGATGTTCATGATTCCAATGCCGCCGACCACGAGGCTGATGGCAGCGATCGATCCCAGGACGACACTGAAGATGTCACGCAGTTGCTGAGCCTGACGCAGAAGTTCCAGTGGAACGACCACCGAGTAATGTCGAGGATCTTTGTGGTTCAGTTCGAGGCTTTCGCGAATCGTTTCTGCCGCCGGCATGACCTCTTCCTGAGACCGAACCCGCATCGTGATTTGTGACAGCTCGATGCGTTCGGAAGTGGAGGATCCCTGAGTACGGACCATGTTAAGATCGCCCAGTCGTGAACGCATGGTCGTCAACGGCATGTAGATGTCGTCGTTGTAGTTCTGAGCGGCGATACTTCCTCCGACAGCAGCGGTGGCCTCGCGAGGCTGCATGACACCGACAATGGTGTAAAAGCGTTCCTGAAGCAAAATGGACCTGCCAACGGGATCCTCCTGGCCAAACAGTTCAACTGCCGCTTCTGCGGCCAGAACAACGCAGGTCCTCTTATCCTTTAGATCTCTGTCGTTCAGGAAACGACCGTCTGATGCCTTCAGCCGATTCAGATCGCGGTACTCGGGTGTACAGCCAACCAGTCGGGCGTTGAGTGTTCGATAACCGTTTCGAACCTCCTTCTTGATTTCTCTGACGGGAATCACAGTTTCGGCGGGTGTCAACGTCTGCCGCAACAGCTCCAGATCCTTGTACAGCAGTCCGTATTCCAGCACCCGGCTGTTGCTGCTGCCGGATGCTGCTTCCTGTGGCGGTTTGACGCTCCGGACAATGATGTTGGTGGCGCCCAGTCGCAAAACCTGATCCTGAGCCTGCTGACTGGCTCCGCGTCCAATGGCCAGCATGGCAATTACGGAGAACACGCCGAAGACGATCCCCAGCATTGTCAGCCCGGAACGCAGCTTATGCAGCATGAGACTCTTGAGAGCCAGTTGAACTGTTCGAAAGAAATTAGGCACGGGCGGAATGAATTCCGGTTTAGGGTAAAGGACAGGGGCGGGAGTCTTTTTCGGTCCTGGTACTCTGACAAGCTGAAGGACAAACGTCCGAAAGAGACTCCCGACCCTATCGATGCAATCAGGCAGGAGCCTGGAAGCAAGTTAAACTATGTCTTCCCGGGGAAGATTCCTTCACCGGCGACGATTCCGTCTTTCATGTAGATCTGTCGTTTGGCCAGTTCCGCGACGGCGGGTTCGTGAGTCACCATCACAATAGTTCGCCCTTCGCTGTTTAGCTTCAACAGGACGTCCATGATTTCTTCTTCAGTGGCGGAATCGAGATTACCGGTTGGTTCGTCCGCCAGAATGATCTGAGGGTCGTTCGCCAGTGAACGGGCGATAGCGACCCGCTGCTGTTGACCTCCCGAAAGCTGAAACGGACGGTGATCCATCCGATCACTGAGTCCGACAAGGTCGGCGAGATAGTTGATTCGGTCCCGATCTTCTGAGCTGATCGGTGGATAACCCTGCCGGTAGTGCAGTGGCACTTCGATGTTCTCAAGCACAGTGTACTGCGGAATGAGATTATAAGACTGAAAGATAAACCCAATCATCTCATTGCGAATCCCCGACAGTTCGTCATCCGTCATCTGTGCGACGTTACGTCCTCCAATGATATATTCACCAAGAGTCGGACGATCGAGTGCTCCCAGCAGATTCAGCAGCGTACTCTTGCCGCTGCCGGACGATCCCATGATGGCGACGAAATCTCCGTGCGGGAACGCGATGGAGACACCTCGCAGAGCCTTCACGACGACCGCTCCCAGGTCGTAATGCTTCTGCAGGTTAATCACTTCTGCAGCATGCTGACTCATGGCCGACTTTCGGGGACTTCTGGTAATCTTCAGCTGTTAGCGGCAAAGCGCTCACAGCCAGTTCTGCACGACGACAACACGGCGGCTCGTGCCTTGCCACTCATCTCAACTGCACCGTGTCAAACTGGAACCCAAACAATGAAGCAACTGAACACACCTAACTGCGCGGTGTACCGCCCTGTGGTGGACGTTTGCGGCGATCCGTCGTCGGTTTGTCCTTCCGCGTATCGTCGCCCCTGGATGGCTGCTCTTCCCGTTCCCGCTGTCGGGCGCCATCGCGCAACGGACTGCGGCCGTTTGGTGGACCATCGCCCGGAGGGACTCCCCCTCGTTTTTTGGACTTGCCGTCTCCCTGGTTCTCTTCTTTGGTCAGCTCCTGTTCCAGCTGATTGATCTCATTACTGAAGTGTGTTCGAGGATTCAGGATGACGTCTTCACCGGCTGCTACGCCGTCGAGAATCTCTGTGAACGCATCGTTTGACTCGCCAACAGTGAGGCTGCGACGTTCTGCCCCTTCTTTGGTCATCACGTAGGTGTAGAATCTTCCCGCGATCGGCAGTACCGCCTGCACAGGGATCTGCAGGACGGGTTCATTCCGTGATTCGACGATGATCCGCAGTTCTGCCTGCATTCCTGGTTTGAGTTGCGATGTCGTTTCCGGTCCGTCGGTGATCGCGACTGTAGACTCGAATTCCATCTGATTGTTATTCGGCCATTCGCCTGGCACCGGCAATGATGCGAGTGTGTCGATCTTACCGTTAAGCTGCAGGTCGGGTCGGGCGTTGGGAATGATCTCAACCTGCTGGCCGACAGCAATTTGCCGAATCCGGCTTTCATGGATTCGAGTCTTCACTCGCATTTCACTGAAGTCCGGGAGCTTGATGATTTGCTGCCGTTCGCGAACCTGAATTCCTTCTTCGATAGCAACCTGTTCACCTCGACGGCTGGATTGATTGACATAGACCACTTCTCCTGCCTGCGGCGCAACCAGTTTGCAGTCTGCAATCTGTCTTTGAAGCCGGGCCAGCGTTTCTTCTTCCACTTCAAGGGTTAGTTTTGCTGCTTCCAGATCGGCTTCCTTTTGGGCAGTCGCGGCGCGTGCTTCCAGCAAAGCACGTTCTGTGTCTCGCTTGGTGTCCTCAGCCATTTGTTCGAGTTCAGCCATCGTTCGTTTCGATGTCCACTCCTTTAGAACGGCCAATTCGCCTTCCTTCACTTTCTGGACAATTCGTTTCTGAGTCACCTGCAGCCGCGCGGCTTCGAGGTTGTACAGAGTGGTGTACCCTTTACGAGCGAGATCTCGCGTGCGGTCGTATTCTTCCTGAGCGATCGCCAGCTCCTCTTCATTCTTTTTGATATCCCCCTGAATCGTATCGATACTCTGTTCCAACTCGCCACCCTCGGCGGTGTACTTCTCGAGGTCAAGTTGCGCGAGCTGTTCCGCCAGTCGGGCCGCCGCGATAAACTTCTCGTTTGTCGTCCTTTGAATTTCGAGATTCGTCTCGGCGGTTTCCAGCGCCGCACGTGCTCCGGTGACTTTGATCTGCTGGGCAAGCTCTGAATCCACCATACTGGATGAATCCAGTTCGCAAACGACATCGCCTGCAATAAAATCACCAGCCCTCACGCGTTGACGATCGTTAACTAACAACTGCGTCCACTGCCCAAAGCGAATGTCGTAAACAGCTTCCTTGCCGTCCTCACCAACGACGTTGATCTTCCTGGTCGCTTCGGATTCAGAATCCAGAAATTCCACAACGCCGTCGAATTCTGCCACGGTTGGCAGGCCCACCATCGAACCTTCCGGGACGATGGAGATAATTGTGGTCGTGCCTTTGACGTTGCTGGTGAGCGTCGCACTGCGTACGCTGTCAATTCGTCCCTCTTCCGTAACTTCAATTCGAAACGGACCAATGGTGACAGGATGCAGTACATACCGGCCAGTGTCGGCTCGTGGAGTTGGTCCAAAGCTGGCGAAGAGCGGTTCACGCACACCGGGGACCAACAGGGCGACGACTGCCGCAACGACCAGCAAAACCACGATCAGCGATACGGAAATGCGCCCGCGCCGAACGGGCCGGTAGCGATTGTCGTTTTTCATTCCGGATCACCAAAAGCCGTGTCGAATTCCAACACGGGTACGGCCACGTCTGGTTGGGAGTCTGTGGCGGAAAGGACAGATGGGTAATTGGGGAGGGATGACGAATCAGAATCGGGTTCTTCGGGTACCGTCGAGATCGTTTCCACGTAGAATGGATCCATCCAGAGCCCACGTTCGTCTATCTGCATAATACCCATGTCACGGTAGATGTTAAGACGACTCAACTCCCACGTAATCCAGTCTCTCAAAAGTGAGTTCTGAGCATCCAGCACCGAATCCAGGGCTGTCAGCAGGTCCAATGCGCTGTTTTCATCCCTGAGGTTGGCGGGCTGGGCAGCGATATCAAACTGGAGTGCGGCGACCCTGAGCGCCTGCCGGTCGATTTCCAGCTGTTGTTCTGAAACTTTCAGCTGCCGCCAGCTGACGCGTATCTCCTGTTTGATCTGATCTTCAATGGCCATGTAGTTGCGCCGTGCCCGTTGATAATCGATCAAAGCGGCGTTGTAGGCGTTGCGCTCGAACATCTTGTCGGCCGGAGTGTCCAGCGCGAGGCCTGCGCTGTAACTGGCGGCGGTTCCACTGAAGTCAAACGGTTTACGGCTGGCAGGTCTCGTCCCCAGTCCACCCGTCATTGTGACGTCCAGAGTGGCTTCCAGTTCGCTCGCAGCAACTTCGACAATCCGTCGCGCGTCCATCACATCCGCGCGAACATTCATCAGGTCGTGACGCCGATTCAGCCCAACTTCGACGACTTCATCAATTCCTGGAAACTCGGTCCCCCCGGGAAGGCGAAACGGATTGAGCGCCACCTGCTCGACTCGAAGATTTGCCTGAAAGAATTGCAGACTCTTAATCAAAGGATCAATACGTTCCCTCATACTGAGCAGGCCATCGCCAGCCTCAAATATGATTTGATCATATGCGAGGCCATCTTCATCTTTGACACCGGGCTTTCGAATCTCGAGCCAGTTGTCAGGCAACTCGTCGTTGCTGACTCGTTCGTTGCCGTCTGTATCCAGATAAACGGGGAAATCGTCGTGGGCGAGTGCCTCTTCCAGCATGTCCAGCAGTTGTGATTCCTGTCCGAATGACTGTCTTACCAATTCAAACTGGCGACGGTCCTGCCCGAAGTCTGCCCGGACGCGTTCCTTCTCTTCTTCATTGAGGAAAGAGCGTCTGGCTTCTGTAGATGTTTTGGTAGAGCCATCTGCTTCAAGCAGTTGCTCCACAGGTTCGAACTCCTGTTCAACTTGATCGACTTTAGCCGCAAGCGCACCACGAATCTCCACGAGTTCTGCGAGGAATTCCCGAATCTGCGGGAGGAGTTCCTCCGTGTCAGCATTGTCAACATCGTCAACGATCATCAATGAACCACGACGCTCCATGAGATCCTGAACCTCATTGTCAAGGTCATACAGGTCCGCGTCGATCAAAGTGAATCGCTGTAACAATGAAGCATCCAGTGTCATTCCGACGTTCGGTGGCAGTCCAAGTGTGATCTTAAATCGATCTGTCAGGTCAGCGAGGTTTCGCTGCAAATCCTGCAGTCGGTTGCGCTGGGAGTTCAAACGGCTTGCCAGCTGAGCTGCCGACAGCGAAATCTGTTTGCTCGTCCGGAAACGGATCAACTGTTTTGCAGCGGATTGATAGGCGAGGTTCTGGGAAACGGACAGTATGGCTTCACGTTGCTCCGCTGTAATCGTATCGCCCTTCCACACGAGGTACCCTGTAAACTCATCATAGAAGAGCTGCTCCTGAATCGATTCAGGAATGACTGCGTCATCAGGAAACCCAGATAGCTGATCACCAATGCTACTCGGCGCGATCGCATCGATCTCCCGCCGGCGTTTGAGCTGCTGTTCCAGCCGAAAAATGTTGCCTTCCAGGTTCCGAATGGCCTGGAGCTGCTGCTGGATGCGCAGGAAGTCTGACGCCACTGTTGTGAAGAGTGACTGGCGAAAGCGTGCGAGATCTCTGGCCGAATATAAGACGTTGCGCTCCGCCTGGGTCAGCGCTTCGAGGACGACTTTGCGACCGGCTCGAAAGAGCAGCGGTTGCGTCAGTGAGAAGGCCAGTGTTGTTGCAGAACTGCTTGTCCCTCCGCCGAACAGCCACAGCGTGTTATTCGCCAGTTCGACTGCCAACTGAGTTCCGGCTGGCAGCAGTTGAGCGACTCCGAACCGAGGACTCAGGCCAACGGTGTCGCGGCCAGCAGGATTATCGGTGATCGATCCGGTTGCACCTGGAACCCTGACCCCAGGGCCAAAGTAGCGAACTCCGAGGTTGAACTGTTCCTGAGTCACCGCCAGCGCTGTGAGGTACAGGTCTTCGATGCTGGTTTGATACTCGCGGCTGTGAATCATCGTGAGTTCGATGGCCTGCTGAAGCGTGATGTCTTCCAGCTGCACCTGGTTATGGCCATGAACCGGATCGGCATTCTCCATCAGCACGCCGAAGGAACTCAGCCAGTGCGGATTCTCGATACTCAAGGCTGTGCCCAGCTTGTGCCAGTTCTTGTAGCCTTTTCGCCCACTGACGCAGTGCATGGACTGGTGTGCCGCCGGATCGTCGGGCGGCAGCGGTTCGCAATCCGGGTCGTACGGGTCGTGGAAACGACTGCGAGAGTCAGGCTGAAGATCGATCCTCGGGACCGCCCAATGGGGATCGTTTAGCTTGGCTGAGACAGCTTCGTACGTGTCTCGTTCTGCCTGCTGCCGCCAGAAACGCCGGGAACAGCCGGTGACCAACACCATCATACAGGCAGCAGCCAGAAGAATCGCAGACTGCGATGCATACGAGATGGCGGAATGTCGTCGGAACATCGGGAGCCAGCGGTCCGGAAAATTAGCGGTCAGAATTGCCGGTTGATCTGCTGATGCAGAATGGTCCGGCAGTATCGATTTCGACTGCTGTAGTGATCGTGCTGAATGTGGACTTGGTTTGAGTCCCTGAATGGCCCCCGTCCAGCCACGTGAATCGATCCAGACCGGATAACCGGCAATCTTTAACAGGTCGGTACTGGACAAATGACGATCCTCGACCAGCCCGCAGCGTGGACAGAATTTCAGAGCCAGTGCGGCCTCCTGAGAGGCGGCACTTGTCCCCCGAGGGAGCGAAGATCAACCTGACGAGAGGGAAGTGGCATCTGCGGTCGCATTCCACATCAGAATTCGGTTTACTGGTAGACGCAGTCGGACGGCGCGCGGACAGCCGACAGCAACGAATCGGGGCAAACGGGCCAGCCGAAGGGACTGCTTCCAATGATCTGCATCTCCGTCACGCCGTCTTCACGACGACTCGCCGCCGCCGATCTGTTCAATGCTTCGCGTTATTGTGATTTGATTGAGTTGTGTCTGGACGGGCTGAAGAAACTGCCCGATGTCGGCGCGCTGTTGAGAGCCGTGGAGAAACCTGTTCTGGTCTCCTGCCGGCGCGAATGTGACGGAGGTCAATGGAGCGGCTCTGAACCGGATCGGATCCAGCTACTGCGAAATGCGATCGTTGCCGGTCCGGCCTATGTGGAACTGGAACTCGACATTGCCAACGACATCCCTCGATTCGGCAACACAAAACGAGTCATCAGTCACACCAACCTCAGGAGCCCACTCAAACAGGCTGCGATTGATCAGGTCTTTGAAGACTGCTGGAAGGCGAAAGCCGACATCGTCAAATTTACCTGGCGAACGGATACTCTGGACGATGCCTGGCCATTACTGGCCGCAGCAACTCAGAACCGTGAGCTTCCAGTGGTTGGAAAAGGCATCGGTCCGGGAGGACTCGCCTATGCGCTTCTCGCACGACGATACGGATCACCGTGGGTCTATGCGGCGCTCGAAGCCGGCATGGAAACATTCAGCGGGGAAGCAAACGTCTGGCAGCTCAAGGAGGAATACTGCTGGTCGGAGATCGATCGTCGGACACGCTTTGTGGGGATCATCGGGCGTGATGATGCCGAGAATGCAACGACACGAATTCTGAACGCCGCGTTTCGCGAATACAACGTTCCCGTTCGCTGTCTGCCTCTCTTGCCTGGCCGTCCTGATCGTCTGCGGAAGATGCTGGAGGTCCTCAAGATCCGCGCACTCCTGGTGAATCATCAGCACGCTGCCGACATGGCGCACCTTGTGGACGACCTTCATCACAGCGTTCGAGACGACGGATACCTGGACGTGTTGACGGAGAAGGAAGGTCGCTGGAAGGCCAGAGCCTCTCTGTTTGATGCATTGGAGTCAGCAGCAGCCAGTGAAGGAGGAGGAAAGGAATGGGCTCAGGGACGAACAATTCTGGTCGTGGGAGCTGGGTCTTTATCGGTGAGTGCTGCTGCTCGATACGGACAGATGAATGCAGCCGTCAGTCTGGCAGCTCCGTCCGACAATGACGCCGTCCGGGCCGCGAAGAAAGCCGATGTTCGGCACGTTCCGTGGGCCACAATTCACAGTCTGGTCACGGAAGGCATCATCCTGGCGGATCCGGATGTAGAGTACGGGACGGGTCGAAGTCAGCTGAATCCGTCCATTCTGCGAGAGAATATGACCGTGATTGATCTGATGAAATACCCGGCGGAATCTGCGATCGCCAATGAAGCGCACGCACGCGGGTGTCGTTATCTGAGTCCGTCGCTTGTGTTTGCCAACCAGCTACAGACGCAGTTTCGTTATCTCACCGGCAAGACAATTCCACTGGAAGCGTTTCAGCAGGGGCTTTCTGAATAGGCTGGTTCAGCTCGACTTTGCGGCCGCTATCGAGCCTGCGCGACAATCTGAGGTCGCAGATCTCGGGCGACGGGAGCGCGTTCGGAACCATCAACGACAGACCCAACGTTCGCTCGACGGTAGAGTACCCGTGTCACCTCAAACCCCATCGACAGGTAGAGATTGACGGCCGATTGATTGGCCGATGTGACTTCGAGAGTCGCGCGACGAATCCCAAGGTTCCGGAAGCCATGCAACGCCTGCAGCAGAACGGCTCGCCCGATTCCGAAACCGCGATGTTCCGGGATCACGCCGACATTCTGAATCGCGCCTGTTGCCCCCGGTCGGGCAAGTCCCTGGATCATCGCACAATCAACGGCTGGCCATTCCGGTTCCGGACAGAAGACGACGAGCCATGTTGCGTCTGCTGAAAACTGACCGTGATCGACCGTATCCCGCAGCAACCGACGACACCCCTGAAGATTGCTGAGGCAGCTGAAGAGTCGACCATCCAGATCGTCACGAAACGCTCGCCACTGAACCTGAGAATGGCGTTCCTGCACGATCGGCTGCCAGGGAACAAATTGGTACCCATCAGGAAGCTCAGGAGCCTCCAACCTCCGATCCAGGTCCAGCCGCATACGAAGCCGCTTGTAGTGGTCTGAAGACTGAGGCATGGAATCCGGCCGGGATACGCGGAGGGGAAATCGAGACCTGTCGCCAGACAGGCTCCGCGAATTGTACCGATTCAGTCACCAAAGTCAGCTCAAAGACAATGACAGCAGGAAAGAAGTGCTCGATGTGCGGTGTCCCGTCCAGGCCACAGGTTCTCTACACAGGTCTGGCCGTTTCTGCAACAGAAATCCTGGCCACCGCTACCTGCCGGCTATGGGGAATCTGTCGTTGCGACGGGCTGAACGTCGCGATGTCAGAAAGACAGGTTCCGTGCGTAGAGAGTCCGATCAATCAGGATGTCTGTGCTGACTCAATTGCCATCGCCTGCTGTGAAATCGGCAGCGAGGGAATCAGTGGTGCAGAGCCTGACAGTCGCGGGCGCAAATAGCCGGTTGCGAGCACAGATACGGCAGCAACACCGATTCCTCCCAGGACGTCTGTTGCGTAATGCCAGCCGGTCGTGACTGTCGATGCGGCGACGGCCAGGTTCAGGACGAGCATCGGGAAACGCAACCATCGGTTGTGCCGGAATCCCCACGCAAGTAACAACGCCCAGCACGTGTGAAACGACGGAAACGTTACGAGTCCTTCGACTCGGCGTAGAGTCACCACGCGCAATTCACCACTCCGCAGCGCCTGAAAATGTTCCAGGAATCCTTCCTGCTGAGGCGTGATGGGATAGTCAAAACTTCCCACCGGAGCGACGGCGGGAAATGCAAAGTAGAATGCCGTGGTGATGAGTCCGGCGATCATGAACTGCAACACAAATGCCTGAAGTCTCCATTCATCTTCGTTGAGCCCCAGCACCACGAGCGCAAGCAACGTCGAAAACATCACTGACGGATACGCCAGGTCGAAAAGCATTTTGAGCGACGGGTGGTGCGACATCCATTCCACAACTAATGGCAGGTGAATGCCCAGCATCGCATCACTGGTCTTGAGCCAATCATCAGCCAAAGGAGCATTCAAAGGCGTGCCGGCATAAGTCAGAATGGACAGGAATGTGGTGAACGCCACCATGCAGAGAAAGCCGGTCAACAGATTGACGAATGGCCTGATTCCTCGTCTTTGAAATGCCACCGCAAAGGGCACCAGCAGAATGGTTGTCCCCACTGCCGCAGATGCGGAAGCGAATTCAAACTGCATTCCGTGATAGACCAGCAATGCAAAAGCGGCGACCCCGGTCCACGAAATGAGCAGAAGGTTCATTTGCAGAACGGAGCAGATGATCCGTTTTTGAACAGCTCGTTCAGCCATCGTGGGAGTCTCAGAGGCACAGGACACCGTTGGATGTCGCACCGCCATGGGGAATGTTGCTTTTCTGCAACATAGGTCACCCCGGACATCTGTCAGAAACGATGATGGAATGTGCGTCTGGCCGGTTTACTGAACGATCGATTGTGACGATCGCGCCGATTTCACAGCGTCGCATCCCGGACCGCGTCGAGGGCGACCGGTCGTGTCTACGCGTTCGACGGAATGACGTACGACATCACGACGAAGAAGTGGCAGGTGCTTCCGGCGATGACAAGGACGTGCCACAGAGCGTGGAAGTAGCGGACGCGACGGTCCAGGGCCAGGAAAATTGTTCCGACTGTGTAACACAGTCCTCCGGCAGCGAACAAAGCGGCTCCATCGAAGGGCAGTGAGCGAAAGATTGGTCCAATCACGACTGCTGGCAGCCATCCCAGTGCGAGATAGTGCTTGATGGAAATCGATTCGACCTGGTGCCGCCAAAACACCTTTGACGTGAATCCAGCAAGCGCCAGAACCCACATGGCAACGAGGACTGGCCAGCGCAAATGTGGGGACAGATGACGGATCGCAAACGGCGTGAAGTTGGCCGCGATGAACACAAAGATGATGCCCTGATCCAGACTGCGGTAGAAATGCCGCCGATCGGGAGCCGAAAACGAATGCGACAGCGTGGATGCTGCATAAAGTGCAATCAGGGCAGCCGCATAAATACAGCAACTCAGACGCAATGCGCCACTGGGCACACCGGAAACGGACGCGAACAGAACGCCAGCACCACAAACAGCCAGCAACAGGCCGCCACCATGAGTCAGGAAGTTGATGAATTCTTCTTCGACTGAAGGTTTTGTGGAGCTCTCCATTTGCTGTCCTGAATTCGAATCTGAAAAGGTGAACGTGTGAGCCGCGGCACCGGGGCCGCATTGTGGTTCTAATCTGACGAGTCACGCGACACGGGATGCCGGACCAGGGCATCCCACATCACCGAATTGGTTCTGTGCTTCATTGTCATGGGGCGCACGGCAGTTTGTCTCAACGAGGAAGTCCTGACCGCCGCAATAAAAAAGCCCTTCGCAGAAAAATTCTCTGCGAAGGGCTGAAAGAGTGGACCTAACTGGACTCGAACCAGTGACCTCCACGATGTCAACGTGGCGCTCTAGCCAACTGAGCTATAGGTCCCTGAGCACGAAAGGTAGCCGTTCGCAGTGCTGAAATCAATTCTTTGAATCGGAGATTCTTTTTGGTGGCCCAGCCTGTGTTTTTTCGTCAGATCCATTGTATCAGCGTGAACGGATTCAGAGGATTGGACATGGATTCGGTCGTGGGTGTTCGGGTTGAATCGCCCCGGAAAAATCGACAACAGAATTCTGTTTCTGCGGAATCTGCCGAACCTGTCTCCGCGTTGAATCTTCCAATTGCATAAGAATAAGTGGACGAACCGGGAGTGTTTCCGAATGTGTTATGGTCCGTTTCATCACGGCATTCGACTCGCCATGCTCAGTGCACTGATCGCCGGAGTCCTGGGCGATGGGCAGATCGAAGCGGCTGACGCTTTGGAACGACTGGCCTTGCCTCAACTTCGAATGGTGCACGAAACCACCCAGCAGTTCGAATTGGACCGGCGGCAGGTCGGCCTGAAGAGTGGCTATGACGATGTTCGGGCTCTGCTGCATATTCATTCATTTCTGTCACACGACAGCATCGGCACACCGGAAGAGATTCGAGATGCCGCGATTGAAGCCGGGGTTCGTGTCGTCATGTTCACCAATCATCCGGCTGACACTTACGACTACATCAAAGATGGTCACTCCGGTTTGCAGGACGGTGTGTTGTTCATCCCGGGAGCAGAAGAAAAGGGGCTGCTGGCGTTCCCACGACGCAGTGTCGAACGCCGGCCGGAGTTCACTCCTCAGGACAAAGTCGACATCGTATCGGCAGCCGATGGGCAGGTGTATCTGTCTCACCTGGAAGAACGGATGGACTGGGAGCTGAACGGGCTGACGGGCTCCGAGATCTACAACATTCATGCCGACTTCAAGGATGAACCTGCGCTGCTGGCGGCGCTGGTCAATCCTGTCACACTGATGACAGTCATTGCCCCAGCCGTTCGCCAGTATCCTCAGGAAGTCATCGCAGCATTGCAGGATCATCCCGTGCAATATCTGCAGCGCTGGGATGAACTGTGTCAGAAACAGCGGTTGACCGGTATCTCTGCGAATGACTCTCATCAGAATACCGGCGTGAAGGCAGTCATTGCCGACAACGGAGATCTGCAGATCTTCGATGCCACCGACGATCAGCTGGCGCGAGTTGAAGCGGACAATTTTATTTTGAAAACGCTGCTTGCCGGGAAGGAGCCGGGCGACGTTGTGTTTCAGCTACAGCTGGATCCCTACGTCAACAGCTTTCATCACGTGAGTACCCATCTCCTCATGAACGAATTCAACGAAGATGCAGTCAGGGAATGCCTGGCTGCGGGACGGGCCTATGTCGCCTTCGACTGGATTTGCGATCCGACCGGCTTTGTCTTTCAGGCGGGAAACACTGACAACAACGAGGTGTGGCCAATGGGATCAGAGGTCGAGTTGTCGACTGGTTTGACTTTACAGGCCGAAGCTCCGCTGTCCGCAACGTTTCGCCTGATCCGGAATGGAAGAGAGATTCACCACACTCGCAGCCACAAACTTGAAGTCAACGTCGAAGAGCCGGGCGTTTATCGAGTCGAAGTGTGGTTGAATTTTCCGGACGAACCACGGACGTGGATTCTTTCGAATCCAATCTACGTCAGGTAGAACTCGTGAAGTGCAAGGCGACCTGACTGCCTGCTTTATCCAATCTTCTTTGACAGTCCGAACTTTCATGCTTGCCGGCCACCTGATTCAGCCTCGTGTTATTGAGCTCATCGATGTCCCCGAACCGACGCTGCCAGCCGGCAGTGAACAGCCGGGACAGATCGTCTTTCAACCGGAACTCACCTGCCTGTGTGGGTCGGATCTCCCGTTCTTTGACGGTGACTTCGAAGGACACGAAGTGGAGTACCCGCAGCCGCCCGGTATGTCGCTTCATGAGATGGTGGGTACGGTGGTGGATACCAACGGCAACCGATGGAAGCCCGGCGAACGCGTGCTGGCCGTTCCCGTCGAGCAGCAGGGGCTGTTCGAACGCTACGTGCTGGATGAAACCCGCGCGATCAGCCTGGATCCGCGTTTGACAGACGAGATTGCTCTCTTGGCTCAGCCATTCGGAACGGTCGTGTGGGCGATGCAGAAACTTCCCAACATGATCGACAAGGATGTCGTCCTGCTGGGGCTCGGGCCAATTGGCCAGATGTTCGTGGCCGGGCTGCGGAACCTGGGAGCCCGACATATCATTGGCATCGACCCGGTACAGGAACGATCTGACCTGGCTCTGAAGATGGGAGCAACCGAAACCATATGTGCCCACGGACGCGATGCTGAGCAACAAATGCTGTCAATTCTGGACGGTGATCGACCACATGTCGTTATTGAAGCCGTTGGACATCGAGTCCAGGCATTCGACGAAGCGGTTCAGCTGTGTCAGGAACACGGGGACATCCTGTACTTCGGTGTTCCCCCGATCCCGACACCTCAAATCAATCTGCGAGCTGCTATGTGGAGAAACGTTCGCATCATCACCAGTATCCACCCGACTTTTGAACGAACGTTTCCGCTGGCCATGCAATGGCTGGGTGAAGGTCGGGTGGATTTGTCGCCGCTGCTGACGCACCGCTTTCCACTGGCTCAGATTCAGGAAGCTTTCGACCTGTTCCGCGATCGCCAGGATGGAGCGATCAAAGTGCTCGTCGAATTTCCGGCGTTGTCACATGGCGAATCCAACTGATCGGCCAACATTGACTGACTCAGACGTGAGTCTGATGCTGGATGTAGCCAGGCAGACATCTGCTGATCCGCAGTCGTTCGATGTTCTCTGGCGGCAGGATTCCGCCGAACCCGGTTCAGCATGTCTCACGCTTGGATTTCCTTCGGCCGACGATGTCGATTCTCCTGAATCCAGGTTTTATCGACTCGTGTGGTGGCCAAAAGGGCTTTGTGTTCATCGTCGCGTCGCAATTATCTCATCTCGAGTCGGCGCGAAGAAGCATCAACTGGTGTGGTGGTTCGACCTGTTGCGGACAGCAGTGTTGCGTGTCTGCCCGGAGAACGAATGCCTGATGTGCGTTGATGCCACAACCACTCATGAATCGCTGTACCGGTCGGCTGAGCTCTTCGGTGTCCCTCGGCTGAATGTGAAGGTGCACGATACATCCCTGAGTCAGCCGCAGCTTAAGGATTGGCTGCGAACACGACTCGAAGCCGACGCGTCACCGAATCATCCGGAGGTCCCCGACTGGAATGCTGAGGTCTTGCCTCGTCTGGCGACTAACGACGAAGAACAGGATGCCCCGGGACCGCTCCGCGACCGACTGAACGTGATGTTGGCTCAACGCTGTTATGCGTTGTCGATTCGTGGAGGCGGACACCTTCATGGTCTTCTCACCGAACAACTGGCGGCCCCAGCGAAGTCCGCGCCGCTTGTATTTCTGGCAGGCAGACGCGATGCATCCTCAGACGTACAGCGGGACCTCGTGGATCGTGGAGCCGTCGCGTGGCTCGTGGAAGGTGTCGCCGACAGTAGGTCGCAGAAGTCGATCAGTCACCATCCGGGTGCGAACAGCGATGATTGCATCGGTCCGCTTGCTGCACCGGAGGAATGGCTCTGTCACTGGACTCGGCCGTGCGCAGGAGAATGGCCTGGTCAGTCGCGTACTGACTATCTGGATGAACTGATCCTGGGATGTTCAACAAACGACCGCTCGGCATTGGCGTCACTGCTGCGAATTGTGTCGCACGCGGAGATTCTGGCGTCGCATGTTCGACGTGAGACCTATGCTGTGTCATTCACGGAAGTGCCGCTGCAGGAGTTTCGCAGTCGTCGAGTGTATCGGCGACATCGCCGACGATACGATTTCGAATCCTGGGGAATCGCTGTTCGACGCGACTCGCTGGAGAAACTGGGCGCTCGTCCCGTTCAGTATGGTTCGCCGAAATCGGCGGAATCACAGCATGCAGAGGATGACGTCTGGTACCACCCCGAGACAGATCAATCTGGAACGATCGATTGGCGAGTCGAACGTGAATGGCGTTTGCCAACCAGTCTGAACCTGAATGACCTGCCACCATCATCCGTCTGCGTCTTTGTGAATTCACCAGGCGAACGGGACGTGGTGCGTTCTGCCTGCAACTGGCAGGTCGTAGTGGTGCCATCAACTCCGAAGCAGAACGCTCCGAGTGTCGAATGACACGTTTGCGTGCACTTCGATCTCCCGACACGAGTCTCGAAATTCCTGCGGTTCTTGGTATTGTTGAAGCCACCGTGACTCTTCTACGTCCCACTTGGATCAAGAAATGACTCTCAATCGTCTTTGCCTGTTGGTTCTCGCAGCAGCAGTGTGGTCCGCCAGTGTGACCTGTAGCGGTGAGGAATCCGTTTCCATTGAGCATTCCATTGCGGCGATTGAAAACGGACGATTTCACGGCTGGCCAGCAAACAACGGAGTATGGCAGTGGGGCGACGAGATTCTTGTAGGGTTCACTCAGGGGGACTTTGTCCTGCGAGGCGGCCATAACATCGCCGGTCGCGAGGATAGTCTGCTGTCACGCAGCAGAGATGGCGGTCAGACATGGAAGATGTTCGATCCGGAAGGATTCCTGGACGACAGTAATCAACAGTTTCTTGGATACGGAAAGACGTCACTGACACATCCGATTGATTTTCAGCATCCCGGCTTCGCACTGCGAATTTTCGCCACCGGATACCACGGGAACGATGATCCACGCGGAGGATTCTTCTACTCCCTGGACCGTGGGCAGACCTGGAATGGGCCTCATGCATTGACCGGTCTGGATGAGCAGCCCGAATTGGCTGACATGCTACTGTCGCCGCGCACCGATTATCTTGTGCAGAACAAAGACCGATGCCTGATCTTCATCTCGGCTCATGATGAGAATCCCAGACTGAAACGAATCGGCTGCATCCAGACAACAGATGGCGGGCAGTCTTTTGACTTCGTGGACTGGGTCACTCCGGAAAGCACGGAGGCCAGTGCAATCATGAGTCAAACGATTCAGCTTTCGGAAGATGAATTCCTGCTGGCCTACCGCAGGATCTACGTCGACGATGCTCATGCCGATGAAATCGAAGTCTGGCGTTCCGGCGACGGATGTCGAAACTGGCAGGTTCTGAGCACCGTAAAAGTGATGAAGACTCACTCCAATCCTCCGGCGTTGCTGCTGCTTCGCGATGGGCGAATCTGCTGCATCTACGGGGATCGAGATGTCGGTGAAATCCGCGGGCGCTACAGCCGCGATGACGGAGCATCGTGGGGACCTGAATTCATCATTCGAGACGACTTCCAGGCCCTGGCTGCCGACACGGACACCCAAACAGGCCTGAATGCCGACATCGGCTACCCCCGACTGGTCCAGCGAACCGACGGCAAACTGGTTGCCATGTACTACTGGGCCACAGCCAAACATCCGCAACAACACATCGCCGTGTCGATCTGGGAACCGTGATCCGCGAATCAGCGGTAGCCGTCGGCAGTCGGTCCCATTCGGCAATTCGGCACATGATCAGCGGGGATTGACGGAAGTGGAATCATGTCGATCCTGTTCATCCTGTCGACTACCGTCGTTTGTCTCAGTCGGTATCGCATTGGCAGTCCTCCAGCACGCTGCCGAGTCGCTGTTTCCCTGAATTCCATCGATCTCCCGTCTCCCGAAATCACCCGACTCGATGAGGGGATTGTTCGGTTTCTGGTACTCTGCAGCAGCGCCAAGTGTACTGGTCTGCTGCCAGCTCGTCCTGAGTTCCTGCGCTTTCTGCTGTTGGCGGTTTTCACTCGGTTTGTCGCTCGGTAGAGTGCATGGCATGTTATCTGTTCATACATCAGCGACTTGCACTGGAAAATTGTTGTCGGTTTCGGTGGTGCTGAGTTGCATGGCCTTGCCGGCAGTCGGTGTCGATTACGCCACGGAGATCAAGCCGCTGCTGCGCAGGCGGTGTTTTTCCTGTCATGGCGCGCTCAAACAGGAAGCGGATCTGCGGCTCGATACAGTTTCTGCGATGCTTGACGGAGGTGATTCCGGCGCAGTCGTCGTGGCGAGCGATCCTGCAGCGAGTCCGATTCTGGAACGTGTGTCTGCTTCCGATCCCGATCTTCGGATGCCGCCGGAACATGAAGGTGAGCAATTCACTCCGGCACAGATTCGACTACTCCGCGACTGGATCAGTGAAGGAGCACCCGCGCCGGTTGATGAACAACCGGAAGCGGACCCTCAGGCGCATTGGGCGTTTCAGCCGATCGTGCGTCCTGCTGTCCCGCAAGTCGCAGATGTCAGATGGAACGGCAATCCGATTGATGCATTCATTTCGGCACGACATCAAACCGTCGGCGTGACTCCTCAACCCGCCGCGTCGTCTCAGCAGTTGTTGCGACGCCTGACGTTCGATCTGATCGGACTGCCTCCTTCACCCGAACAGGTGGCGGCTCTCAGCGAAGAGATGTCGGACGACTGGTATCAGCGAACCGTCGACGAACTCCTGGCGGATGCTCGACATGGCGAACGCTGGGCGCGGCACTGGATGGATATCTGGCGCTACAGTGACTGGTGGGGACTGGGCCAGCAGTTGCGTCGCAGTCAGAAGCATATCTGGCACTGGCGGGATTGGATGATTGAATCTCTGAATGCTGACATGGGCTATGACGAGATGGTGCGTCTCATGCTTTCTGCCGATGAGCAGTATCCCAACGATCTGGACAAACTCAGAGCAACAGGTTACCTCGCGCGAAACTACTGGCTCTTCAATCGCACTCAGTGGATGGACGAAACAATCGAACATGTCAGCAAGGGAATGCTCGGCCTGACAATGAATTGTGCGAAGTGCCACGACCACAAATACGATCCGATTGCGCAGGTTGACTACTATCGCATGAGAGCGATCTTTGAACCGTATCATGTGCGACTCGATGTTTTGCCTGGCCAACCGGACCTGAATCGGGACGCGATTCCTCGGGCCTACGACGGCGCAATTGAAGAACCGACATACGTGCTTGTTCGTGGAGACGAGAAGAACCCGGACAAGTCAACGGTGATTGAGCCAGGTGTACCGGCGAGCATCGCGGCAGGTGAATTTGCCGTGGAGACCATCGCACTTCCCCTCGACGCCTGGCAACCCGAGCGCCGTGACTGGGTTCTTGAGGCGCATTTGACGGACGCTCAGCAGGCACTTGATAAGGCGAACAGGAATAGATCCGCAGCGACGGTGAAGATCGCTGGTGCAAAAAAGGATTCTTCCGAGTCGAACGATGCAGCCGCTCAGCAGGAACTGAAAGTGGCCAACGCGGCAGCCAATGTTGCGGCTGCGAAGCTCGCAAGCATTCAACGACGCGCTGAAGCAATGAGGGAATTGTGGAGGAGTGACGATGCCAAAGGCTCCACCAAGGAAGCTCGAAGCAGCGAAGAAGCTGCGATCCAGGCAGAACGGGATCTCGCCGTTAAAGTGGCTCAGCATTCTGTTGCTGTTGCAGAACTGGAACTGCTCCGTGCTGCAGAAGACAAGAAGGCGGCCGCCGAAAAGAAACGCAAAACATCCGCTGATTCCCTCGCAAAGGCGAATGCAGCAGCCAAAACAGAGATCAAAGACACAGACCAGTTTACTCCTCTGACGGGCGCCAGGTGGACACCGACACGGTTCATGTTTTCCGGGAAAGATGATCCGGAAGTCACGTTTCCGGATCACAGCACCGGTCGTCGAACAGCGCTCGCCACCTGGATCACGGACCGTCGTAATCCGCTCACCGCACGCGTTGCTGCAAACCACATCTGGACGCGACACATGGGGCAGTCACTGGTCCCGACTGTATTTGATTTTGGACGCAACGGGGAACCTCCCACTCACCCGAAACTCCTCGACTGGCTGGCAGCTGAGCTCATGGACAACAACTGGAGCATGAAACATCTGCATCGTCTGATCGTGAATTCGGAAACGTACCGATTGAGTTCTTCTGCAGCGAATCAAGAATCGAATGTCGAACGAGATCCAGACAATCACACCTGGTGGCGACGCGATCCGATTCGTCTGGAATCTCAGGTCATCCGTGACTCCTTGCTCGCTCACGCGGGGACGCTGGATTCCACGATGGGCGGGCCATCTGTTCCCAAAGCGCAGCAGCCGACTTCCACAAGAAGGAGTATGTACTTCTTTCATTCCAACAACGAACGCAATCTTTTCTTAACGACATTCGATGAAGCATCTGTCACAGAATGCTACCGCCGTGAGCAAAGCGTGGTGCCTCAACAGGCACTGGCCCTGACCAACAGTAAACTGATTCACGACACGGCACCGCAGATTGCGAAGCAACTGGGTGAGGGAGTCAGGGACGATGTTGTGTTCATTCAGAAGCTGTTTTCCGTTCTGTTGGGGATGGAAGCTGATGCTGCTGAGATTGCGGCCTGTTCAAATGCACTTGTACAATGGCGCACTGTGCAGAAGAATTCGGAAGAAGAGGCGCGGACCCATCTTGTATGGTCACTCATCAATCACAATGACTATGTGACGCTGCGATAGGTGAACAGATGACTCGATCGAATCAGGCATCATCGACGCGGCGGGGCTTCCTTTCGGGAGCTGGCACTGGTTTCGCCAGCCTGGCACTCGGAGCGATGCTGCAACGGGATGGTTATGGGCGAGACGGCATATGGGCGCCTCCCACCGGGGAGCCTCATTTTGCTCCGAAAGCAAAGAGTGTCATTTGGCTGTTCATGAATGGCGGCGTCAGCCACATGGAGAGCTTTGACCCCAAACCGATGCTCAACCGATACGCCGGCAAGACGATCGCAGAAACGCCGTTCGCCGATACTCAGGATCCAAAGAAGCTGGCGATTGAACGACTCACCGTCCCGGATGCCAACGGAAATCAGCGAAACAAGCTGTACCCCCTGCAGATCGGATTTCGGAAGCACGGGCAAAGCGGGATCCAGGTCAGCGACTGGTTTCCCAACATCGCTCGCAACGTGGACAAGCTGGCGATTGTGCGGTCGATGTGGACAACCGACAGCAATCATGGCGCTCAGACTCAGTTTCATTCCGGGCGGCATTCGAACGACGGCGACTTCCCGAATCTGGGCGCGTGGGTGAACTACGGTCTGGGATCGCTCAACGACAACCTGCCTCAGTTTATTTCCATTGGACGACGGGAGTATTGGAATAAACGCGACGGACACTATCTGGGTCCGGCTCACGATGCGGTGCCGTTGAGGATCGACCCGAAAAAACCGGTCGATTTCGGAAGCTCTGCCGGAAAGATGTCGCAGGGCTCTCAACAGATCGGCAAGTCCCTCATCGAGAAGCTCAACGGCTTAAGACAGGCCGATTATCCCAACGATTCGGCACTGAAGGCTCGCATTCAATCGTACGAACTGGCATTCCGGATGCAGCAGTCAGTCCCCGATGTCGTCGATTTTTCAAATGAGACAGCGGAAACTCAGGCGATGTACGGCCTGAATAATCCAAAGAGTCGCGATTTCGGCATGCAGCTGCTGGCTTCACGAAGATTTGTTGAACGCGGCGTACGGTTCATTCAGATTCAGCATGGAGCCGGAGGGGCCGGAGCGTGGGATGCTCATGGTGCTTTGAAAGCCAATCACACACGAAACTCGCTGGCCGTCGATCAACCGATTGGCGGACTGCTGGAAGATCTGGAACAACGTGGACTGCTGGATGAAACGCTGGTTGTGTTTGCCACAGAATTTGGCCGGACGCCGGGGTCTCAGGGATCAAACGGTCGCGACCATCACATCTTCGGATTCAGTGTCTGGATGGCCGGAGGCGGATTGAAGCAGGGCGTGGTTCACGGAGCGACGGATGAAATCGGTTTCCACGCTGTGCAGGATCGTCATTATGTCACAGACGTCCACGCGACCATTCTGAGGCAACTGGGACTGGATTCCCGCGAACTGGAGCTCCCGGCTCGCAAGCGACTTGAAATCGATCATGGTCGCGCGATTGACGACATCATTGCTTAAAAAACCTCTATGTCTGTGTCAGGTTGGTGATCCACAGGCACTGGTAAGGAGCAACTTCCAGAGTTGCCGCGAGGTCCGGGTACTCAGTTCCCGACAGCAGATCATGCCAGCTGTCCAGTGAGATCAGATTCAAATCGGTGAGTCTCAATTCCTGTGTCCGGTTCGTCATGTTGTGGACGGCGAAGATACTTTGATCGCGATCTCTGCTTTGCCGCCAGAATGCGAAGAATGGGTCGCCCACTTGCAGTGTGAACTGTGTTGCATTCGGATGAAACGCCGGCTGTTTTCGTCGGATGTTCAACTGTCGTGTGAGCTCCCTGTAGACAATGCTTTGCTGGCTCTTCGGATCGTCCAGAGCGGCTTCCAGAGTCTCCAGATCAAGATGATGCCGATTGATTGACCGGTTGTGCCCGGACTCCCGAACTCCTTCTTCATCGTTGGGAGTAGCGAACAGACTGTGGATGTAGAACGCCGGAATTCCTTCGACCGCCATCATCACAGTCTGTGAACACAGAAATCGCGGCACCTGCCAATCGTCTTCACCTTCAACCGTGCCTTTCATTGCATCGAACAAGGAAATGTTGAGTTCGTAGACTCGTTCGCCACCATCGGCACTCTGTCGTGTGGAGACACGGCCTCCGAAGCGGATGATGGCATCCACCATCTGAGCCTGTTCCTGTTCCGACAGCAGCCCTTCGGCAGGCCGCATTCCAATCCCGTCATGCGACGCGGTGAAATTGAGGTAAGTGCAGCCGACGGGAGCGGGCGGCATGCTCATCAGCCACCTCTTCAGGTAATTGGTTTCTCCGGAAATCAGGGAATGCACCAGTAATGGGGCGAGACTGAAGTTGTAGACGGCGTGTGCCTCGTTGCGGTTGCCAAAGTAAGACAGGTTTTCGTGATTCGGCACATTGGTTTCGGTGATGAGTAGTGTTCCGGGCGCGAGAGCGTCGACAATCGTTCGCAGCAGCCGAATGACTTCATGCGTTTCAGGAAGGTGCATGCAGTTGGTGCCAGGTTCCTTCCACAGAAATCCGACGGCGTCGAGGCGGAAAATGCTGACGCCATGTTCCAGGTACAGCCGAATGATCCGCAGAAACTCCATCAGCACGTTGGGGTTGCGAAAGTTCAGATCGACCTGATCGTGACTGAAGGTGCACCACAATCGTTTGAGACCGTCTTTGGTATTCGTGGGCCTCATCAAAGGCGACGTGCGAGGGCGAACGACCTGAGACAGATCGTCACCATCTTCGATCTCAACGAAGTAGTTCGATCCCGGATCGACTCCCTGAAGGTAGTTTTCAAACCATTGACTCCTGCTCGACACATGATTAATAACCAGGTCTCCCATCAGGCGATGAGAATCAGCGATCTGTGTGAGGTCGGACCATTCTCCCAGATCAGGATTCACCTCGCAGTAGTCAATGACAGCGAAGCCATCGTCTGAACTGTACGGTGAAAACGGGAGCACATGCACAGCGGAGAACGTACCACTGAGATGCCGTGTGAGGAATGATGCCAGCGTCTTCAGCGGAGCGACGGACGGTTCCTGAACTGAATTGCCGTACGTAATCAGCAGGCAGTCTTCGGGGCTCCAGTGGATCGGTCCGGAGGCAGAAGTCCGAAGATTGGCTGTGGCAAAGATTTCTGCCACGTCTGCGATCAGCGTGTCCGCATCTATCGCAGGATACAACACCTGAAAGTGCGCAGTAAGAGACAGGCGGAGTTCGGGGCTGATACTGGACGGAACTGGCATGAAGAAGACTCAGATGCGCGGTCACGGAGTGGCGTGAACGGGAATGGCTGTTTGACGATTGGAATTGAACTATTGGATCCTGTGGGGCTGCCCATGTGCTTCGCCAGCTCTCAGCGCAGTATGGCCTGTGTCGCAAATGGCTGCAACACGTTCTCCTGAACTGAGCCGTTCGTCGACAGATATGCCGGCAGTCCCGGAAGAAGGCCGACCACTGACTGCATCCTCCGCATTTCAGTTGGTTCACTCAGGATGAAATCCAGGATTCATCCAGTGCCTTCGAAGTATGAAAGTTACCATGGGGGTATGGTACGTCCTGTGGAGTTGTGCGATAGCTCGTCCAGGAGTGAGTCGGTTGTCCGTACTCTATTGCGCTGGCTGCAATGAGCCATTTGACGACGTGGATATGCGGTGCCCGCGCTGTGGTATGTCCGGCATGGAATCGTCTTCCGGGGGCGTACTGACAGATCCGGTGATCACCAGAGACGGTCAGGGGGTTTGTTCAGAGGTGGATCTCCAGGTGGATGACACGTTGCTGGAAGGGCAGCGAATCGACATCTATGAATGCAGTCGGCTGCTGGGTCGGGGCGGTATGGGGGTCGTTTATCTGGCGCACAATTCTGCGCTGCATCGCTGGTGCGCTTTAAAAGTCCTGTCTCCTCGTCGGACATCGGCTGATATCGACTACATTGAGCGGTTTTCAATTGAAGCTCGTGCGGCAGCCGCGCTGGTGCATCCCAACGTCGTAACAACTCATGCGTTCGGTACCGTCAATGATCGTCATTATCTCGAAATGGAATACGTCGCCGGGCGGGTTCTGCAGACGGAAATCGATGACCGAGGACCAATCGGGCCAATCCAGGCAACACAGGTGGCAGTCGGAATCGCAGATGGTCTGGCGGCGGCTCATCGACTGGGAATCATCCACCGTGATCTGAAACCGGACAACATTCTGCTATGTCCTTCCGGCCGTCCAAAGATTGGCGACTTTGGTCTGGCCAAGCGGGTGCAATCGGCGGAATCCGGACCGGTTCAACTGGCCGGGACGCCCAACTTCATGGCTTCTGAGATTTTTGAGGGTTCTCCTGCAACTCCTGCCAGTGATGTCTTTGCATTAGGAGTCTGTTACTACCTCATGCTTACAGGCAGGCTTCCGTTCGAAAGCGACAGCCTGAGTGGTCTGATGGCAGCGGTGATGGCGGGCAACTATCCGGCGGTGCGTGATGTAAATCCGTCTGTGCCTCTGGACATGGCGGAATGTGCTTCCATGATGCTGGCACGCAGTACGTCCAACCGCCCGGTCGATGGTTCAGCGGCCCGCCATATGCTGGAAGCTGTGCTCGGCGGGACGCGAGATCTGGGGTCACTCGTGTTTGACGCATTCGATGCCGTACCGATGGCCGAATGTCGAGCAAACGGAAAAGGTTTTGAAGTGCGACTGCAGCTTCCTGAAGGCCGCAGGCAGTCTGTGTTTCTGGACAACAGCGAACACAGGGCTGGAGAGCGTTTGTTGCTGATCTACAGTATCTGTTGCCCGGCATCGCCGCAGTTCTACGAACAGGCGCTTCGACTGAATGCGGAAGTCCTGCACGGTGGGCTGTCAATTCGGAACATCAACGGCGAACCCTGTTTTGTAATGGTCGACACGTATCCTCGAGCAACTGTGCAGGGAGAAGCGATCCGACGCAGCGTGGTTGAAGTCGGATTTCAGGCCGACAACATCGAACGGATGCTCACCGGGAAGGATGTCAACTGACGGAAGATCGGTCGCCGTTACGCTCGACGAATCTTTTCACGTCCGTCCACCACGTTGGCCGTTGCATTGCGAGTATCCAGGACCATTGTGGAGTGCTTTACGATTTCGTCAAAATCGTAGGCGGAGTGATCGGTGGCGATGAGTACACAATCCTGGCTTTGGAGATACTCAGGCGTCAGGTCCTGACTGGACATAGGTTCAACGTCGTAATGACGCATCGGCCGCAGCTTAGGGATGTGAGGATCGTTGTATGTCAGATCGGCACCGCGTTCGAGCAGTAGCTTCATCAGTTCGAAAGAAGGGCTTTCACGAGGGTCATCGACGTCCTTCTTGTATGCCATCCCAAGAATCGCGATCCGACTACCTCGAATCGGCTTGCCTGCATCGTTCAGAAACTCAGCCAGTCGATCAATGACATATCGAGGCATGCCGGCGTTGACTTCCCCCGCCAGTTCAATGAAACGAGTTGAAAGCCCCTGTCGACGTGCCAGCCATGTCAGGTAGAATGGATCGATCGGAATACAGTGGCCTCCCAGGCCTGGCCCGGGATAGAACGCCTGAAAACCGAATGGCTTGGTCTTGGCGGCGTTGATGACTTCCCAGACATCAATGCCCATGCGATCGAACAGCACCTTCAGTTCATTGACCAGAGCAATGTTCACGGCACGGTAAGTGTTTTCGAGGATCTTACAGGCTTCGGCAGCTTCGGTGCTGGCGACCGGGACAACCTGCACGATGGCATGGCTGTAAAGTTTGCAGGCCAGTTCTCGACTGGTGTCGTCACAGCCACCGACCACTTTGGGAATTCCGGCGGCGGTGTAATCCGGGTTGCCTGGATCTTCGCGTTCCGGACTGTAGGCGACGAAGAAATCGGTGCCGCATTTGAGTCCCGCTGGATTGTCCTCGAGAATTGGCACCATGACATCGCGTGTGGTTGTTGGATACGTTGTACTCTCCAGAATCACCAGCTGTCCGGGTCGCAGCACTTTGGCGATGGCACTGGCTGTTCCTTCGACGTATCTGAGGTCCGGGTCGCGGCTTTCACTGAGTGGTGTTGGGACGCATATCAGCAGGACATCAGCTTCATTGAGCCGTTCCATGTCTGATGTGGATTCGAGGACTTCGCGGTCGTTCCAGTCCTGAATCTGTTCGTTGGAAATGTGGCGGATGTAGCTTTCACCAGCTGTCAGCGAGGAGACCTTCGCTTCGTCTACGTCATAGCCAATACAGCGGAACCCGGCGTTGGTGAATGCACTGATCAGTGGCAGGCCTACGTAGCCGAGACCAATGATGCCGACCAGGGCCGTCTTCTCTTCGATCTTCTCGTCCAGTTCGGTTCCGGCGGCAGTGGCAGTCGTCTGACTCATGGATACTCTTAATTAATCAAAGGAAAGAAGACTCCAGCGACGCAATGATCCTTCACGCATGCAAGCCAAGCCTGCAAGTCTGTCAATCCTGACCAGTCGAACGCAAGTCCCGGTTCCAGATTTCCAGCCGATCCGGCGGGCTGACAGCTGGTCGCCGAGGACCTCGCAACTTAGACAGCCGGGGTAAACCGTTCTGCCGATATTACCCATTCTGCAACAATGCCGGAAATATGTGATTTTGGTCCAGGCCACATCGAGCGTCTGCCTCGATTCGTTCTAGAATTAGCCCGCAGGAGGACGTCGGACAGCCCCCGAGGTCGTGTCGTAACGGAATTGGTCGGTTGGCACCGTCCGCTGCAAGCATGCAGTCTGATACGCAGACACGTGCGGCATGCCTAACGACGACTACGGATTACGACAGACGGGCGCGAGTTCTAAAAAGGCCTTTCCTGTGTTTTGAGCAGAAAAGTCGAGGAAACTCCTAGCTATGGCGGTGCTCCAGCAGAAGACAGATTCCGCCGTTCTGTCGACATACCCACTGCTTTCCGATTCGATTCGTATTGGCCGGCAGCGCGACTGCGAGCTGTTTCTTGACTCGAAAGATGTCAGCCGGTACCACGCAAGAATCTTCTCCGCAGAAGGCCGGCATCTGATCGAGGATCTGGATAGTCGCAACGGAACGCTGGTCAATGGCATGTCGATCCAGGTTCCTGTTGTCCTTCAGGATGGAGATCTTATTCAGTTCTCCTCGCTGGAGTTCTTCTATCTGATTCATGCATCATCGGGCGATTATGCTTCGTCCGGGTTTTTGCCGTCCGTCTTTACGTTGGGGACAAATTCACATGACGGCCATGCAGAGTCAGCTCCTGTTGTTGTTAAACGGGGCGACCGAATCCTGCCGGAGTCCAGCGGATGTCAGCCACTGCAGTCTGAGACCGTCATTGCTCGCGTGGCCGCGGGCGGATCAAACGGCGGCTGGCCCACTCTGCAGGATCCAGCAAACAGGCTGGAAAGTGTGTTGGCTCTTCAGAACCGCCTGCGGACTGTGGGACTCAGTTCAGATTTGCTGACAGCTGCAGTGGAAGGATTGCTGGCGGCGTTCGAATCGGCTCATTCCGTCACGCTGCTGATGCGAAACCCTGATGGCATTGGCTTTAATGTAGCGGCCGCCAGTGCCCGATCGGCTGATGCAGAAGTCATGATCTCGCTTGCCGCTGTGGTTGCCGCCATGGAGTCGGGGGACGCCCTGGTATGCTTCGAAAGGCACACAGCTGCTCCTGAATGCAGTTCAGATGATGCGGAACGAGCGTTGAGGTATCTGGTGTGCGCACCCTTGACCAGTATCGCCGGTGCTGCTTACGGTGCCATCCAGATCGAATCCTCCGAAGCCAACCCATTTGAATCGGCCGATGCCGGCCTGCTCGCCGTACTGAGTCACGTTATCTGCTGCCATCTCGACTGCTCACATGCCGCCTCGTCAGCTCATGGACGAATCTTGCTTGATCGTTCCACAAAAACCGCAGATACCCTTCGACGCGCCGTTGGGCCCATGCATCCTCCTCGGATTGAGGGATTCGAGGTCCAGCACCGTGTGCTGACAGTGCCCGATATCGCAGCTGATCTGGTCGATACACTGCGACTCAGCGATGGAAGACTGGCCTGCTTTGTCCTCGACGTTCCCGGTCGAGGGCAGCCTGCGACCGAACTGATGGCGGGGATCGCCAGTGTGGTCACTCGAGCGTTGATTGAATCCGGTTCGCCTGCGGACGCCATTCGTGTCGTGGAAGACCATCTTGGAAGTCGAATGCGAGAAGTTCCGCTGGTCACTTCGATCTGCATCGCAATTCTGGATCGAGAACGGTCTGCCGTGACTGTCTCTGTCGCTGGTCACTGTCCAGCCTATCATGTTTCCGGTGAATCGGTTGATGCTCTGATGGAATCAGGATTGACAGGCCCGCCTCTGGGCCAGCCGCGAGACGCCTATCAGGATTTCGAAATCTGCCTGGCGGACAATGATGCACTGCTGCTGTGTTCGGATGGCATCGCGAAGGTTGCTCATCCCAATGGACAGATCGTGCCGCAGGAACAGATTCAGGAACTTATCGTGAATGTCGCGAAGCGTGACCGTGACGGACTGGCCGCCCGGATTGCCGAACAGGTTGACAATCTACGCGACAATGTCCCTTTGAAGGACGACATTGCGCTGCTGACAATTCGAAAGACGGGTGGCCGAACCTCGGGCACGAAACCATTTCGGCTTCGGGACGACGGGCTGGCTTCATGACGGACGTACCGGCATCGTCGAAAGATGTCCTGGGACCGGATGGCAGCATTGCCCGTCGCCTTCCGAACTACGAACATCGTCCCGAACAGCTTGCCATGGCCGAGCAGATCGAGCACGCTGTTCGAACCGGCGAGCACCTGGTTGCCGAAGCCGGAACAGGAGTCGGCAAGAGTTTTGCTTACCTGGTTCCTGCGATTCTGGCATCTCGCACTCGGTCTGCCGGAGCGAAGAAGAAACGAATCGTTGTTTCCACCAACACGATCAGTCTGCAGGAACAGCTGATCGCTCGCGATATTCCGTTTCTGCAATCCGTTCTGCCAGTGGAGTTTTCCGCTGTTCTGGTGAAGGGCCGTGGGAACTATATCAGCCTGCGGCGCACCGAACGCACTGTCAGCCGTTCAATGCAGAAGACCATGTTCGCCACGGAGGAACAGATCCAGCTCCGACAGATCGTCGACTGGGCTGAGGTCACAACCGATGGCAGCCGAGCCGACCTGCCGTTTCGTCCTGCTCCCGCGCTGTGGGACGAAATTGTCAGCGATCATAGTGACTGTCTGGGGAAAGCGTGCCCGCATCGTAGTGACTGCTTCTACTATCGAGCTCGCAGTCGGGTGTGGAATGCTGACCTGCTCGTCGCCAATCACGCGTTGTTTTTCTCAGATCTGGCGTTGCGGCGGGAAGGAGCCAGTATTCTGCCTGACTACGACACAGTTATTTTTGATGAAGCCCACACCATCGAAGGTGTTGCCGCCAACCACATGGGGCTGTCGGTTTCCGAAGGCCAGTTTACTTATCTGCTGAATCGGCTGTACAACCCGAAAGGCGATCGAGGCCTCATGGCTGTGCATCGGCTTGCAGATGGCATGGAACGAGTTGCCTCAATTCGCGCTGCCTGTCGTCAGTTCTTTCCCGATGTTGATGACTGGTGTCGCCGATTCGGACAGTCCAATGGACGAATTCGCCAACCAGTCGAAGTTCTCAACATTGTGTCGCCGCGTCTTCGGGATCTGGCCGCTTACCTGGAAACGCAGGCTGGCAGGCAACACAAGGAAGACGATCAGGTCGAACTCACTTCGGCTGCGAACCGATGCCAGGCTTTGGCCGAGAACCTGGACGCGTGGTGTAATCAAAGTCGTGAGAACAGTGTCTACTGGCTGGAGAAGAAGGGAGCCCGAAGAATCGTGACGATGACCAGTGCACCGATTGAAGTTGGCCCGCTTCTGCGCGAGCACCTGTTCAACGAAGTGTCATCCGTTATTTGTGCAAGCGCGACACTTGCTGTCGGAAGTCGCGATTTCAGTTTCTTCCGTTCGCGCGTGGGCCTCACCGACGGAGCTGACAGTCTTCACGGAAGCCCGTTTGATTATTCGCAACAAACACGCCTGATCCTGTCTCGCAACATGCCCGATCCGGGGAGCAAAGCTGTGGAATTTCAGGAAGCCTGCATCCTGCGAATGAAACGGCATCTGCTGGAAACAGGCGGTCGTGCCTTCGTGCTGTTCACCAGTTACAGCATGCTCCAGTTTTGTGTGGACCGGATGAACAGCTGGCTGTCTGACAACAACCTGACACTCTACGCTCAGAGTCAGGGAATACCTCGATCAGCGATGCTTGATCGATTCCGCAACGATGAACGCGCCGTCCTGTTCGGCACTGACAGTTTCTGGCAGGGAGTGGATGTGCAGGGTGAAGCACTTCAAAACGTAATCATTCCTCGTCTGCCGTTCAGCGTTCCCGACCACCCGCTGTTGCAGGCTCGAGTTGATGCAATCAAAGCGCGGGGAGGAAACCCGTTTCGGGAGTATCAGATTCCGGAAGCCGTCATCAAACTGAAGCAGGGGTTCGGCCGACTGATTCGTTCGCGTGCAGATACCGGACGAGTTGTCATTCTGGACCCTCGGTTGCTGACGAAGTCGTATGGACGCCTGTTCCTCGCCAGTCTGCCGGACTGCCGTGTCGAAGTGGACGACGGAGAATCGGTGACTCCGGTGGAATCCGCAACCTAGAGACATCACCTGGCGCGGCTGTTATGATGGCATCGCACGTAGTGCTGCGTCGTAGACCAAAGTGTTTGAGATCCGTTGAGCGTTGTCCGGTCATTCTCTCATGACAAACCCTTCGCCTCAGGAAAAGCCAGCAGCCGACGAAGATTCGGTCCCCGATCCGGATCTCGCGCGCACGCGCGTTCCGGATGCGGACAATCCGAAGTCAGGCAGTGGTTCAACCGTGGCAACCGGATCGATTCTGGATGATGACTGGTCACTGGGGCCCGCCCCCAGCATGCCGGATTCTGGAACGCCTGCGGGGAGTTGTCGCACGGATTTCAGGAGTCTTGCCATCGGTGCCGTGATCGATGACTATCAGATCCAGAGAGTCCTTGGTACTGGCGCGTTCGCTACTGTCTATCTGGCGCTGCAACTTTCGTTAAACCGTCTGGTCGCACTCAAGGTGACCGGTGACCTGGGACACGAAGGTCGTCGGATGGCCCGACTGGAGCATTCCAACGTTGTTCAGGTCTACTCCGAACAGATTCTGCAGGACAGTAAGATCAGACTGCTGAGCATGCAGTACGTTCCCGGGCCCACACTGCAGACAGCTTTAACAGCGCTGGCAGGTCGCTCTCTGGAGTCCAGCTGGAGTGGTTCTGATCTGCTGGAACAGATTGACGGGCTGGCCGGAACTGTCATGGTAATTCGCCCGGATGACTTTGCCGTGCGCCAGCAGCTCAGGAAGATGGACCATCAGCAGGCCGCCTGTTTTCTGACTGCGGAACTGGCGAATGGTTTGCACTATGCCCACAGCCACGACGTTCTGCATCGAGATATCAAACCGGCCAATATTCTGTTGAATGCATACGGTCGCCCTTTACTTGTGGATTTCAACCTGGCTGAAGAAACGAACGCTGGCTCGGAAGATCAGGGTTTGGTTGGTGGCACGCTGGCGTACATGTCCCCTGAACATCTCAGGGCCTTTGAATACGTTCAGGACACCAGCATTCAGGTTGGCCCCAAAGCTGACGTTTACAGTCTCACGCTGGTGCTCGTGCACATGCTGAATGGCCGCGTGCCGATGCCGGAAACGGATTCCGGAAAGCCGACCGGAGGCAGTAAGGCCATCGCGATCGGATCGCTCCGAGAGTTGCGCGCGGAATCGTGTTCGATCGGGTTTGAGGACCCGACTCCATCGCAGGCATCCCTGGAAGCCGTCGTTCGGCGTGCGACTCATCCGGATCCCGATCAACGAACAGAATCTGCGGAGTTCCTCAGCCAGGAACTGATCGGATGCCAACGGCTGCGCGACATCGAAACCAGCCGAGTGATGCAGCATCCTCTCATGGAGTTTGCTTCTAAGCGACCGGTAACGGTTTTCGCCTTTCTTGGTTTTACTCCACAGGTGATCGCCAGCATCATCAACATTATGTACAACAACGCGCGGGTTCCGGAACTTCAGACAGTTTCTGATGTGCCAACTGACGACGTTGTCGCTGCCTTTGTGCGAGTCACGATTGGATACAACGTTGTCATCTGGCCGATTGCAATCGTACTGGTTGCCCTTCTGCTGAAGCGACTCATGCCAGCCGTCCGTATGGAACCATGCGCAACGGAACAGGAAGAAACCGGACAACGTCGGGTGGTCGTGCGGCTTCCGTATTACCTGCTGGTCGTCGCCGCGTTAGGCTGGGTCCCTGGAATCTTCATCTTCCCGATCGGCCTGTGGATGCTGGTCGACGTCGCATTCATTCCAACGGCCATCCACTTTGCCCTCAACTTCGCAACGTGTGCGCTGATCGCGATCATCTACTCCTATCTCGGACTTGCATGGTACGCGGCATCTGTTTGCTGGAGACGTCATTGGTATTTTCCTCGTCGCTTTATGTCACTCAGCATCGACGACGAGTTTCAACACTATCCCCGAGACCTCCAGTGGGCGCGTGTGGGTGCCGCCGTCGTGCCACTGATGAGTTGCATGCTGTTGATCGCGTTTGCAGATTCATCGGGCACCAACGAACATGATCCGTCTGGTCTGCTGCGGATGCTGCAACTGATCCTGATTTCCCTCGGCATGCTCGGCCCTCTTATCGCCAACCAAATCGCCTCAACGGTTACCGAACGCCTGAGAACCTATTCGGGCGCGTAGGCAGATCGGCGATACGCAGGTTACAGTTTGCTGTCGAAACACATTCGAACCGATTATAGACGAGTGCTATCTGGTAGTATGATGTCAATCACGGCAGAACACACTCAGGTAAACCCATAGAGCGCGCCGGTTGATGTTGGCGAATCGTTGAAGACTCATCGAGGACTCACGGTTCCAGGTTGCGCCCTGAGATTTGTCCGGATTGGTGCTGTTGCCGGTATCACAAGCGGTGTCGTGATGGCGACGCTGGATCTCCTTGGATTCAGCGCCACAGCGATCATCCTCATGCCGGGACTCATGTTCGGAATCGGGTTGTCATTCGCGATCGACCGATACATCGGGGTTTTCGCCGTCACCCGAAGAGTCATCCTCATTCCTGGCTGCCTGGCGGGATTTGGAATCATCGGAGCTGTCCTCGAGTTTACAGCCATCAATTTCACCCACTCGTATCTGCAACAGCCCACAATCCGCTGTGCCACCTACCTGGCAGCATCTGCGACGGGATTCCTGCTGATCGCCACACTGCTGTCGTGGGTTATTGATGTGTTTCGTTGGAAAAGCCACTTGTCGCTGTGGTTCATCGGAACGTCAGTTGGTTTTGTGGCGATCTCTGCAGTTCTTGAGTTGAGCAGAATCACGGGACAAGCGTCTGTGTCCATGTTGGTCGCCAATACAGCATTTCAGGTCATCACTCTGGGAGCCATCGGCTGGAAATTGGCAGTTGCTCAGACTTCGCAGATCAAATCGCAACAGACATAGTTCCTGCCGCGATTCCGATGGCACTACAACACTGTTGACCTGCGTCACTCCGTCCCGGCGAACATTTTGTTCATCATGGAATACATGGCCATTCCGTTTCCGGCCAGGTGGTCAAGTCCGTCGACATACAACGTCGTTCCGCTGATGTACGACGACAGGGGGCTTGAGTAGAACATCACGGCGTTGGCCACATCTTCTGTCGTCCCGAAGCGTTTCATGAGATTCTCCTGGCGAGCTTTGTCAAAGAATAATTTCATGGCGTCCGGGTAGGTTTCGAGGCCTGATGATTCGATCACACCGGGGGCAATGGCGTTGATACGGATGTTGTACTCAGCCCATTCCTGAGCGAGCGTCTTTGTCAGATTGTCGACTCCTGCCCGAGCGGCACCGGTATGAGCCATCCCGGGAAAGCCGCGAAACATGTTCGCGATGATATTGACGATCACGCCTTCCTGCTGAGGAATGAAGAAACTCTTTGCCATCTGCTGCGTCATGAAGAATGTGCCGTTGAGGTTATTGTTAATCACTGCCATCCAACCCTTCTCTGAGATCGCTTCCGCCGGCGAAGGGAACTGACCTCCCGCGTTGTTCACGAGGATATCCAGCCGTCCGTGTGTTTCCTGAATGTGGTCGGCCAGAGCCGTCACCTGTTCGGTATTCCGGATGTCGCACGCAAAATGAGCACACGGGCCTGACTCCGCCAGCTCCTGAGCAGCCGCTTCCAGTTCGACGGCCTTGCGAGAGGCGATGACAACTTTCGCTCCCAACTGCAGGTACATCTTCGCAATCCCGTAACCAATTCCGCTCCGTCCTCCCGTGACCAATGCGACTTTGTTCTGAAACAGATTGTGTTGGTACATTCGAACTGGTTCCGAGAAGTTACTGCGGCAGCGACTGGAGAGACCAATCCTGATAGTCGATTGGTGTGGACTGTAAGTTAAGTAGTCTCACCTGCATTCAGCAATTGGCAGATGGTTGCGGCGGGAACGTTTTCTGCTGAGTTAAATCTGCTCCCTGTTCGAGGAACTTCGTCGCCGGCAAGCACTGTCCTATGCATACGGCACGGCAATTGCGGTTCGTCCGGAGAGACCAGTTAACCACGCTGATGTACTCAGACACGAACGGTTCATGGATGCGAAACTGCACGCAAAAAGTCCGGGATGCCCGGTTTTCCAGCATCGATCAGATGTTGGTACCTGTGAATCTCAGGCTTACAGGTCGATTCTGCCCCGTGAACTATCAAGTGGGCCCGACAGGGTGACAGCGGACCATTCAATGAGCTTCACCTTCTAACTACTGTGAGTAAACGGATTATGTTCGGGAAGTCAGGGACGAAAGTACGAGTGTGGCCGGGGCGGCCTTATCCTTTGGGAGCCACCTGGGAGGGGAATGGCGTCAACTTCGCCATCTTTTCGGCGAACGCCACTCGGGTCGAACTGTGTTTGTTCGATTCTGTAGACGATCAGCGGGAGAGCTATTGCGTTCCTCTGCGTGAGCAGACCGATCTCGTGTGGCATTGCTTCCTTCCTGATATTCGTCCGGGGCAACTGTACGGCTATCGTGTTCACGGACCGTATGATCCGGCGAATGGACATCGATTCAATGCCAACAAGGTGCTGCTGGATCCCTATGCAAAAGCAATTGGGCGAGACATCACCTGGTCCGATACCATGTTCGGGTATCGTATTGGTGACAGCCGACAGGATCTGTCATTCGACGACCGGGACAACGCGGCTCATGCGCCGCTGGCAATGGTCACAAGGCCTTCATTTCGATGGAAATCGGACCGACCGCCACGAACGCCGTGGCATCAGACGATCATTTATGAAACTCATGTTCGAGGATTCACAAAGCGTCATTCGGATGTGCCGGAAAAGCAGCGAGGCACTTTCGCCGGACTGGCTTCACCAGCGTCCATTCGACACCTCCGCCGACTGGGCGTAACGGCCGTTGAATTGATGCCCGTTCATCATCACGTCAACGATCGCCATCTTGTGGAAAAGGGACTGTCGAACTACTGGGGCTACAACACGCTGTCATTCTTTGCCCCGGACACTCGGTATGCGGAATCCGAAGTGCGCGGGTCGGTCGGCGAGTTCAAGAAGATGGTGCGTCGGCTTCATCGTGCCGGGCTGGAGGTCATTCTTGATGTCGTCTACAACCACACCGGCGAAGGCAATCATCTGGGACCAACGCTGTCGCTGCGTGGAATCGATAACGCATCCTACTACCGACTGCTATCCGATAATGGTCGGTATTACATGGATTACACGGGCTGCGGTAACACCCTCAACATGCTGTGCCCGCATGTGCTGCAGTTGATTATGGACAGCCTGCGCTACTGGGTGCAGGAAATGCATGTGGACGGTTTCCGCTTTGACCTCGCCAGCACGCTGGCCAGAGAACTGCACGAAGTCGATCGACTGGGAGCGTTCTTTGACATCGTTCATCAGGATCCGATTCTGTCTCAGGTGAAGCTGATTGCAGAGCCGTGGGATCTCGGCGAAGGCGGATATCAGGTTGGCAACTTTCCAATTCTGTGGACGGAGTGGAACGGCAGGTACCGCGATACCGTTCGCAGCTTCTGGCGAGGCGACGGTAATACGGTTTCCGAGTTTGCTACGCGGTTATGTGGCAGCAGTGATCTGTACGAACACAGCGGTCGCAAGCCGTATGCCAGCATTAACTTTATCACGTCGCACGACGGTTTCTGTCTGCGGGATCTGGTAAGCTACAACCAAAAGCACAATCACCAGAATGGTCACAATAACACGGATGGTGACGAGCACAGCCTGAGCTGGAATTGCGGCGTGGAAGGTCCGACGGGCGATCCGGACGTCTGTGAACTGCGGCTCCGGCAAATCCGAAACTACATTGCGACGTTGATGCTGTCACAGGGCGTTCCCATGCTCTGCGGCGGCGACGAGCTGGCTCGCACCCAACAGGGCAACAACAACACGTATTGTCAGGACAACGAACTCAGCTGGCTGAACTGGGATCTGGGCGAGGACGATAAGCAGCTTCTTCAGTTCGTCGAAAACACCATACGAATCAGGAAGAAGAATCCAGTGTTGTGTCGGAGACGCTTTCTGGAAGGCAATGATGTTCGAGGCTCGGAGTCGGCCGACATCACCTGGTTCGATGCTTCCGGACGAGAAATGCAGGATGCTGACTGGCATTCTCCTGGCGCTCGTGTCTTCGGCGAACGGCTGAACGGGAAGATGATTAATGAGTTTGATACGCGTGGCCGAGCCATCACCGGTCATACGCTGGCAATTCTATACAATGCGTCGGACGGCCCGGTCGGATTCGTCCTTCCCGAAGTAGACAAGGCGGAGTACTGGTGGCCGATTCTGGATACCGCCGTCTGGCGGCCAGCGAAGAAGCCATTCCACGGAGGCGAACCGATTGCGATGGAGGGCCGATCCATCATCGTGCTGCGGCTCCGCCGAATTCGTCCAGCGTTTGCTTCACAGTTTCTGCTGCCTCGACGAACGCCTGTTGAATCAGCTCCTCAGCCGAAACTACACCCCGAAGCGGTGCTGCAAAAGAAATCAGCGTGATACAGAAGGAAGACTCAGCAACGGCCATTCACGAATGTCTTTGCCTGGTGGGTTCCCGAAACAGGAAAAGAAGACACAATGCTGGCCGATGGGAGCCAGTGTGACAGATTCTCGTCTTCTTCAATACTTCACTTTGAAATCCCTCCATGCAGTTTCCACGCTCCTCAGGAATCCTTTTGCCGGTCTTTAGTCTGCCTGACAGTCC
>Ga0180430_10000167_pt1 | contig 74516 bp, 59 predicted proteins | sample SS_ome_9_FD_132999 | JGI IMG/M metagenome (GOLD analysis project Ga0180430, IMG submission 132999) | Hypersaline lake sediment archaeal communities from the Salton Sea, California, USA - SS_1_S_2 metaG | ecosystem: Environmental > Aquatic > Non-marine Saline and Alkaline > Hypersaline >...
ACCCCATCTTTATTCATTTGTTCATTCCACATACTTCCAGCGACTTCCGCTGGTCGGGGGCTCGCGATGACGGCCGGACCGCTTCTTCTCCAATTCTTCGCGCATCAGGACTGACGGTGTGGGGATCTCCAGTTCGTCGTACACCTCGCACCGGTCCACGAGCTCCGCGGCGAGGATCATCAACAGCACCGGCAGCGGGGCCGGTCCCGGCACCCTGGCCAGCCAGATTGAACCCGCGGCCAGCAGGCCGACGCGCACCAGCGAGCAGAGCGGCCTGATCGCCAGGCCCTGCCGCTGCCGCGCCACCTTGCGCGCCACGTAAAGGGCCATCTTCAGGGTGGAGATGACCAGTGCCGCGTTCAGCGCCCCGCTGGCGGCGGCAGCGATGAACAGTGCCGTGGGCAGCACCAGGGCGCTGTGCAGGAGCCCTGAACCGCGGATGCGGGCCACGCGGTAGACCATGTCGGCCGAGAGTGCCGCAGCGAGGCCCAGCACCGCTGCCGTCCATCCCAGCCAAGATCCGCCCCCGTCAAGCCAGAGCGAAATCGTCCCGGCCAGGAGGAAACCGCCGTAGAACAGCACTTCCCTGCTGAGCCACGAGGCATCCGCGTGCATCCCGGCACGCCAGGCCCGGCCCTTACGGCCCAGGTGCAGGGCACTGAACAGCAGTCCGGCCAGGCCGGCTCCGGAGAAGAGCCGCCAGTCCGGGGCCGGTGCACCGAACCGCGAGGCCACGAACAGCCCGGCCAGCAGGGCGAGGAGGAAGGTGAACAGGGCCAGGGGCCACTCCCCGGCCAGGGTGACCCGCGGCCCCGCAGGCGCGCAGACTTCCCGGGGGGGCATGGCCGGCGGCTCGGTCACCCGGGGGACCGTTCGCGATTCGGCCAGCGGCACCAGGCACAATGCAGGATTCGTATCGGCCATGGCGAAACCCGGGATGGACGGCAGCGGCTCGTCACCGAGTTCCGTCGACCAGCCGAGAGCGGCCGTGGGGCAGCCGGTGACACAGGCCGGCGCCACGCCCTCCCCCAGCCGTTCGTGGCACAGGGTGCACTTGGTCATCACCCCCCGGTCCTCGTCGAACCGCGGTGCGTCCCAGGGACAGACCCAGGCGCAGTACCCACACCCGAGGCACTTCGAATCATCGATGAGCACCGCCCCGGTCCCCGGATCACGGAAAAAGGCCCGGGACGGGCACTGCACCATGCAGGGGGCCTCGGCACAGTGGTGGCAGGCCAGGGAGAGGTGGAACGACTCGACTCCGGGTACGTGGGAAGCATTGAAATCACGCACCTCGCGCCAGGCGCTGTCCGGTGGCAGGCCATTGGTGATGACGCAGGCCAGTTCACAGGCCCGGCAGCCGGTGCAGCGGTTGAGGTCGACGACGAATCCGGCCGTCCCGCCGCTCATGATTCCCCCGCCCCCGCAGGCCCGGCCGGCGCCACCTGCACCAGATTGTCGTGAAACGCCGCCCCGTGGGCCATGTCGGTCTCCCGGCCCATGGAGGTGAGATTCACCGGGCCGCCTTCCTCCCCCCACCAGCCGTTGGGCATTGCCACGCAGCCCCGGCGAATGCCGGCATCGATCCGCGCGCTGACGGTGAACTCGCCGCGACGATTGAAAACCCGCACCGGGCCGCCGGGCACGATCCCCCGCACCGAAGCATCATCGGGGTGGAGCTGCAGTTCAGGGCCTTCCTCTCTCGTGCGGATCAGCTCGAGATTGCCGAACTGCGAGTGGATCCTGTTTTTCGTGTTCGGGGTAAGCAACTGGAGCGGGATCGCCGGATCGTGGTCCGGCCTCGCCGCCGACTCCCCGGGCAGGACACAGCGCGGCAGCGGGTCCACGCCCCAGCGGCGCCCGGCCTCTTCCGACCAGAGTTCGATCTTTCCCGAGGGCGTGGGAAAGACCCGGTCGGCGAAAGCCACCTCCACCGCCCCCGGCGCCGCCACCGGCCCATCGTCGAAATCAGCCAGCGAGAGGCCGAGGGGGGCGAGGCGCCTCTCGAGCCAGGTCCGTACATCGTCGTCGCCCGGCCCGGGTATCTCCTGGTCCAGGCTTCCCATCGGCCCCGGCCCATCAACGCCCAGACGACACGCCAGGTCGCGGAAGATGTCGGTCTCCGGCCGGACTTCGCCCGGCGGCTCGATGACCCGTGGACGGAGCTGCAGGTAGTGATGCCAGTACGCACCGATGATGTCGGTCTGCTCGAACATGGTCTTGGCCGGCAGGATGATGTCGGCCTCGCGGGCCGTGTCGGTGAGGAACTGATCCACCACGACCCGGAAGTCGAGGGCACGGAAAGCCTCTCGCACCCGCCCGGTCTCCGGGTTCTGGGCCAGGGGGTTGCCCCGCTCCACCCAGGCGAAGCGAAGCGTCGGATCGCCCTGCGCGAGCATGTCCCGCCCCAGCCGGGCGGTGGAGACCGAGACCCGCACCGCGTCGCCGTCGGTCTCCGGCGGGAAGCAGGCCACCGGGTCCCGGGGACCACCGAAAACGTGGGTCTGCAGGTTGGCATAGACCCACCCGCCGCCGGGCAGGCCAATGTTGCCGGTGACCACGGGCAGGCTGAGCAGGGCCCGCATGGTCTGGCCGCTGTTGGAGTAGCGCTGCATGCCGTAGCCGGTACAGACGGTTGCCGGTTTGATCCGGGCCAGCAGTCCGGCCAGGGTCTCGATGACCGGAACGGCCACGCCGCAGGTGCCGGACAGCTCGTCGAGATCGAGGTCCCGCACCATGGCGGCGAAACGCCGGTAGCCGAGCACATGCCGCGCGACGAAGGTCTCGTCCACGCCGCCCCGCTCCACCAGCAGTTTCGCCACGGCCAGAGCGAGAAAACCGTCGCTGCCCGGCCTTGGCTGGATCAGCAGTTCGGCCCGTTCCGCGCTCTCGGTGCGCCGGGGATCGACGACCACCAGCCGCGCCCCGCGATCCAGCGCCTGGTTGATGAAGACCTGCTGGTGGATATTGGTCTCCGCCGGGTTTTTGCCCCAGAGCACAATGAGCATGGCCCTGGCCAGGTCCCAGGGGGCATTGTGGATATTCTCGCCCAGAGTCAGCCGGGAGGCCTCCAGGCCGGCGGGCCAGCAGAGATCGCCGTAGGTGGTGGTGCAACCGCCGAAGCGGCGCCAGAAGGCGAGACTGCATTCGTTGAGCAGCCCCTTGGTGCCGCTGCCGGCATAGTGCAGCACGGCCCGCGGCCCGTGGGCCTCGCGCACCGCGGCGAGCCGTTGGGCGATCTCGTCCAGGGCCTCGTCCCAGCCGATCCGGCCGAAGGACCCGTCGGGCCTTCGCCGCCGAGGGTACAGCAGGCGGTCCGGGTGGTGCTGTCGCTCCACGTAGCTCAGCCCCTTGAGACAGGGCCCCTCGGCCGTGGCCCGATTTCCGGGATGGGGGTCAACGGCGGTAAGCCGCCCGCCCGCCACGGTAACCCGCATGGTGCAGGTGCTGTAGCAGTTCCGCGGGCAGGCTGTAGTGAACACGGGCATCGGGGTCTCTCCATCGGCCAGTCGGTGGGGATCAGAATACAGCATGCAGGGGCCGGTAGACAAAAGGGCGCCGGCATCAGCCCCCGGCGCCCGCTGGCTTCGTTCCCGGACAATGAACTTACTTGATGAAGAACGCCTCGACCCGGTACTTGTACGTCGACGGCTTGTTCGATCCGGAACACTCGCGGGTGAAGACCACCAGCCCCCGTCCAGCGCCGAAGGCGATATCCACGTCCTGTGCCGAACCGATGTTCTTGAAGGGGATCGATCGGCTCCCCACCGATCCGCCCGCCGTCACGCGCACCACACCGGGAACCGGCGAACAGCCCCCATGGGTGAAGGCGATACCGTAATGCTGACCGTCCCAGTCGATGGCCGGCTGCATCTCCAGGCTGCCCTTGACGATGGCGCCCTGGTAGTGCACCGACTGCGATCCGTACGTGCCCAGACGAAAACCGTGAATGTCGGGCCAGGCGTTGGGTGCCTTGCCCGCGTCCGATTCGAACGCACCGAAGAAGGTCCCGTCGGGAGCGGCCGCCACCTCCGGACGGTCCACGCGGTCCCAGGGCTGGGAGACGATACTAACCACCGTTTTGGGCGGGCTGGCCGTGAGCACCGATCCCTGCAGCTTCAACCAGATGGCGATGATTTTCTCCTTCTTCTGCGTCGTGGCGGAATAATCGTAAGCATCGAAGACCAGCACCCCTTCTCCCCGCGAGGCATTGAACGCCAGGCTCTGACCTTCGTGCGGCCGGCAGGCGTTGGTGAGATTCATCAACACCTTCCGCCCCGGCCGTACGGTGCCGCCGCCGGTGACAAATCGCCCGACCAACCGGTCCTCCCACTGGGTGCCGCCGGTGAGTCGCCTGCGATAGGTGACGAGGAACCCGTTGCTCGTGGAAGCCACCTGGGGCGCTCGATACTGCCAGGTGGACCAGTTCACCGGACAGGTGCTGCACGGCTGAGCCTCGATGACGATCGGCGTGCTGTCCAGCAGTATCCCGCCCGTGGAGATCCGCATCCCCTCGATTCGGGAGTAGGGGTTGGGCAGCGTCGATCCGGCACTGCTCAGCGGATTGGCCATCAACCGCTCCCAAACGACGATGTAGCGCTGGCCGTCGAAGGCCAGGTCGAAAGACTCGAAGCGGTCCTTCCAGGTGGTGATGGGGATGGTCAGGGGATCGAGCACCACGCCCGCCGGCGTCACCCGGGTAGCGACGATGCGGCGCGTGCCGGTCTTGGTGAACAGTGGCTCCTCGACGATCCAGGCCACGAGAAAGTTGCTGCCGTCAAAAGCCACCCGCACGTGGCGGTGCGAATCGAGCCGGGTATGAAAGGCCGCGCCGTGAAGCGTGAATATGCCCGTCTTGGGCTTCGGTGACGGGGGAACACCACCCCCCACGGGCTGGACCAACTGGCCCATGGCGCCGCAATCGTTATGGCGGTTGGCCTCGTCAAACATGGTAGCGGTGTGCAGGCGGCCGGAGAACACATGCTCACCGGCGGGGGGAAGCTGGATAGTGGCTTCGACAACGGTCTGCTCGCCCGGCGCCAGGGGATCGATCCACCTCTCGGCCACCAGTTCGTTGTCGACACAGAAGTGCATCGGCACGCCGTCCGAATACGCATCGCCGGCATTGACCACTTCGCCGACCATCAGCGCCCGGTCATCTTCGAGCAGATCGTCACGATCGAGGCTCATCGAAGCCACCAGGTCCGGGATGGGCCTCGGCGGGAGTCGCTCCCCGAGAAATCCGGCAATCTCCAGAGCCGGTTCCACCCGGCCTCGTTCCACGGCAGCCCAGGTCAATGCCTGGCCGATGCCGCCGAGTTCGCCTGCGGCGTCCAGCGGCAGGGCCATGAGCATCCCGTCGCAACGAAAGCCCTGCAAGGCTTCGTCCCCGAACCCTTCGAGCAGCCAGGGGCGGCCGGCGATGAACTCGTCGAGGGGGGCAAACTGTTCCGAGCGGTACAGGTCGCCGATCCGTTCATGGGAAACCCAGACGAGATCGGGAAGGTTTTCCGCCATGGCCAGTTCGTTCAATCTTTCCAGCAGTGCGGCCCGGGCCACCGTCTCCAGCTCGATAGCAACGTCGAAATGTGCAGCAGCCTCCTCAACCGCCAACGGCAGCCGTTGGGAAAGGTCGGCGGTGCAGCGGCACTCGGGACGATCATCCCAGGCCAGCAGCCGCAACGGTTCGGCCGACAGGTCTGCAACAGCCCCGGCCGCCAGGGTCAAGGTCAGTGCAGCGATGGTTGTCTTCAGGGTACGCCGGTTCATGATCGTTCTCCCTGCGAAGGGCCGCTGCCGGCGGCCGGTACGGCAGAACTCGCGCCGCTTCGCGTCAATGATTCGCATACCCCGACCTTTACTGCAGCAACAGCCGTGCCAGACTCGGCTGAAACAACGCAACCACTTAAAATTTATATACTTATGTCGAACTCAGAAGAAGCGGAAAGGTGGGGGCATTGCAGGGGCCTGCAAAATCATCTGCCGGTCCGTGTCAAGATTTCTGAACGTGGCCGGCATTCAGGACCCGTTGCCGAAATGCCGCCGAATGTAGTCGCAGGCATCCTCCAGCGAGGGGAGGATCTTGGTGCAGTAGCGGACCATCCAGGGGGAGCAGTCCTCGAAACTGAAGGGCGAGAAGGCCACCACGAACTTCTTCTGGTCGTGGCTGGCGTAGAAGACCTCCATGCTCGTGCCGATGCTCGGCTTGCCGTAGTTGACCAGTACGATCTCTGCCTCGCGGATGTCCTGCAGGTCGAACTCCACGATCTCGTTGGCCGAGTCCACCTCCCGGTCGCGGAAATTGCGGCGCATGGGGTCGAGCAGCCGGAATTCGCCGCCAAGCATCGTCTTGGCGGCATTCCGCCACGTGCGGGCTTCGCCCTGGTGTTCGTCCATGATCGGGCCACAGAGATAAATCGATTTCATGCCGTTTCGCCTCCTGCCCCATCATCTCCCGAACCGGGCCCGGCAGGCAACCCGCACGGGACCTGAAACTCGACCATCACTTGACGAACCGTCCATGTTCCCCAAGAATGGAGGGGGTTCTTACGCCGCCGCTCCCGGAATCCCGCACCGGGGAACCACAATGGACACCATGGTCACGGAGAAAACCGAAAAATGGAATCGCCGCTACCGGGTGCACGTGGACCATCGGTTGTGCGACGGCTGCGGCGTCTGCCTCTGCTATTGCAAGCCGTCGGTCTTCCGCATCAGCCCGGAGCTGAGCGGCCGGGGGATCTTCCCCGCCGTGCCGGAGGCGCCACAGTCCTGCACCGGCTGCGGCCTCTGTGAACTGGGCTGTCCCCAACTGGCCATCGCCGTGGTGGCGGACGATCCGGAAGGCGGTGCGGCATGAGTGTGCGTGAACGGTATCTTTCCCGTTTCACCAACCGCACCGTGTTCATGATGGGTGATGAGGCGGCGGCCATGGGGGCGCTCTTCTCCGGTTGCAGCTTCTTCGGCGGCTACCCCATCACGCCGGCTTCGGAAGTGGCCGAGGTCATGGCCCGCGAGATGCCCAGGGTGGGCGGCTACTACGTGCAGTTCGAGGACGAGATCGCCAGCATCTCGGGCATCATCGGTGCCGCCTGGTGCGGCGCGCTCTCGATGACCGCCACCAGCGGCCCCGGCTTCTCGCTGATGCAGGAGGCCATCGGCTACGCGGTGATGACCGAAACCCCCTGCGTGGTGATTGACGTGCAGCGCTCCGGCCCTTCCACCGGCCAGGCCACCAAGCCGGCCCAGGGGGATATCATGCAGGCCCGCTGGGGCACCCACGGGGACCACGAGATAATCGCCGTCTGCCCCTGGTCGGTGCAGGAATGCTTCGACCTGGTGCGAGAAAGCTTCGCCCTCTCCGAAAAATACCGCACGCCGGTGATCGTGCTGATGGACGGTGCGGTGGGCCACATCCGCGAGCCGCTGACTTACCCGGCCTTCACCGACAACGACATCCCTGCTCGTCCGCGGGCCAACGCGGGCGACCTGGTCTTCGGCGGGTCGCCGGTGCCGCCGATGGCCCAGATCGGCGACCGGCTCAACGTGCACATCACCGGCTCGACCCACAAGGCTGACGGCATCCGCGACGTGAGCACCAGGGAGGTGCACGAGGCGCTGGTGTTGCGGCTCAACGACAAGATCGCCTCGGCTCGCGAGGCGTTGACCCGCCTCGACACGCGTCACATGGAGGGTGCCCGTGTGGCGGTGGTCTCCCTCGGCGCCGCCGCCCGGCCGGCCCTCGGCGCGGTGGAGCGGGCCCGGGCCGCCGGCCATCCGGCAGGCTTCATTCGACTGGTCAACGTCTGGCCCTTCCCCGGTCCGGCGATCACCCTGCTGCTTGAAAATGTCGACGCGATACTGGTCCCCGAGATGAACCTGGGCCAGCTTTCCCGAGAACTTGAACGGTTCGCCGGCTGTCCGGTGCGACCCCTGCCCAAGATCGGTGGCGTGGTGCACAACATGGATGAAATCCACACGGCCCTGTTGGAGCTGCTGTCATGACGAGCAACCGGAAAGATGTGGTCGAGAACCCGCTCCGCCGCTACGTGCGTCCCGGCATCCTGCCCACCATCTTCTGCACCGGCTGCGGCGGCGGCACGGTGCTCAACTGCTTCTGCAGGGCGGTGGACGAGCTGGGCTACGACCCCCACGAGATGGTGATGGTCACCGGCATCGGCTGCTCCTCCTGGATCCCCAGCCCCTACTTCCTGGCCGACACGCTGCACACGACCCACGGCCGAGCCATCGCCTTCGCCACCGGGGTGCGGGTGATGTCGCCGGGAATGAAGGTCGTGGTGATCGCCGGCGACGGCGATGTTTCGGGGATCGGCGGCAACCACCTGATCCACGCCGCCCGCCGCAACGTCGACATCACCGTGCTGATGGTCAACAACTCGATCTACGGCATGACCGGCGGCCAGGTGGCCCCCACCACGCCCCCCGGCGTGCGCACCACCACCACGCCCCACGGCAACGTGGAGACCGAGTTCGACGTGGCCGGTCTGGTGGCCGCCGCCGGCGCCACCTACGTCGCCCGCTGGACCACCTGGCACCTCTACGACATGGTCCGCTCATTCAAGGAGGCGCTGGAACACCCCGGCTTCTCCTTTGTCGAAATCATCGGCCAGTGCACGACTTCCTACGGCAAGGCGGTGGGCAAGCGGGGCCCCGCCGACTTCCTTACCGAATACAGGGAGCGCTCGGTACGTCTCGCCAGGGCGAAAAAGATGAGCGAAGAGGAGCTGGAGGACAAGATCGTGGTAGGGTGCCTGAAACAGAAGGAATCCCCCGAGTTCTGCCAACGGCTCTACGACCAGGTGGACCAGGTGAGCACCGCGGCGCTGGGCGCGGAGGAATACCCATGAACAGCGAAAAGACCATCCGCTTCGCCGGCTTCGGCGGCCAGGGTATCGTCAAGGCGGGCCAGATCTTCGGTGCCGCCGCCATCCTCGCCGGGAAAAACGCCCTGCAGAACCAGGCCTACGGCTCTTCGGCCCGGGGCGGGGTCTGCACCAGCGATGTCACGGTGAGCAGCGACGAGATCTACGACATCGAGCCGGAGACCTTCGACGTGCTGATGATTCTCAGCCAGGACTCCTGCCGGACCTTTCTACACGACCTCAAGCCCGGCGGTATCCTCATCGTCGAGGAAGACCTGGTGAAGATGCCGGAGGACTACCGGGGCGATGTGCGCTCCATCCCGGCCACCCGCATCGCGGCCAAGGACCTGGGCCGCCGCATCGTGACCAACATGGTGGTGCTCGGCTTCCTCGGCGCCCTCTCCGGCCTGGTGGACCGGGACAGCCTGGAAAAAACCATCGCCGCCAGCGTGCCCCCGGGCACCGACATCCTCAACCTCCAGGCCTTTGCCGAGGGCTGGAAGCGGGGGCAGGGCTGATCCGCCCGTTGAACGATTGGCAAACAACGGCTCGTCAGCGCCCGAATGGAGACCGCATGCCCAGGAAACCGCATGTTGAAAACGACGACCGCCTCGAAGCCGACATTCGCCGCCACGATCTGCCCGGCGGCTGGGTGGTGCTGGCAGGCCGAACCGATGCGGCCAATGAACGGCTGAGCCTGCGGCTGGCCCGGGCCAACGACTGGTGGTTCCACGTGCGGGGCATGCCCGGAAGCCACGTGCTGCTGCGGGCCCGGGATGGCGAGGCCCCCTCCCGCGACACGTTGAAACAGGCTGCCGCGGTTGCCGCCTTCTACTCCAGGGCACGGGAAGGCGGCGTCACCCCGGTTTCCTGCACCAGAGCCAGGTTCGTGACCAGGGCCCGGGGGAGCAAACGCGGCACGGTTCAGATCCGCAAGGAAATCGTGCTCAAGGTGCGCCCGGCGCTCCCCGCCCTTGAGAATTCCGCTCAGGCTGAATAGAATGCCCCTCTCGCCTCGTGCGGGCTCAAGCCAGGACCGGCAAGAGGCGATAAGAAAGCGAAGAATCATTCCCGAAAGGGTAGGTCTGAGAATAAGAATAGCAAGCCTGATCAGGAGCGCAGAAGAGCATGTCGTCTGAAAAGTTTGAAAAGCATATCCTCTGCATCGGCGCCGGCTACGTCGGCGGCCCCACCATGGCGATGATCGCCGCCAAGTGCCCGCAGTACAAGGTCACCGTGGCCGACATCAACCCGGTGCGGATCAAGGAATGGCAGAGCGACAAGCTGCCGATCTACGAACCGGGCCTGCTCGAGGTGGTCAAGATTGCCCGGGGGCGCAACCTCTTTTTCACAACCGAGATCGACAAGAACATCGCGGATGCTGAGATCATCTTCGTCTCGGTGAACACGCCAACCAAGACCTACGGCCGCGGTGCCGGCAAGACCGCCGACCTGCAGTACTGGGAGAAGACGGCCCGCAGCATCCTCAGCGCCTCCGCTTCGGACAAGATCATCATCGAGAAAAGCACTTTGCCGGTGCGCACGGCCAAGGCCATGGAGCGCATCCTGCACACCAACGACAAGGGTCTGCACTTTGACGTGCTCTCCAACCCCGAATTCCTCGCCGAGGGCACGGCCATCGCCGACCTAGAGAACCCGGACCGGGTGCTCATCGGCTCCCGGGAGACCGAACAGGGCGTCAAGGCCCGCAAGGCGGTGGTTGACATCTACGCCAACTGGGTGCCCCGAGAGCGGATCCTGACCTGCGATGTCTGGAGCGCCGAGTTGTCCAAGCTGGTGGCCAATGCCTTCCTCGCCCAGCGGATCTCCTCGATCAACAGCATCTCTGCCCTCTGCGAGCGCACCGGCGCCGACATCACCAACGTGGCCCACGCCATCGGCACCGATTCGCGGATCAACCATAAGTTCCTCAACGCCAGTGTCGGCTTCGGCGGGTCCTGCTTCAAGAAAGACATCCTCAACCTGGTCTACATCTGCGAGACCTATGGCCTTCACGAAGTGGCCCAGTACTGGGAGAACGTGGTCAGGATCAACGAGTGGCAGGAATCCCGGTTCGTGGAGAAGATGGGCCATGCCATGTTCAACACCATCGCCGGCAAGCGGGTGGCCCTGTTCGGCTTCGCCTTCAAGGCCGATACCGGCGATACCCGGGAATCCCCGGCGATCTTTATCACCAGGCGGCTGCTCGAGGAACATGCCCGGGTGGTGGTCACCGACCCCCAGGCGCTGAGGAATGCGAAGATCGACCTGCAGGACGTGATCGACCAGGTGGAATTCGAGCCCGACCCCTACACGGCTGCCGAAGGGGCGCATGCCCTGGCCGTGATCACCGAATGGAATGAGTATCGGAATCTGGATTACGAGAAGATTTACGCCGCCATGGAAAAGCCGGCCTTCATCTTCGACGGCCGAAACATTCTCGACCACCAGGAGCTGTTCCGCATCGGCTTCAACGTCTATCCCATTGGAAAGCCGCCGCTGAGCCACTTGTAGCCCCCGGGACGATGCGACCAATGAGGGACCTTCACCGAGAGGTGACGGTCCCTTTTTTCATGCCGTGCTGATCCGATAAAATCAAAATAATACGAAATTCTATTCAAACCCCGGCCCCGGTTTCGCCGTCAATAGTCCGAACGCGGAAACTGCAGGGGGAATGAACCGATGCACCTGGGTTGGAAAGCGGCGAACGGCATGGAGACGGACCAGACGGACCTGACGGTCAACGAGCTGGTGGAACAGGCCCGCGGCGGTGACAGCCGGGCCTTCGAGCAGCTCTACCGCCTTCACGCCGGACGGGTCAACGCGCTCTGCCTCAGGCTGACCGGCGACCCGTCGAACGCCGAATCACTGACCCAGGATGTCTTCGTCCGTGTCTGGCGCAAGCTCGACTCGTATCGGGGTGACGGCCCTTTCGCCGCCTGGCTGCGGCGCCTGGCGGTGAACGTTGTGCTCGAAGACCGGCGCAGCGCGAAACGTGAATCGAAGTGGCTGGCCCCGGACGGCGAAGGCCTGCTGCAGGCCGGCGCCGGCCGGTCCGAAGAACGGCCGGAGCGGGCAATGGACCTGGAGCGGGCAGTGGCCGGGCTCCCCAGGGGAGCGAGAACGGCCTTCGTGCTCCATGATGTGGAAGGATTCCGCCACCGGGAGATCTCGGCCATGACCGGTCTGGCCCAGGGGACGATCAAGGCCCAGCTGCACAGGGCCCGGAAACTGCTTCGCGAGACGATGAACGCGACCACTGTCACGCGGGAGGTGCGTCGATGAAACACGATACGGCAATAGAACTGCTCGACGATTATGTGGACGGGGAACTGGAACCGTCGCTGATCGAGGCGCTGGAGGGCCACGTGCAGGGTTGCGTGGCCTGCCGCCGAGAGGTGGAGGGCCTGCGCAAGCTGCTGGAAGATGCCGCCGCCCTGCCCCGCTCCATCGAACCGTCAACAGACCTCTGGCCGGAAATCGCCGCAGCGGCGTTACCGCGCCGGGCGGCGGAAGCGCCTGCCGGCGGCGGGCTGCTTCAGCGGCTCGGTTTCTTCAGCTGGTCCTGGCCCACGGCCCTGGCCACGGCCGCGGTGGTCGGCGTGCTCCTCATCTCCTCCCTGGACACCGGGCCGACAGAGGAGCAGACCGCGGCCATGCGGGCCGCCGAGCTCGCCGCCCTGGCTGAAACCGATCCCGAGGCGGCTGCCCTGCTGAACTCTCTGGAAGCGGAATGCCGTGCGTGCGACCGGGAGCTTGCCGTCTACACCGCCGGCCAGAGCGGCCCCGGCACGGTGAGCCGAATGTTGCAGGAGAACATGCCGGTGGTGGAACAGGCGATCGCCGAGGCCCGGGAGGCCTGGGTGGAATCGCCGGAGGAGCCTGGCCTGGCCCGGCTGCTCTCCTCGGCCTACCGGGCAAAGATGGCGCTGCAGGGTCGGGCGATTCGCATGGCCAGCGAATCGTAAACCCCGGCGGCGGTGCGTGAATGAATACAGTCTTCGATACCGTTGATGACGCCCGGCCCCCACAGGGGCAAAAACGAAGGAGAAGGACAATGAACAGGACGAAATGGATGGTTCCGGCAGTGATCGCGGCGATGCTGGCTCTGGCCGCGGCACCGCTGGCGGCCCAGACACCGATCGACGAAACGCGGCCCCTGGACACTAACGGAACGCTGTTCGTCTCCAACGTCAGCGGTTCGGTGACGGTCACCGGCTGGGGCGGCGGCGAAGTGCAGATCACCGGCACGCTGGGCAAGGGCGCCGAGGAACTGCGCATCACTGGCGACACGTCACGCCTGGACGTGGAGGTGAAGCTCCCCAAACATTCGAAAAACGTCAGGGAGACGCACCTCGAGATAAACGTCCCCGCCGGCTGCCGGCTGATCGTGGACACCGTGAGCGCCGACATCGAGGTGAGCGGGATGATCGGTGACATCGAGTTCGAGTCGGTGAGCGGCGACATCCAGGCCGCCTGCGGCGCCGGAGATGTTGAGATCTCCACGGTGAGCGGCCAGATCCGCCTCGAATGCCAGTCGACGAGCACCGATGTGCAGACGGTCAGCGGCGACGCACGCCTCACCGGCATCAGTGAGCGGCTGAGCAGTGAATCGGTGAGCGGTGACTTCATCGTCAGCGGCGGAATATTCAGCGACATCCACGCCGAAACCGTTTCCGGTGACCTGCAGTTCGACATCGGCCTGGAGGGCAATGCCCGGGTGGAGATCGAAGCGCACAGCGGCGACGTCGTCTTCCTGCTCGACGACCTTTCCATCCACTGCTCGGTGGAGACGTTCAGCGGCAGCATCACCAACGAGTTCGGTTGGGAAGGCGTTTCGGACAAGTACAGCAAGGGCACGGTGCATTGGGAGGCTCCCGCCGGATCAGGCAGCGGGAAGCTGGACATCGAAACGTTCAGCGGAGACGTGATGCTGAAACGGAAGTAACAGCAGTACCAGACAATGGCATTGGCAAAAGCCGCCGGCCCGGCCGGTGGCTTTTTTGTGCCTTTCCCCTGACAAACCGCCGATCTGTGGCAAAATAAAGGTTGGACATCCTGTTTGGAGGAGCAGAACGATGATCAGGACGTATTTGAACAGGCCGGCGACGTCAGCAGTGCTGGCCCTGGTCTGCCTGCTCGCGGCCTGGCCGGGCCTGCGTGCCGATGAGCCCCGCAGTCATCTGACGGCGCGCTCCCAGGCGGCGGCGTCAGCCGTGCGGCCGGCTGACGGCGCCGCCCAGTCCGAGGAGGTGGCGGACATGGAACGCCTGCTCCTGGCGCGGATCAACCTCATCCGAAAGGCCCACACCCTTGATCCGCTGGAGACCGACGAGGCCCTGAACCGCATTGCCCGGGGGTACAGCTTCCGCATGAACCGCTTCGGCTATTTCGGCCACTTCGACCACGCCGGAAATGATGTGGCCGACCGTCTACGCGGCGAGGGCATCCGTTTCGCCATGGTGGCGGAAAACATTGCCAAGAACATTAATTTCAGCGACCCGGTTGAAACGGCCATCGAAGGGTGGATGAAAAGCGAAGGCCATCGGGCGAATATCCTCACACCCGAATTCCGCCAGACCGGCGTAGGCATCTGGAAAGACGGCAACGTCTACCACTTCACCCAGGTGTTTATGAATCCCTGGTAAGCAGTATAATAGACAAACACGTTCCAGCATTCATGGAACCGCTTCGCCCATTCTACGTTATAGAAGGGAAATGACTGGGCCGGGGGCGGTCGGCCGCGGGCCGGCAAAAAACACGCTGACCTGTGTTCATTCACGTTCGAAGGGGCCCCGGCCGCGATCCTGCGGCAGCGGGCCGAGAAAGTTCCGGCCCGCCGAGGCAAACAGGCAGAGGACGGCGGTCCGGGGGGCCATCACCAAAAAGGAGTGTGCGAGATGAGCGGAAAACGGTTCGTGACGGGGGTTTCCCTGTTGATCATCCTCCTGGCGCTGGGCGGGACGGCCCGCGCGGGAACTTCGGACACCGGCATGATACGGTTCCCCGATGTCAGCGACTCTCAGATCGTCTTCCGCTACAGCAACGACCTCTGGCTGGCGCCGATCGGCGGCGGCACGGCCACACCCCTGGCCAGCCCGGCAGGCGGTGAAGTGTTCCCCAAATTCAGTCCCGACGGCAAAACCATTGCCTTCATGGGCAACTACGACGGCAACCAGGACCTCTACACTGTCCCGGTGAGCGGCGGTGAGCCGTTCCGGGTGACCCACCACCCCACCGGCGAGACGCTTTGCGACTGGACGCCGGACGGCGACCTGATCTTTTTTGCCGGCGGCATCGGCCTGCATCCCCGGACCCGTGAACTCTTTTCGGTGAGCGCCGAAGGCGGCCTGCCGGAAAAGATGCCGGTGCCCTACGGCGCCAACGGCGCGGTGAGCGACAACGGCAAGTGGCTGGCCTACACGCCCCACTCCCGCGACTTCCGCAACTGGAAGCGCTACCGCGGGGGCATGGCCACCGACATCTGGCTCTTCAACCTGAAGAACAACACCTCGAAGAAGATCACCGACTGGGAAGGCACCGACACCTACCCCATGTGGCACGGTGACACGCTCTACTACCTCTCGGACAATGGCCCCGAGCACCGGCTCAACATCTGGTCCTACGACACGAAGAGCGGCAGCCGTACCCAGGTCACCGACCATGACGAATACGACGTGAAGTGGCCCTCCATCGGTCCGAACCACATCGTCTACCAGCTCGGCGCCGAGCTGCGCCTGCTCGACCTGGCCGGCGGACGGAGCGGCGTGGTGCAGGTGACCATCCCCGGCGCACGGCCCAAGATCCGCGCCCAGATCAAGGATGCCGCCGAGTCGATCTTCAGCCGCTCCCTCTCCCCCACCGGGAAGCGTGTGGCCGTCGGCGCCCGCGGCGACGTCTGGACCCTGCCGGCGAAAAACGGCTCCCCGCTGAATTTCACCCGCAGCAGCGGTGCGGCCGAGCGCTATCCGACCTTCAGCCCGGACAAGAAGCACGTGGCCTGGTTCTCTGACGAAACCGGAGAGTACCAGCTGTACACCGCTGCGGCCGACGGGTCCGGCGAGGCGGAGAAGGTCACCGACCTGCCGCCGTCCTACTATTTCCCACCGGTCTGGTCACCGGACAGCGAGTGGATCGCCTTCTGGGAGAAGAGCGGCAAGCTCTACCTCTACAACGTCGAGTCCAAAACCGCCGAGGTGATCGAGGAGCAGCTTGGCCCCGGCGCCACGAGCCTCAGCTGGTCCCACGATTCGAACTGGCTCACCTGGGCCCGCAGTACCACGCTCCGCGGCCCGAACCAGATCTTCCTCTACGAGATGGCGGCACAAGAGAAGCACCAGGTGACCGACACCATGTTCACCATCACCTGGCCCACTTTCGACCGGGAGGGCAAGTTCCTCTACTTCGCCAGCAACCGTGACTTCAGCAGCCCGATCTACTCCGACGTGGGCACCACCTGGGTCTACACCGCCACCGACCGGCTCTACGCCGTGCCGCTGAACGGCGACGTGGAGAACCCGCTGGCACCGAAGAGCGACGACGAGGAAGTGGAGGAGGAAAAGGGCGAGGACGAGAACGGCGAGGAGCAGGAAGAGGGCAAGGACGAGGAGAAGGGCGAGGACGAGAGCAAGAACGGTGAAGACGAGGAGGAGAAGGAGGAGGAGCCGCTGAAAATCGACCTCGAGGGATTCGAGCAGCGGGCCATGGCCCTGCCCATGGACAAGGGCTCCTACTTCGGTCTCTGCGTCAACGACGGCAACAAGCTGATCTTCGCCAAGGGGCCGGCCCCCGGCGACCAGGGTCCGCCCACGCTCCACCTCTTCGACTTCGACGACGAGAAGGAGAAGCTGAAGACGGTGGCCGGCGGCGTAAACCTGGTGGACATCTCCGCCGACGGCAAGAAGCTGCTGGTGGTGAACATGACCGGCGCCATGGCGATCATCGGCGCCGCACCGGACCAGAAGATCGAAGAGACCGTGCCCACCGGCGGCATGCTGGTCAGCGTGGACCCCCGCGAGGAATGGCGGCATATCTTCAACGAAACCTGGCGTCGCGAACGCGACTTCTTCTATGACCCGATGATGCACGGCGTGGACTGGGACGCGATGCGCGAGCTCTACGCCCCGATGATCGAGGAGTGCACCTCCCGCGAGGACGTGGGCTTCATCCTCCGCGAGTTGATCGCCGAATTGAACGTCGGCCATACATATTACTTCGGCGGAGACAACGAGACCCCGCCCCAGCTGCCCACCGGCCTGCTGGGGTGCGATTTCGCACTCGACAATGGCGCTTACAGGATTTCGCGAATCCTCGAAGGCGGTCCCTGGGACGTGGACGGCCGCGGGCCGCTGAGCCAGCCCGGCGTGGACGTCAAGGAGGGCGATTACCTGCTGGCCGTCAACGGCGTGCCCCTGGACACGGACAAGGATCCCTGGGCCGCGTTCCTGGGCAAGGCCGGCCAGACCGTGCGTCTCACCGTGAGCGAGGAGCCCAAGCTCGGAGAGAAGGATCGTGACCTCCTGGTGGACCTGCTCGGCGGAGACGGCGACCTGCGTTTCCGTGCCTGGGTCGAGGACAAGCGCCGCTACGTCGAAGAGAAGTCGGGCGGCAAGGTGGGCTACATCTATGTCCCCAACACCGGCATCCAGGGCCAGAACGAGCTGGTGCGCCAGTTCGTGGGCCAGATCGAAAAGGGTGCCCTGATCATCGACGAGCGCTGGAACGGCGGCGGCCAGGTGCCCACCCGCTTCATCGAGCTGCTCAATCGCCCGATCACCAACTTCTGGTCGGTCCGTGACCTCAAGGGCCCGGTGGTCTGGCCCCAGGATGCACACCACGGCCCCAAGTGTATGCTGATCAACGGTCTCGCCGGCTCCGGCGGCGACCACTTCCCCTACCTCTTCAAGCACAACAAACTGGGGAAACTCATCGGCACCCGCACCTGGGGCGGCCTGGTGGGCATCGGCGGCGGCCCCCCGCTGCTCGACGGCGCCGGGGTGACCACACCGTCCTTCGCCTTCTATGACATCGACGGCACCTGGGGTATCGAGGGCCACGGCGTGGACCCGGACATCGAGGTGGTGGACGACCCCGCCCTGATGGTGGACGGCGGTGACCCGCAGCTGGACCGGGCCGTCGAGCAGATGCTCGAGGAACTGAAAACCGGCGCGTTCAAGCCCGCCCCGATCCCGCCCTGGCCCGATCGCTCGGGGATGGGCCTGCCCGAATCCGATTATTGATCGCGGACGGCGGTGACCGACATCGCCGACTGATCAGTTGACATCACCCCGGGACGCTGGCGCGCCCCGGGGTTTTTTCGTGCCCGGCCATGGCGGCCCCGACGGAATTCCCTCGACGAAAATCGATGTGCTACAATGATCACGCTCACGACCATCAACAGCATCGTCAACTGTGAGAAAGGACCGATATGTCTCCCAAGCAGTGGAACGCTCCACCGGCAATGCAGATCGATACGACCAAGACCTACACGGCGACCATGGAAACCGGCAGGGGCACCATCGAACTGGAGCTCGATGCCAAGGCTGCGCCCGCCGCGGTGAACAATTTCGTTTTTCTCGCCCGCGAGGGCTTCTATGACAACCTGGTCTTTCACCGGGTGATCGCCAACTTCATGGTCCAGGGCGGCGATCCCACCGGTACCGGCCGCGGGGGCCCGGGCTACCGTTTCGATGACGACTTCGGCCCCGGCGACCTGAGACACGACAAGGGCGTGATCTCCATGGCCAATGCCGGCCCGAACACCAACGGCAGCCAGTTTTTCATCACCCACGCTCCCCAGCCGCACCTCGATGGCCACCACAAGGTCTTCGGCAAGGTGACCAGCGGCCAGGACGTGGTGGATTCGATCCAGCAGAGCGACAGCCTTGTCAAAGTGACGATCACCGAGCACTGAGCTGCGGCGGCGCGGCGCCGGGCGAGTTCCCGAGCCGCGCTGCCCCACCACCGGGAGGGGAAAGGGTGGATCCGCTGAAACCGCTGAACGACGAGCAGGCCCTGGAGGAGGCCCTGGACGCCAGCCTCGCGGTGATCTTCAAGCACAGCCGCCGCTGCTGGATCTGCCGCAAGGCCGAAACGCAGGTCAGGGAATACGCCGAACGCCACCCGGAAGTGCCGGTCTACCTTCTCGACGTGATGGAACGCCAGGACCTCGTGCGCCACGTGGCCGAGCGCACCGGCGTGGAGCACCAGTCGCCCCAGATCATCGTCATTCGCCAGGGGAAGCCCGCCTGGAGCGGTTCCCACTTCCGCATCTCCACCCGTATCCTCGAACGGGAAACCGCCACCGGCAGTTGAACCCTTCCCGAACTTCTGCTTCCCGGGCCAGTGGCACGAGTGCGCCGAATCAAGGTATAACTGTGCCTTCCGGGAGAAACGACAACAACAATCACGGGGATCACCGATGAGCGACGAAGCGAACAAGATCATCTACTCGATGTACCGGGTGAACAAGTTTCACGGGAAGAAGCAGGTGCTCAAGGACATCTCGCTCTCCTACTTCTACGGGGCCAAGATCGGCGTGCTCGGCCTCAACGGATCGGGCAAGAGCTCGCTGCTGCGCATCCTCGCCGGCGTGGACTCCGAATTCGACGGCGAGACCGCGGTCACGCCGGGGCACACCATCGGCTTCCTTGAGCAGGAACCGCTGGTGGACGAGGAGCGCACGGTTCGCGAGATCGTCGAGGAGGGGGCCCAGGAGGCCATCGATCTCACCCGTGAGTACGAGGCGATCAACGAGAAATTCGGCGAAGAGATGTCGGCCGAGGAGATGGACAAGCTGATCGCCAGACAGGGCGAGGTGCAGGAGAAAATCGACGCCATCGACGCCTGGGACCTCGACGCGCGGCTGGAAATGGCCATGGACGCCCTGCGCTGCCCCCCGGCGGAGACCACCGTCAGCCTGCTCTCCGGCGGCGAACGCCGCCGGGTGGCCCTCTGCCGCCTGCTGCTGCAGAAGCCCGACATCCTCCTGCTCGATGAACCCACGAACCACCTGGACGCCGAATCCGTGGGCTGGCTGGAGCAGCACCTCCAGCGCTACGAGGGCACGGTGATCGCGGTGACCCACGACCGCTACTTCCTCGACAACGTGGCCGGCTGGATCCTCGAGCTGGACCGGGGCCACGGCATCCCCTGGAAGGGCAACTACTCCTCCTGGCTGGAGCAGAAAAAGGGCCGGCTGTCCATGGAAGAGAAAGCGGAGAGCAAGCGCCAGCGCACCCTGCAGCGCGAGCTGGAGTGGATCCGCATGAGCCCCAAGGGCCGCCACGATAAGTCCAAGGCAAGGATCAAGTCCTACGAGACGCTGCTCAACCAGGAGCAGGAGAAGCAGGCCGACGACATGGAGATCTACATCCCCCCCGGCCCGCGGCTGGGCAAGGTGGTGGTGGAGGCCGAGGGCGTGCGCAAGGGCTACGGCGACAAGCTGCTCGTGGACGGGCTCTCCTTCTCCCTCCCCCCGGGCGGCATCGTCGGTGTGATCGGCCCCAACGGTGCGGGAAAGACAACCCTCTTCCGCATGATCACCGGCGAAGAGCAGCCCGATGCCGGAGACTTCCGCACCGGCGACACGGTGAAGCTGGCCTACGTGGAACAGAGCCGCGACGCGCTCGACCCGGAGAAGTCGATCTGGGAGGTGATCAGCGACGGCCTCGACCTGGTCAAGCTGGGCAGCCGCGAGGTCAACTCCCGGGCCTACGTGGCCCGTTTCAACTTCAGCGGCAGCGACCAGCAGAAGCCGGTGGGCGTGCTCTCCGGGGGCGAGCGGAACCGCGTCCACCTGGCGCGGATGCTCAAGGAGGAGGCCAACGTGCTGCTCCTTGATGAACCGACCAACGACCTCGACGTGGACACCGTACGCGCCCTGGAGAATGCCCTGGAGCGCTTCGCCGGTTGCGCGGTGGTGATCAGCCACGACCGCTGGTTCCTCGACCGCATCGCCACCCACATCCTCGCCTTCGAGGGCGACTCGCAGGTGGTCTATTTCGACGGCAATTACACGCAGTACGAGGCGGACCGCCGACGGCGCCTGGGCGAAGCGGCGGACCGGCCCACGCGCATCAAGTACCGCCACCTGACCCGGGACTGAACGGCCCCATGTGGTTGACCAGCCTGAACAACGTGAGCCTGGCCTTCGGCGGGCCGCTGCTCCTGGACGGGGCCAGCCTGCGCATCAACGAGGGTGAGCGTCTGTGCCTGCTGGGCCGCAACGGTGCGGGCAAGACGAGCCTGATGCGCCTCATCGCCGGTGAGCTGCAGCCGGACCGGGGCGAGATCTCCCGCAAGCAGGGATTGACCACCGCCCTGCTGCCCCAGGACGTGCCCCGGGGCCTCACCGGCACGGTGCACGACCTGGTCACCGGCGGCCTGGGCCCCAAGGGCGGGCTGCTCGCCGAGTACCGCCGCCTGAGCGCCGACCTGGCGGCCGGCAGCGAGGCCATGGACCGCCTGGCCGATGTGCAGCAGCAGCTGGACAGCGGGGACGGCTGGCAGGTGCGGCAGAAGGTGGATCGGGTGCTCTCCCGCATGGGCCTGGACCCCGATGCCGATTGTGCAAGCCTCTCCGCCGGTCTGACCCGCCGCGTCTTGCTGGCCCGGGCCCTGGTGGGTGAGCCGGACCTCCTGCTGCTCGACGAGCCCACCAACCACCTCGACATGGCCACCATCACCTGGCTGGAACAGTTCCTCGCCGAATCGAAATCGGCCCTGCTCTTCGTCAGCCACGACCGCTCCTTTCTCCACCGTCTGGCCACGCGGGTGGTTGAGCTGGACCGGGGAGTGATCCACGACTGGAACTGCGATTACCCGATGTTCCTGCGCCGGCGGGCCGAGGGCCTGGCCGCCGAGGAAAGCCGCAATGCCGAGTTCGACCGCAAGCTGGTCCGGGAGGAACAGTGGATCCGCAAGGGGATCAAGGCCCGCCGCACCCGCGACGAGGGACGGTTGCGGGCCCTGGAAGCGATGCGCGCCGAACGGGAGGCGCGCCGTTCGCGCACCGCTACGGTGGACATGCTGGTGGAGGAAGCCCGGCGCACCGGCAAACTGGTCTTCGAGGCAAAGGGCATTTCCTACGCCTGGGAAGACCGGACGGTGGTGCGGGACTTCTCCACCCTGGTCATGCGCGGGGACCGGGTGGGGCTGATCGGCCCCAACGGTTCGGGAAAAACCACCCTGCTCAGCCTGCTCCTCGGTCTCTTGCCGCCGGACCAGGGCCGGGTGCGGCACGGGGTCAACCTGGAAGTGGCCCGCTTCGACCAGTTGCGCGAGCAGTTGGACGAGGAGCGCACGGTGAAGGAGAATATCGCCGGCGGCGCCGATGTCTTCAGCCTCGGCGGGCGGCAGCACCAGGTGATGGGCTACCTGCAGCGATTCCTCTTCTCCCCTGACCGTGCCAACACGCCCGTGGCCGCCCTCTCCGGCGGCGAACGGAGCCGGCTGCTGCTGGCCCGGCTGCTCTCCCGCCCTTCGAATGTTCTGGTGCTCGACGAACCGACCAACGACCTCGACCTGGAGACCCTGGAACTGCTCGAGGAGATGCTCATCGAGTACCGCGGCACGATCCTGCTGGTGAGCCACGACCGGACCTTCCTCAACAACGTGGTCAGCAGCACGATAGTGTTCGAGGGGGACGGCCGCATCGCCGAATACGTCGGTGGGTACGACGATTGGGTGCGCCAGCGGCCGGACGAGGAGGCCGCCGCGCCTCCGCCGAAGAAAACGCCACACCCCCGGCCGGTGAAAAAACCGGCCCCGGGCAAGCTGAGCTACATGGACCAGCGGGAACTGGACGCCCTGCCGGCACAGATCGAGAAGCTGGAGGCCGCGCAGCGGGACCTCTTCGCTCGCATGGAAGGGCCCGAGTACTACCGCTCCCCCGCCGACGAGATCGCCCGGGACACGGCGCGGCTGGAGGAACTGGAGGCCGAACTGGCCACGGCGTACGACCGCTGGCAGGAACTGGAATCCCAGCGGGAAACCGGGAAAACGCCATGAACATCGCCCTGACCCACATCGTCCCGGAAGGGATCAACGATTGCGAGCTGAGTTTTCGCCGCAGGGAGCCCATCGACCTGGAAAGGGCCCGGGCCCAGCACGCTGCCTATTGCCGCATGATCGGGGAGTGCGGCTTCGTGGTGGCTGAACTGTACGTCAACGCCCACCACCCCGACGGGGTCTTCATCGAGGACACGGCCGTGGTGGTGGACGAGCTGGCGATACTCACCCGCCCCGGTGCGGCATCCCGTCGCGGCGAGGTCGACGGTATAGAACCGGTGCTGGCCCACTACCGCCCACTGGAGCGGATCACCAAACCGGGCACCCTGGAGGGCGGGGACGTGCTGCGTGTGGGGCGCCGGCTGTTCGTGGGCCTCTCGGCCCGGACCAACCGCGAGGGTATCGGGCAGTTGGACCGCATCCTCTCCCCCCACGGTTACCAGGTGGCGCCGGTGCCCATGGAGGGCTGCCTGCACCTCAAGTCGGCGGTGACCGCCCTCGACCAGACCACCCTGCTGGTCCGTCCCGGCCTCTTCGACCCCGAGCCCTTTGCCGGGTTTACCGGTATCGAGGCCCACCCCGACGAGCCGGAAGCGGCCAACGCCCTCCGGGCCGGTGAATTCGTCTGCCTGCACACCGGCTTTCGGCACACCATCGAGCGGGTCCGAAAAGCAGGGTTCAAGGTAAAGACAGTGGACATCTCCGAGCTGCTCAAGGCCGAGTCGGGACTCACCTGCTCCTCTATCCTGCTCCGGAACTGAACAACCGGTACGGGATGTATACAGTTTCGACCGGACATCAAGATAACCACCCCGTATTATTATCCCAGCAATAGAAATTTTCCGCTTTCCCGCAAAACCCACGTCAATACGGGCCGGAATCTTGTGAGTGAGGTCGTCATGAAACGTCTTGCGGCCCCGATTCTCAGCCCCCGGCTCATTGCCGGTGTGCCCGCGGCCACCGCCCTGGCCGCCACGATCCACGTACCGGCGGACCCGGTTCTTGTGTCATCGATGACGCGGCAATCTTCGGCTGGGGGACGGGCATGATCAGTGCCGGCCCGAACTTCGCCCCCGGCCCCGGCTCGACGATTTCGTCGAACCGGGGCCGGCTCATCCGCCCATCTCGTCGAACCTGTAGCCGCAAACCCTTTATTTGCTCCTGGTATGGATCTTGCTATTTCTATGGTCGCGTCGGGATTGCCATCACCGCCAATGATTGAACCCAGGGGAAAGGAGGAGACAGCCCAGGCATCGATCAGAAGGTTATCGCTTTATTTCCAGCATGTGATCAGATGAACCACAACAGAGGAGAAAAGATGTTCAAACGTACAACGATCAAGGCCGCCATGATCGGCATGGCGATGATCGCCCTGCTGGCCATCGCGGGCACGGCCCAGGCCCAGACCGCCACGATCACCGGCACGGTGACCGACGCCGACACCGGCCTGCCCATCGAAGGGGCGTTCGTGACCCTTCGTCCGGCGGACGGCTGCGAAGGCGGCGGCGGTTCCCAGTTCCATGGCGGCGGCCACGGTTGGGGTCACGGCGGCGGCAGCGGCGGCAGCGGCGGCGGCATGGGCGGCCATCACGGCGGCGGTGCGGGCAACGCGATCCGTGTGCAGACCGATGCCAATGGCGTCTACGTTTTCGAAAGCCTCGAGGCCAATGACTACCTGGTCCGTGCCTGCGCCTGCGGGTATGTGCCCACCGACCTGACCCCGGTGACCGTGCTCGACGGCGAGACGGCGGTCCAGGACTTCGCGTTGGATCTTCGCTGATCCCAGCGGATCAGGAACCGGTTCGGCGGTCATGCAGCTCATGCTCATGACCGCTTTTTTTTGCGGCAGTGGGCGAACATCGGCGGGGAACAACTGGTCAGTGGACACTCCGACTTCGAAGCCTCGGTCGCCAAACCGCCCCCGTCATCATAGAATAGGGGCATGGGAATACAAACGAGACCGCTGGTGACGATGATCCCACTGCTGCTTCTGGCCATTCTGCTCGGCGCATGGGCGATTCACGAGGGGCGCCGGCAGCAGTTGGAGACGGCCTCCGCACTGACGTCCCAGGCCGCACTGCTTGCGCGGACATTGGGCCCGGGGCTCGAGGCGGCTTCCACGGCCGCCAGGGAGATCGAGGAAAACACTGCCGCACGTGTGCTGGAAATCACACGCGTACTCGCCGCCCTCGGACACTCCGGCCGTATCGACCGGCAGGCGGCCGAATCCCTGGCCGAGCAGAATGATCTCGACTCCCTGGCGCTGTTCGACAGCAGCGGCACGCCTCGACTGGCCATTGGCCAGCCCCTGCCCCGAGAGGTGCTGGCTCCACTGCAGGACCTGTTCGCGGGAAGAGCCGATGAAATCGTCATCGGCCCGCAGTTGGAAGATGGCATGGAACATGTCGCTGCAGCGGTCCGTACCACCGCGGGGGGTGCTGTGGTGATCCGTGTGCATGCTCCATCGAGCATGGCTTTCTCCGGTTCCATCGGCACGGCCAACCTGCTCGAACGGTTGGCCGGCACGGGGAGTGTACTCTACATCGTCTACACCATGGATCCCGGTGGACAAAAACTGGAAGCGAGTTGGGATGGCGGTGAAGTCCCCGCCGCCCTCGAGAACGGCGGCCGACGGTCGGTCCGCGGCCGGGACATCTTCGAGGTGGCGGTACCGGTGGGAGCACCTGCGGGTTACCGGGCGGCGCTTCGTGTCGGGATGGACGGGGAACCGCTGGGAAAAGCCACGGCATCGGCCGTGCGCCGAACCGCGATGGTGGGCATTGCCCTATCGGTGTTCAGCCTGGCCCTGGTCTTCATCGCCCTGCTCTCCCGGGCTCGAACCGTTGAGCGGGAAGAGTCCGCAAGACGCCTGGCCGAAGCGGAAACCGCCCGGCGTCGAAACGAACGGCTGGCCGCGGCCGGTGCGCTCACTGCCGGATTGGCCCATGAAGTCCGATCGCCGCTCAATGCCATCGGGCTGGCGGCCCAGCGCACCATGCGAACCAACGGGCCGGAAAGCGACTGCGGCCGGTTCGCGGCCAAGGTCCGACGGGAAATCGGTCGCTTGGAAGCGATACTGCGTGAATTCCTCGAACTCGCCAGCCCGGTGGGCCAGTCCAGGAAGGAAACCGATATGGCACGGATCACCCGTGGTGTGGTCGACCTGCTCGCCGACGAAGCCTCTGCCGCCGACGTCCGCCTCAACAGTTCTGCAGGCAGCGGAACAGCGTGGGTGGATTTCGAGTCGGTACGCCGGTCGCTGATCAACCTCGTGCGAAATGCTATCCAGGCCAGCCCCCCCGGGGGCACGGTGGAACTGCGGGCAACTGCGGAAAACGGATGGGCCCTGTTCGAAATCGCGGACGACGGTCCTGGAATAGAAGAGGATCTTGAGGAGCAACTCTTCGATGCCTTCGTCACCAACCAGGCCGGCGGCGTGGGGCTGGGCCTGGCCCTGGTCCGGCGGGTGGCCGAGGAGCACGGTGGCTCGGTGACGCTAAAGAACCGGGCGCAGGGAGGCGCCCTGGCCCGGCTGCGACTGCCCCTTGATCAGGCGGAGACGAGATGATTACCGCTGCGCGCATTCTGGTGGTGGATGACGACCGGGCCCAGCGAGAGGAACTGGCCGGATTCCTCCGCGACCTCGGGGCCGAAGTACTCGAAGCAGGCGATGGCCGCGAGGCCCTTGACGCTGTCGTCCAGCAGGCCCCGGACCTCTGCATCAGCGACGTTCGCATGCCGCGGATGGACGGCAGCAGCCTGCTGCGGGAAGTGCGCCGGGTCAACCCCGAGGTTGGCGTCGTGCTCGTCACCGCCTTCGGCACGGTTGAGGACGCCGTGGCCTGTCTCAAGCAAGGCGCGGCGGACTACCTGCTCAAGCCGCTCGACCTCGATGAAGTGGAGCACCTTGTGCTACGGCTGCTCGAGGCGCGCCGCCTGCACCGCGAAAATGTCGACCTGCGTTCCCGCCTGGCGAAAATCGAATCGGTGCCCGGCATCATTACCAGCGGCGGCGTGATGAACGACGTGCTTTCCCTTATCTCTCGCGTCTCGCGATCCGATGTTTCGGTATTGATCCAGGGCGAGAGCGGCACGGGAAAGGAACTGGTGGCCCGGGCAATCCACGCGGCCGGAGGAAGGTCTGAAGGCCCCTTTGTGGCCGTGAACGCCAGCGCCCTTTCCAGCCAATTGCTGGAGAGCGAACTGTTCGGCCACGAAAAAGGCGCCTTCACCGGGGCCGACCGGGAGCGCGAGGGCCGATTCGAGGCCGCCTCGGGCGGAACGATTTTCCTCGACGAGATCGGCGACCTGCCGGCCGATGTGCAGGTGAAGCTGCTCAGGGTATTGCAGGAACGGACCGTCGAACGGGTGGGTTCGAACCGGTCCCGGCCGGTGGACGTACGGGTCATCGCCGCCACGCACCGTGACCTCCCCGCGGCCATCAGTCATGGAACGTTCCGTGAAGACCTTTACTACCGCCTGGCCGTTGTGACCATCGATATCCCGCCGCTGCGCCGACGGAAATCCGACATTCCCCTGCTCGTCGAACATTTTCTGGAGAAACACGGGTCCCCGGAAGGCGCCGGCACCATCTCCCGCGAGGCGATGGACCAGCTCATCGCCTACGATTTCCCAGGCAATGTCCGGGAACTTGAAAATGCCGTTCAGCGCGGCCTTGTGCTCGCCTCAGGCGAGATGGTCACGGCCGGCGATCTTCCCCCCGCCCTGCTCGGTGCACGACAGGAGGAAAGAACACTGACGGTCGAGTTCGAAGGCTCACTGACCGAAAGAGTATCCGCGCTGGAGAAGGCCCTGATCCGGCAGGCGCTGGAAGCCGAGGGGGGAAACCAGACCCGCGCCGCGAAACAGCTGGGCCTGTCGGAACGGGCCCTGCGCTACAAAATATCGAAGTACGGGATGAAAGGATGACACCGATGAGGCCACGGCTCACCATCACCTCTGGTAGCACGCTCCTGTTCATCGCCATCCTCTGTTCCGCCAGTGCCTCGCCAGCGAGTGCGGAAATGCTGGGCGAGTGGACCTTGCTTTCCTCCTGGACCACCGGTGACTACGGTACGGACGACTCAAGCGACACCTGGTCAACGGACCTGCAGTACATCCTTGGAGACGCCTGGCAGTTGCGCATCGGGCTTCCCTACCTGGTAATGGACACCTCCTACGGCACCGTGCGCACCGGCGCCGGCACCGTGCCCATCGGCGAGGAAGGAGAAGGCCGTCGCCGGGGCGACGGTGACGGCAGTGGAGGCGGCAACGGTGGAGGCCATGGCGGCGGCGGTGGTGGCGGTGGCGGCGGCGGTGGCGGCACCGGTGATTGCATACTGCCCTACGATGAAACGGCCAACGGAATCGGGGATATCCGCGTGGCCCTTTCGCGACGGTTGGTGGGCGGCGGCGTGAAGGTCTTTCGCCTCGATGCCGAGGCCGAGGTGAAACTGCCCACCGCGGACGAGGATAATGGCATGGGCACGGGCGAGTTCGATTACCGGCTCGGCCTGTGGAGCGGATACCGATTCTGGTCCGCTACGCTCTACGCCCGCGCCGGCTGGAACCGCCTGGGTGATCCATGGTGGGGCGAGCTCAACGAAGTTGTCGACGTCTACCTCGGCGTGGAGAGTGACCCGCTGGCCGCCGAGAGGCTGATCCTCTCCGGCTGGTTCGCCGCGGCCCAGGAAGCCGTGGACGATACGGGCGAAGTCCTCAACATCGGCGCCTCCCTGCGCACCACCGGCCGCTACCGCTGGTACGGCCGGGTGCTGGTGGGGCTGGGCGACGCCTCGCCCGACATTTCCATCGCCATCGGCCTGTCCGTTGGACGGCATTCACCGGGGCGACTCTGGATGGGAGGAAAAACGCTGTGAGGCGGAAAGGGCCCATCAGCCTGGAGATACTCCTCGGCACACTGCTGCTGCTGGGGATCGCCACGCCGGCCCTTCCCTCCGGAGGCCCTCCGCAACGAACTTCGCTGAAGACCGTGGAAGGTGAAGTCCTCACGGTGAGCCTGGTGGAGGGCGAAGGCGGTATCGAAGTCGTGCAGGTCACCATCAGTGCCGACGTGGATCATGACCAGGCGCCGGCCATCCTGCTCGCCCCTCCCGGGGCGCTGGAAGAGATCGGTTTTACCGTGGCGCCGGGTGACCGGCTCAAGCTCAAGTACTTCATCGGCGAAAGCGAAGTTGGCAAGGCGCACAAGGTGCTGAACACCACGCGCGGCCTGATGGTCCGGCTGCGCACACTGCGGCAGATCCCGCTCTGGACAAACCAGGGGCAGTGGCAGGGAGGCCCGGGCCGAATGCAGCGGGGCCCGCTGCCAGGCCGCGGCGGCGGATGATCCGGCTCAATCGATGAATACCCGCTCCTGGGGGTGCCGCAGCTTGCTGGAGACCCGCACCAGCAGCAGCACGGCCACGGCGCCAAGCCCGGCCACAAATCCCCACCAGAGGCCGGGGGGGCCCATCTCCAGGCGGAACCCCAGCCAGAGGCTCACCGGCACCCCGGCCAGCCAGAAGCCGAGCACGTTGAGCAGCATCGGTGCCCGGGTGTCTCCCATACCGCGCAGGATCCCCCCGGCCACCACTTGCAGGCCGTCGAAGACCTGGAAGAAGCCGGCGATGGGAATAAGCACCAGCGCCACCGCCGTCACCTCCTCCGAATTGGTGAACAGCGAGGCCAGCGGCCCGGGCAGGGTGAGAAAGATCACGGCGGTGCAGCACATGAAGCAGCCGCCGCAGACCAGGGCGGCGGAAGCCGCCCGGCGGGCCCCGGAACGATCACCGGCGCCGATGGCATTGCCCACGTGCACCGCGGCAGCGGCGGACACCCCCAGCGGAACCATGAAGCTCAACGCGGCGAGGTAGAGCGCCACCTGGTGCGCGGCCAGGGGCACTGCCCCCATCATGCCCATGAAGAGGGCGATGGCGGCAAAGGCACCGAACTCGATGCTCTGCTGCACGCCGATGGGCACACCGAGCACGAACATCCGCCACAGCGGCCTGGTGCGCAGCGCCACCGGGTCGAACCGTCGGAGCAACGGGCCCAGTTGGTCCCGGGCGAGGAGGAAGAGGGCCACCGCGAGGAACCAGCGGCTGGCCGTGGAAGCCCAGGCGGAGCCGATGGCCCCCAAGGGCCCGAGCCCCGCTCCACCGAAGATGAGCCACCAGTTGAGCAGGATGTTGAGGACGTTGGCGGCAAAGATAACCATGACCACCGGCCGCACGTTCTGCATCGCCTGCAGGGTCTGCTTGAGCACAATGAAGGCGAGAAAGGGCAGCAGTCCCGGAATGCAGATGCGCGCATAGGAGGCTGCCGTGGGCGTGATCTCGACCGGCTGCCCCAGCAGGCCGAAGACGAGCTCACCGGGCCAGAGCACGGCGGAGAGGGGCACGCTGAGCCCGAGAGCGATGAGCAGGCCTCGCTGCACCGCGCGCACCACCGCCGTGCGGTCACCGCTGCCCACGGCCTGGGAGACCAGCGGATCGAGGGACATGAGTACGCCGAGGCCGAAAGCATAAACCGAGACGAAAAAGAGGTTGCCCAGGGCCACCGCGGCCAGGCCGGACGCCGAATAGTGGCCCATCATCACCGTGTCCACCACGCCCATGAGCATCATCCCCAGCTGGCTGATCACCACCGGCAGGGCCAGGCGCAGCATGGCCCGCAGGTCTTCCCGGCGCGGTCTGGCGAATGGGCTGGTCATGTCCGATGTCCTCGAGATCCCCCTGGCGGGACGAAGCGCTAACAGTACATCAGGCTTCACTACGGCTCAACCGATTCCAGGTTCCAGTGAAAAACGTATTGACCCGACGATAACTTCATAGTTTAAGATGATGCCCGCATCGGGATTTCAATCGATTCATCGGGGTGAGGTTTTACACATGTACACCATCGGCCGGCTCGGCGCTGAGTTCGGGCTCTCCAGGAGCACCCTGCTCTACTACGATTCCATCGGGCTGCTCTCCCCCAGCGGCCGCGACCGGAACAACAACTATCGTCGTTACTCGTCGGAAGACCGGGCGCGCCTGGCGCAGATCTGCGCCTATCGCCAGACCGGGCTGCCACTGAAAGAGATCGGCCGTCTGCTGGACAAGCCGGGCAGCGACTCGGCGTCGATCCTCGAACAGCGGCTGGGGGAGCTGAACCGGGAGATCGGGCGGCTGCGGGAACAACAGCACGTGATCCTCCGCCTGCTGGGCACCGATAAACTCCGCGGTCGCAGAAAGGTGCTGGACAAGAAGGCCTGGGTGGGCCTGCTGCGCTCCATCGGCCTGGACGAGAACGCGATGAACCGCTGGCACGTGGAATTCGAGCGACTCAGCCCCGATGCCCACCACGGATTTCTCCAGTCGCTCGGGATCCCGACGGACGAGATCCAGAGCATCAGGCGTCGCTCGCGGCGATGACCGCCTTCCCCATCCTTCCCTGCCTTTGCTATAGTCTAAGCGCCCTGAATCGCTGTTCACGACGTACCCGTTGCCGGAGGCCGCCGATGACCGATACTGCCCCCAGCCCGCTGTTCGGGCCGATGCGCCTGCCCTTCCTCATACTCACCCCGGCCTGCGTGCTGGTGGGCGTGGCCACGGCAGTGGCCAGCGGCGCCGCTATCTCGCCGCTGCCGGTGCTCGTGGCCCTGGCCGGCGCGGTGGCCGCGCACATCTGCGTCAATGCATTGAACGAATTCGATGATTTTCGGAGCGGCCTCGACTTCAAGACCTCGCGCACGCCCTTCAGCGGCGGCAGCGGCGCCCTGCCGGCCAACCCGGCCCAGGCGTACACGGCCCTCTACACCGGCGTGGCCTCGGCCCTCTTCACCGTGGCCGTGGGGGTCTACTTCACCATGCTCCACGGCTGGGGCATCATCCCCCTGGGGCTGCTCGGCCTGCTGGTCATCGTGCTCTACACCCGTCACATCACACGCAACCCCCTGCTCTGCCTCATCGCCCCGGGGCTCGGTTTCGGACCGCTGATGGTGATGGGCACCCACTTCGCGCTCACCGGCAGTTACTCGCTTCCACCGTTCGTCGCCTCGCTGGTGCCCTTCTTTCTCGTCAGCAACCTGCTCCTGATCAACCAGTTCCCCGATGTCACGGCTGACCGCGAGATCGGCCGGCACCACCTGCCCATCGCCTGGGGCGTGAAGGCCGCCGCCAGGGTCTACGTCGCCTTCCTCGCGCTGACCTACATCGCCATCATTGCCGGCGTGGCGCTGCGCATGCTGCCGCCCCTGGCCCTGCTGGGGCTCGGCACACTCATTCTCGCCGTGCCCACGGCCCGCGGGGCCCTGGCCCACGCCGAATCGATCCCCGAACTCGTGCCCTACCTCGGCCGCAATGTGGTCGTGGTCATCGCCACGCCGGTGCTCATGGCCATCGGCATTTTCATCGGCTGAAGGGAAGAGAGATGGACGCACGGACCATCGTCCGAACAGTTGCCGCTTTTTTCATTTTTTGCACCACCCTGTCCGCCGCCGCCGACACGGTGAGTCTGCTCCCCACCCCGCTCCAGTCGGCCATGGCCCGGGTGGACATGATCCTCTACGCCGAGGAGGAGGTCATCGCCGAGTATTTCATCGTCGGCGATGACCCCTTCTCCCTGACCAGCCTTTCCATGCTGCGGGACGCCGCCCGCCGCGGCGTCACCGTGCGGCTGATCATCGACGCCCAGTGGAACAAGGTGCCCCGGGCGGTGGTGGCCCACCTCATCGAGGAGGGCGTGGAAATCCGCGTCTATCACCCGTTTCGCCCGGGCAGGCCGGACTGGGTCACGAGGCGGCTTCATGACAAGCTGCTCGTGGTGGACGGCCGGGTGATGATCACCGGCGGGCGAAACATCGAAAGCCCCTACTTCGGCCTGGGGCACCAGGTGGGCCGCCGAGACTACATCGATTGCGACATCCGCGTGGAAGGCCCCACCGCCGCCGCGGCCAGGGACTACTTCAATGTGCTCTGGAGCAGCAGCGAGGTGCGCCACAGCAAGGCCCGCCGGCACGACCGGGGGCTGGAGATGGCGGCGGCGCTGCTCGATGCGTACCACGACTGGCTCGACACGAGGATCGCCACGGCCCTGCTCGCCGGGGCCGCCGCCGGGCCGGAAGTGCTCGAGGCCGGCAGGCCGGTTGCCGTGGACGAGACCGGGATTCGCTTTCTTCACGATCCCGTGGGGCAGAAGGGCAAGGCCCCGGGGGTGGCCCAGGAATTGCTGCAGCTGATTGATGAGGCCCGTACTTCGCTGCTCATCGAGTCCCCCTACCTCGTGCCCTCCAAGGCGTTCAAGAAAGGCCTGGAACGCGCCACGGCCCGCGGTGTGCGCGTGCGCATCCTCACCAATTCACTGGCCGCCACCGACAACGTCTTCCCCCAGGCAGGTTATTCCTGGTACAAGAAACCGCTGGTTCGCATGGGTGTCGAGCTCTACGAATACGTCGGCCCGGACACCCTGCACACCAAGGCGGCGGTGATCGACGAACGGCGGGTCATCGTCGGCACCTACAACCTCGACCCCCGTTCCGAACACCTCAACTCGGAAATGGCCGTGGTGGTGGACAGCGCCGAGCTGGCCCGGGAAATGATGATGGTCATGGACCAGGGCCTGGCCGATGCGACACGCATCGGTCCGAACGGAAAACACGAGGGAACGAAGCGCCGCAACCCCGGCGCTTCGGCCTGGAAACGGTTCAAGCTCTTCCTGCTCAAGCCGGTGGCCCCCTTCATCAAGAAGCAGCTCTGACCGGGCACCACCGGCCCGCCCGTTGTATAGTTCCATCGAGGCGCCTTCATATCCACACTCACTACCTCGAGGTCCTGATGATGAAGAGACTCCGATTCGGCATGATGCTGCTCATCCTGGCCACCGTGACCCTTTCCTGGCACTGCGCCGGTCCCGCGCCGACGGACAGGGCCGAAGCCGGAGGCGATGCCTGCTGCGCGGACGGGGAACCGTTCCCGATCCTCGAGGGCCACTACCTGGGGCAGGAGCCGCCGGGGCCCGAACCGCAGCTGTTCGCCCCGGGAATCATCTCCACCGGGCTCTACGAACGTGACCTGGTGATCAGCCCTGACGGCAACGAGCTCTACTTCGGGCTGATGGCCCGCAACGAGGTGGCCCTGGCGGTCAGCCGCCAGGTGGACGGCCGCTGGACCGAACCGCAGATCGCCCCCTTCTGTTCCGACCCGGCCATTTTCGATCTCGAACCGCATATCACCCCGGATGGATCGCGGTTCATGTTCCTCTCCACCAGGCCGGCAGAAGGCGCCGAACCGGCACCCGGCTGGGCCAACCAGGACATCTGGTTCATGGATCGCACTGCGGACGGCTGGGGCGAGCCGTACAATCCCGGCCCGCCAATCAACACCGAGGCCGGCGAGTTCTTCCCCTCCACCACCCGCTCGGGAGTGCTCTACTTCACCCGGGACACCACCGTGGAGGGCAAGCGCCAGAGCCTGATCTGCCGTTCCCGGCCGGCGGACGGAGGGTACGGGCCGGTGGACGTCCTGCCGCCGGAGGTCAACGCTGGTGACATGCAGTTCAACGCCTTCATCGACCCCGACGAACGGTTCCTCATCTTCGGCATGGCCGGTCGTGAGGACGCCATCGGCCAGGCCGACTACTACATCTCCTTCCGCGACGAGGACGATGCCTGGAGCGGTCCGTTCAACATGGGGGAGAAGATCAATACGCCGGGCAACAGGGTGGTCTCGGCCTGGCTGAGCAACTGCGGCCGCTTCCTCTTTTTCGCTTCCAACCGCACGTCCGAGCTGGAGGAACGCTCCTGGCGGCAGTTCAGGGAGGGTCACGGCAAGCCGGGCAACGGCAATTCGGACATCTACTGGGTGGAAGCCTCGATCATCGAGGAGCTCAGGCCCGAGTAATCCGCGTGCCGGCCACGGACCGGCCGAGAAGCGCTTTTTCCAGTTCGCCGGGGCGCAGGCCGTTGAGGATAAGTGTCTCCACCCCGGTTTCCAGGGCCTTCTCCACCTTGTGCAGCATGCCGCCGGTGACGTCGGCCACACCGTCCGATGCGAAGAGGCTGTGGCGCAGCCGCTCCAGATCGGCGGCCTTCACTTCGGGGATCGTGTTGCCTTCGGCATCGAGCACGCCGTCGGTCTTGCCGGCCATGACGATCAGCGCCGGTTTCAAGCGGGGCGCCAGGTAACGGAACAGCTCCTCGGTGGAGAGAATGCAGCAGCCGCGGGCCTCGTCGAAACAGACGTCACCATAGGGCACGGGCAGCAGGCCCTGCTCCAGGCAGCGCTCCGGTGCCCGGCCGTCCCACCGTTGGAGCCGCCCGTGGCGGGCCGTACAGGCCGCCGAGGGCTGCAAGGAAACCGCCGGCTCGCCGGCGTCGAGCAGGGCGGCCACCACCAGGCGGTTGAGACGGGACGCGTCGGCCTGCACCCGGGCAAAACCTTCCCAGCCCCGGGCGTCGCAAGCCCCCTCGTGGATCCGGTATTCCGCCGCGCTGACGTGAGGGAAGCTGCCGCCGCCATGGCCCACGAGAAGGGACAGCCCGGCATCGGCCTTTGCCCGATGCAGTTCAGCGGCGGCGCGGGCGATGACCTCCGGCCTCGCGGTGTAGGGTTTCGACTTGTCGGTGATCAACGATCCGCCAAGCTTGACGAAAACCAGTCGTTGCTCCATCCCACTCACCCTTTCCGCCGTTCCACGGTGGCCGCCGCCCCGTCCACCCGCACCAGGTCACCGGTGGCGATACGCTCGATGTCGATGCCGTCCACGCAGGGGATGCCGGCGAGGATCGTACCGGTGGCGATGATCGTCTCCGTCTCGCCGTTGACAATGGCCAGGGGCGCCGCACCGTTCTTTTGCAGACCGTAGATGACATAGGATCCAACGGTGGAACCCTTGCCGCAGGGAAAGACGAGCACCCGCCCGCTGACGCACTGCCCTTCCAGTTCGTGACCCTGCTCGATGACCACGCCGGTCCTGGCGTCCACCCCGCCGTAGAAGGAGATCGGCGAGTTCGAAACCAGCGCAAGGCCCTCGGCCGTGCCGGTCATGATCGTACGTCCCTTCATGCCAGCACCTCCTCGATGATGGCGTAGAGGTCGCGGAAGTTGACCTTCTGCTTGCAGAATCCGGGCAGGTAGTTGGCGGCCTTGCCCGAGTCCACCGAGGTCACGCCGTAGTCCAGTTCCTCCAGCGGGGAGACCACCATGCAGGTGTCGGCAACGATCCGGCCGCCGGCGGACTCGATGTCGGCGAGGTAGCCCTCGTCCTCGGCCCGTTCCCTGATCACCCGCGAGGTGCAGATCCAGACCGGCTTGAGCAGCGTGCGGCCCCGCACCTGGCCGGCAACCGCCGCCACCTCCTCGAGGGAGGCATGGGGGCAGCCGGTGACCACCAGGTCGGGGGTCTCGCCGGCGTCGAGGCCGGCGGACGTTTCCACCAGTTCGGCCTGGCCCACCTGGATCAGTTCGAGGCCAGCCGTGGGCATGGCCCCCGCCTCCGGGGTCACGCCGGCGGCATGGTAGAGGGCCACCGCCCCGCTGGCCGCCATGGCCGCGCCGAGGGATTTGAGATTGTCCCGACCGGCGCCCTCCAGGCCGGTGATGTAGGGGATGGCGCCGCGGACCTTGCGCCCCAGGACGTAGCCCAGGGCGCCGTAATCGGCATTGGATTGCAGCCTGGCGTCCACCTCCACCATCACGGCGGGCCGGCGGTTCTCGTCGAGGTGCAGGCCGTAGCAGGGAGTGCAGCCGCAGACCGCCGCAGCCAGCGCCGAGGGACCGCCCTCACGATTGGTTCGCGCACCGAGCACCGAGTTGACGAAAACCACCGCCGAGCTCTCGGCCCAGGCCACGTGTTCCCCAAGCCGGGGTACGCTGCCGATGAGGTAGGGCGTGCAGGTGGGCGGGGCGGTGATACCCATGCCGCGGAAAGCGGCCATGATCCGCTGCTGCTTCTCGGCAAAAGCCTCGGGAATACCAAGTTCGCGCCACCCCTGGAGGTCCATCCCCGCCGGGTTGAGGCTTGTGGGCACGGTGACACGCACGCCCTGGTCGGCGAGGTCCTCGAGAAACTCGAGGCCCGGTTCACCGATCGACTTGTAAGAGACACCGGAAACCTGGGTCGAACCCACCGGCACCATCCGCCGGGCACCGAAGATCTCGCCCAGGCTGACCAGCAGGCGCATCAGCCGCGACGTCACCTCGCCCCGCGAGCCGTCCAGCACCCCCTGCTGTTCCCGGGTCAATTCCATCGTTCTTCAGTCCGTTTCGAGATAATCGGCCAGATCCACATCCACCGGTGGGTCGGGCCGACTGAATTTCTCCGAAGCACCCCCGGTGGGAATGGTGAGGTCGAAGCCGAGCTTTGTCGTCTCCCGGGTCTCGGCATCGGCCGAGGGATCGAGCGACGAGCCCTTTTCACCCGGACGAACCACCAGGTCCCGGTCCCCCTGGAACCGGGTGGCCATGGCCCATTCCAGCGCCCGCGGATCGTCGAGGTCGATGTCCTCGTCCACGACGAAGACGTGCTTCATCGAACGGTGCCCGGCAAAGGCGGCCTCGATGGCCTTCCGCCCGTCGTCACCACGCTGTTTGCGGATCTTCACCGCCCCGTGGAGCCAGGAGCAGCCGCCGGGGGTGATGCGCACGTCAAGACAGTCCACCACCCGCGAAACCTCGCGGAAGATGGTGGGCTCCCGGGGCATGCCCATGAGCACCTTGTGCTCCGGGCCGCCGGGGAGCAGGGCATGATACACCGGCCCGGGCCGGGCGAAGACCTGCTCTACCCGGGCCACCGGCTGCCGGCGCACGATGTCGAAGGTTTCGGTGAGGTCGAGGAACGGCCCCTCGTCCGCGGTTTCCCCGGTGAATTCACAGACCAGCACTAGCTCGCTCTCCGGGATCACGTGCCCGGCCAGCCGAACCGCCCTCGTCTCGTGGAGGGCATTGGCGATGGCCAGTTCGCTCTTCTCCAGTTCCACCGACATGGCCGCCCCCAGCAGCACGGGGATGGTGTTGCCGATGCAGAAGGCGAACCCGGTGAGCCCCCGCTGCATGTATTCGTGGAGGTGCCGGGGCAGGATGCGCAGGACCAGCCGATCTCGGCCGAAGACCATCGCCCGGTGGTAGGAGGCGTTGAGCCCCAGCTCCCGGTCCTCGCAGAAGATGATGCCCGAAGCGATGTAGGGCCCGCCGTCCTCGGGGTAGTGGGTCGGGATGGGCAGGCGCCCCAGGTCCGCCGGACGCTCCTCGTACCCCTCAGCTTCCCGAACCTCGGGCTCCCGCGGGTGGTCGATGGCCCCGATCATCCGCGGTACGATCTCGTCGACATCGGTTTCCAGGCCGAGACCGACCAGCTCACGCGAGGCGCAGACGTTGGAGACCACCGGCATGTCCTGCCCGGTGACCTCGCTGAAGAGCACCGGGCGCTCCCCCAGCCTGGCGGCCACCGCGGCCAGCTCGTAGCGCACATCCACCGGCCGAACGACCCGGGCGAGCATCGATCGGTCCTCCAGCCGGCCGAGATACGCCTTGAGGGTCATCGTCTTCTCCTCCCCGCTTCACCAGTGGATGTTCAGGAAACCGAATGCCGTGTCCGGTTGAAGGATAGAATCGTGAAGCGGCCGGGTCAAGGAACGGCCCGCGGTCCGGCACTGATCTTCGGGGCGTGCCGCGCCATCACGCTCCCCGGTCCTGCAGCACGCGCTGGAGGAGTCCGGCCAGTTCCTTGATGTTGAACGGCTTCTGCAGAAAGCCGGCCAGGCCCTGGCCGTCGTAGCGCTCGGACAGCTCGTCTACGCTGTAGCCGCTGGCCAGGACGATCGTTTCCCGGGGATCGATGGCCAGGATCTCGCGGCAGGCCTGTTCACCGGTCAGGCGCGGCATGGTCAGATCGAGCAGCACAAAGGCGAGTTCCTTCCCTCTCCGGCGGTAGAGTTCGACCGCTTCCAGCCCGTCCCGGGCCGTGATGACCGAAAACCCGAGATGCTTGAGCATCGCCGTCGCCACCCGGCGGACCTGGTCCTCATCGTCGGCGACGAGGGCCATGCCCTGCCCTTTCCAAGCGTCCTCCATCGCACGTCGTTGCGGTTTTCGCTCCCACCGCTCCACGGCGGACTCGAGCGCCGGAAAGAGAATGCGAACCGTGGTGCCTTCACCGGGCCTGGATTCGACCCGGATCGCTCCACCGTGGCCGCGAACGATGCCGTGCACCGCGGCCAGGCCGAGGCCACGGCCGACGAACTTGGTGCTGAAAAACGGTTCGAAGATCCGGTCCACTGTTTCCGGCGTCATGCCGCAGCCACGGTCCACGACGTCGAGCCAGACGTAGGCCCCCGCCGCGCGGTCCTCGCCGAAGATCATCTGTTCCAGCTCGGGGCGATCGAACGAACCGGCGCCGGTGCGCAGGATTATCGGCTCGCCGCCTTCATTGGCCTCGGCGGCATTGAGCACGAGGTTCAACACCACCTGCCGGACCTGGGACACGTCGGCCTCGATCGCCGGCAGTGAAGAGGGCACCTCGAAGGACAATGGGGATTTCTCCTGCATCGATGACTGCAGCAGGCTGTACATGTCGGCCACCGTGTCGCCGAGGTCGATGGGCCCGACCAAGAAACGGCCGTGCCCGGAGTAGGCGAGCATCTGGCTGCAGAGGTCCGCGGCCCGCCGTGAGGCGGTGATCACGTCGGTAAGGTTGGCATCGACCTCGTGATCGGGGCCGAGGGCCGCCCGGGCCAGTTCGGCACTGCCGAGTATGGCCGTGAGCAGGTTGTTGAAATCGTGGGCAATTCCGCCGGCCATCACGCTCAGGCTCTCCAGGTGCTGGGTCTTGAACATCCGCTGTTCGAGCCTGCGCCGTTCGGCTTCCGCCTCCACCCGGTCGGTGACGTCGATGATCACGCCGAGGATCCCGATGAGCAGCTCACGGTCGGTGATCGGGGCCATGATGACGTGGAAATGGCGCTCGCGGCCATCGATCTCCACCGCGGTCTCTTTCTGCTGGGTCTCCCGGTCCAAAGCCCCCTGCCAGGTCTTTCGCCCGACGACCGCCAGCAGGCCGCCGTCCATGGGCAGGGGCCCTTCGCCGTCGGCCAACGGTCCCCAGTTTTCGCGGCAGGCGGCATTCTGCATCAGGCAGTGCCCTTCGCCGTCCAGGACGAAGAGGTCGAAGGGCAGGCTTTCCATCACCGTGTGGATGCGGGCCTCGCTGCGCCGCAGTTCGCCGGTGCGCAGGTCGACCACCTGCTGGAGACGTTCTTTCTGAAGCTTGAGCAGCCGCAGCCGCAGTTGCATACCGCCGATGGCGGCACCGATGATCAGGAGCGCGATGAAGCCCCGGAACCACCAGGTGGCCCAGTACGGCGGTACGACGATCACGCTCACCGCGGCCCCGTCCATATTCCACACCCCGTCGTTATTCGACCCGCGGACGCGAAAAACATAGTCGCCCGGGGCGAGGTTGGTGTAGGTGGCGAAACGGCGGCGGCCGATGTGCTGCCACTCGTTTTCCTGCCCTTCGAGTCGAATGGCATACTCGTTCTTCCCGGGAAGAACGTAGTTCAGCGCGGCAAACTCGAAAGAGACCATGATATCCCGGTGGGAGAGGACCAGCCGGTCGGTCTGCGGGGCGGCGGCCTCGAGCCGCAGCCTACCGTCCGCTTCCCGGCCGGGCCGCACCTGGCGGTTCATCACGCTGATGCCGGTCAGCACCACCGGGGGAACCGTCTCGTTGCGCACGACCCCGGAGGGGCGAAACCTGGTCAGTCCGCCGATGCCGCCGAAGTAGAATTCGCCGTCCGGCGCCGCGTGCCAGGCCCCGGCATTGAACTCGTCCGCCTGCAGGCCGTCGCTCGCGTCGAATTTCCAGCACTCCCCGGTTTCCGGCGTGTAGCAGCAGAGCCCCCGGTTCGTACTTAGCCAGAGCCGTTGCCGGGAATCTTCGAGAATCCCATACACCGTGTTGTCGGGCAGACCGTCCCCGCTGTCCACGCGCCCGAACTCCCCGCGATCGGCATCGAAGCAATTCATCCCGCTGGCGGTGGCGATCCAGAGGCAGCCGTCGTCCGTCTGGTGGAAACCATATATCGTATTGCTGCTCAACCCGCCTGCGGCGCGCGGGTCGTAGCGCCAGGCGGTGAACGACTCGTCATCCGGATCGTAACGGGCCATCCCCGCGTAGTAGCTGCCGATCCAGACCTGCCCCTGGTCGTCGCGAAAAAGCGACTGGATCGTTCCGTCGGGAAGATCGGCATACGAGGGGTCGGCGGGATCGAGAAACTCGACGGCCCCGCTCTCACGGCTCACCCGGTAGAGCCCGCTGTCCGTGCCGACGAGCAGCCGGCCGCGACCGTCAAAACAGAGCGCAAAGACCTCCCAGCCCGGGGGCCGGGCCTGGGGGTTGCCCTCTTCGGCCAAAGGCACGAGGTAGAACCGCTCACTGGCGAGGTCGTAGCGGTAGAGGCCGCCGCCCTCGGTGCCGATCCACATCGTGCCGCTACGATCCCTGCCGCTGCCGGCGACCGGGTCCTCCGGGTCCTCGAGCAGCACGTAGATGTTGTCATTTTCCATCCAGCGTGAAACGGCCCGGGATGAGAAACTGTTGATCGAGCGGCACGGAATGTCATCGAACAAGCCCGTTTGCGGGTCCCGGCGGACGAGGCCGCCATAGCCGCCGACCCAGAGGGCCCCGCTGTGGTCGGAGGCGATGGCCCTCACGCTGGAAAAGGGCAGCCCTTCCCCTTCGCCGTTCTGGTGGAGTGTGGTGAAATTGCCTGCGATGGTATCGCGACGATCGACGCCGTAGCCGTTCGATCCGGCCCAGAGGGACCCCGACCGGTCGAAGGCCAGCACATTGACCCCGGCAAGACCGGCTTTACCCCTGATAAATGGGGATGCCTTCACCCTGGTCAGGCGGCCGTTCGCCACCATCAGCACGTCGTCGTGGTAGCTGGCCACGTAGACCGCGCCATTGCGGTCCACGGCGAGGTCATTGACCTGGTTGAGCAGGTAGTCCGTCTGCGTCTCGATAGGGGCGCTGAAGCGATCGAAGGCCCCGCGCCGGCGGTCAAAGCGGTTCAGGCCTTCGATCCCGGTGCCGAACCAGAGGGTGCCGTCGGGGGTTTCGGCAATGGCCGTGACCATGTCCTGGCTCAAGGAGGACGGGTCTCCCTCGGTCTTGCGCCAGCCCCTGGTGTCAAGCGTTGCCGGGTCCACGGCGACGAGGCCCCGGTTTCGGGTGGCGACCCAGACCGTCCCCAGCTGGTCGACGTGCATCTCGTTGACCGTCGCCCCTTCCAGCGCCGGGATCTCGAGCCGCTCGAAGCGGCCGCTTCCGGCGTCGAAGGCCAGCAGCCCGCTGCCCCGGGTGCCGACCCAGAGACGGCCGTCACCGGGTTCAGCCAGCGTGGTGACGACATTGACGCCGCCTTGCGGATTGTCGAGGTCGGGCCAGAACGAGGTAAACGATTCCCGACGCCCGTCGTAGCGGCTCAAGCCATTGGCGGTCCCGACCCAGAGCGTCCCGTCCGCCGACTCGAGCAAGGCGTTGACCATGCTGTTGGCCAGACCTTCCTCGGCCTCGGGCGCCTCGCGGAAGACCCTGACCCGGTATCCGTCGTAGCGGTTCAACCCCGCCCGGGTGCCGATCCAGATGAAGCCCTGGCGGTCCTGGAGGATGGCGGTCACATTGTTCTGGGACAGGCCGCCCTCGACCCTGAGATGGGTGAACTGCAGCCCGGCTTCGTCACCGGCCCGGAGTGCCGGCGTCGAGATGAAGAGCAAGGCAAGGAGAAACAACGGCAGGACCACGAGCGAGGCCCGCGCACGAATCGAGACCGTACGGCCGGCACTGCCCCCCTGCTCTACTGAACCGTTCGCGCCAGACACCCGGCCCCTGCCGTTCGAGATGGGGCGAACCCGCGGCAGCAGGCGTCCACGGCCCATGACTGAAGGACACCCGCGTCCTGTGCGCCCAGGAGGATGATTGTCGAGAGTGTGGTTTGACGTCCGGCCCGATCCGAGGAACAACACAGTACCCGATGTCTCCCGTGCGGCCGGTGAAAAACAGGCCAACCGCTCATCGCTCAGCGGTGCTACCCCTGACCCGCATGCGAGCCAGCATCTGCCCGATCCTGATCATTCAAGATAACTCGACAATGCGTATTCTATAAATATAGGAGACCATTCCCCGTTTCGTCAAGCAGGTGCGGCGAACCGCCATTCCGCGGGGCCTTCGCGCGGCCCGGGCAAGAATCCCTTGACAGGCTTGAAAATTCAACTAACATCCTTCGAGTACTCCGTGAATCAGCCAGCATGCTCCAGGAGGCCGGACGGATGGCCAGGGACGACAAGATCAGGACACGCAAGGCCGATCACCTGCGGATCGTGGCCGAAGAGGAAGTGGCCTACAGCACCACGACCCTGCTGGAGCACGTGCGTCTCTTCCACCAGGCGCTGCCCGAGCTCGACCTCGGTGCGGTGGACACCTCCACTGAGTTCTTCGGCCGGCGGCTCAGGGCCCCGCTGCTCATCACCAGCATGTCCGGCGGCACGGGGATGGCCGGGGCGATGAACCGCGACCTGGCCACCGTGGCCGCCAGGCACGGCATCGGCTTCGGCGTGGGCAGCCAGCGGGTGATCCTCGACCACCCCGAGGCCCTGCCCGACTTCGCCGTGCGCAGCCACATCCCCGATTCGGTGCTGCTGGGCAACATCGGCGGGGCCCAGCTCATCGAGTACGACACGGACGCCATCGCCCGGCTCAAGGAGCAGATCGAGGCCGACGCCATCTGCGTGCACCTCAATGCCGCCCAGGAACTGGTGCAGCCCGAGGGCGACTGCCATTTCGACGGGATCCTCGCGGCCCTGGATAAACTGGTGCAGCGGCTTCCCGGCCAGGTGCTGGTCAAGGAGACCGGTGCCGGCATGAGCCCGCAGACCCTGGCCATGCTCGACCGCGCCGGGGTGCCCTGCATCGACGTTGCCGGTGCCGGCGGCACCTCCTGGACCAGGGTGGAGATGCACCGCGAGGATGACGACATGCTGCGGCGCATCGCCGGCACCTTCGCCGACTGGGGGATTCCCACCGCCTTCAGTGTCATCGCCGCTCGCCGCACCTGCAACCCGGGCGTGTGCATCATCGGCGCCGGCGGGATCTTCACCGGTCTCGACGCCGCCAGGGCCATTGCCGCCGGAGCCGACATGGCGGGGTTCGCCCGCTCGGTCTTCCTCGCCTACCGCAAGGGGGGCGTCTCCGGTGCTGACGCCTACGTCGACCGGGTGATCCGCGAGCTGAAGAACGCCATGGTGCTCACCGGCGCCCGGGACCTCGAAGCGCTGCGCGGGGTACCCCGCGTCTACACCGGGGAGTTGCGCCAGTGGCTTTCGGACATGGGCTGGCTGGAGGGGTAACCGTTCGTGTCTCCTGATCAGCTGGCAGCCGACCTTCCCCTGGAACAACCCGCCCCGGGAAAACTGATCCTCTTCGGCGAGCATGCCACGGTCTACGGCCATCCCGGCATCGCCGCTCCCATCGACATCGGCATGAGCATCCGCATCCACCGTGACCCGGAAGGGCCACGGCTGATCCGCCCCAGGTTCCGCCAGTGTTTCGGGGAGCGCGAACCCGAGTCGAGCTTTGGCCTCTTCTCCAGCGCCGTGGCGCAGGGCCTGGCGATCTACGGCCTCCAGAACGCGGAAATCGCCGTGGAAGTGGAAGCCGCCCTGCCAGTGGGCATGGGCCTCGGCTCGTCGGCGGCGTTCTCCGCGGGGGTCTGTCGGGCGCTGCGCCGCTGTGCCGGACGGGCCGATGACAACGGTCTGTTCGAGGATGTCCAGCAGTTGGAATCGGTCTTTCACGGCACGCCCAGCGGGATGGACGCGGCCACGGTTCTCGCCGGCGGCGTTCTCCGCTTCCGCAAGGGGCCGCCGCCGGACATTCGACCGGTTCCCCTCGGCGCTTCGGCAGGAGGATTGATCTGCATCGTCGAAACCGGCGGATCCACCCTCGCACAGGTGGACATGGTGCGGCGGCTGTTCGAAGATGACGAGAAGCGTATTGGCGGCCTGCTGGCGGAGATCGGCGAGCTGACGGGCAGCGCCGAGACCGCGCTGGTTTCCGGTGATCTCGTCACCGTCGGGCTGCTGATGGACCGCAATCACGGCCTGCTCTCCCGGCTCGGCGTCTCCACGCCGAAACTCGACGCCGCGGTTGGCCTCCTCCGCCGGCAGAACGGCGTGCTGGGGGCCAAGCTCACCGGCGCCGGCGGCGGCGGGGCGGTGATCGCCCTCACTTCCCAGGAACGGCGGCAACCCCTGGTGACCGAACTTCAGGAGCAATTCGCCCTGGTCTTCCCCTTCACCGCAGCCCACCAGCAAAACTGAAAATGCAACAATTTGGGCTCAGGCACTTCCGGTTGCGCTCACACCACCGCCCTGAATCCGAGTTTCACATCCGCCTGCTTTTTCGGCCGTGTTGACAATTCCACGCCCGGAGCCTACATTTCCCTCATGGATTTGTCTCTCGGCAACTCTCTTCATTTCTCATAAAGCATTCGAGAACAACTGGATAGCTGTACTGCATTCCGCTTCGAAAGGAGTTCGCGTACCATGAACCCGATGCGCTCATCCGTACTGTCTCCCATCATCATTGTGGTTTTATTGGCCGGAGCCCCGGTCACTCCCCTGGCAGCCGAGCTCCAGTCCCGATCGGTTGCACCTGAGGTAGAGGTTCACAATCCCGACCTCCAGGTCAGAGATGTGACCCAGTTCTACCGAACGGGTGAACGGAGGGCCAGCCGGGCCAGTGGTGAGTATTTCATCACCGTGGCCGGGACGGCTCCCCTCGATGAATTTCCCCTCCAGACCATCCTCACTTCGGACCAGGGCGCGGTGACCGTGGGCAGCCAGTATGACAACACGCCGGACGGCTATGACGCGCTGATCGTCAAGTACGACAATACCGGTTCCATTAGCTGGGCGCGAGCCGTGGGCGGCGTCGGCGCGGTCGATCATTTCCGCGGTGTGGTGGAAACCCCCGACAACGGGTATGTCTGCGCCGGCTACTCGAACAGCTACAGCAGCGGCGAGGTGCAGATCTTCGTGGCCAAGTTCGACAGCAGCGGTGCGCTGCAGTGGGCCCGCACCGCCGGCGGAGGGGCGACCGATGCGGCCGAAGGTGTTTGCTTGAATGACGATGGAACCATCTTCGTCGGCGGGATGACATCCAGCTTCGGCGCGTCCAACCCGGCGGTGCTGCTGCTGGGGTTCGACCTCAACGGCACCCTGCTCTGGGCCACCATGGGCGACGCCGGGTCGAACGACCGGCTCTTCGCGCTCAGCCCGACCTCGGACGGCGGTTGTGTCGGCGCCGGCTGGTCGTCGAGTTTCAGTACCTGGCTCCAGGCCCTGATCGTCAAGTTCGACAGCGACGGCAACATCAGCTGGTCCAGCGTGGTGGGCGATGACTGCTGGAACTGCGGGTACGACGTGGCCGAGACCCCGGACGGGGGCTACCTGCTCACCGGCAACGTGACCTGCTACGACGACCTTTCCGCGTACGATGTGCTCATCGCCAGGTTCGGCCCGGACGGCACCCTCTGGTGGTCGCGGTCGCTTGGGAACCATGGCACCGCCGAATCGGGCTGGACCGTGGCGGTGGACAATGATGGCAATTTCGCCATCGGTGGCGTGACCACTCTCGGCTACGGACAGACAGCGGATGCGTTCCTCCTCTGCTTCGACAGCAACGGCGGTCTGCAGTGGGCCCGCACAGTGGGTGGTGACCAGGATGACTACTGCAATCACCTGCTGCTGACCTCGAACGGCGGCTTTCTGCTTTCCTGTGTCACCGAGAGCTTCGGGGCGGGCGGCAAGGAAATCATGCTCGCCGCGCTGAACAGCGATGGCATCGTTCCGGGGTGCCCGTATACCCGGACCTGGTACATCTCTTCGCCGCTGCGCCAGCCGCCGTGGTCGGCGGTGTCCCTGACCGAAACCCACCCCTCGCCCACGGTGAGCGTCATCACACCCACGCCTGTGCATCCATCCCTTCTCGAGGAAACGGTCTGTGATTACGCCAGCGTTGATACCGAATACTGGCTGGTGGGCAGCGGCAGCGATGATACGGACCGTGGCCGGGCCATCGGCCAGACCCCGGACGAAGGCTACCTGGTGGTCGGCGAAACGTACGTCTCTGCCGGCAACGAGGATGTCCTGCTGTTGAAGTACGACGCCCTGGGCAACCTGCAATGGGCCCGGACCGCCGGCGGACCGTATAACGACAACGGGCACGACCTGCTGGTCACCGAAGACGGCGGCTGCATCGTCGTGGGTGACACCTACAGCTACGGCGCCGGGGGCAAGGACGTCCTGCTCCTGGGATTCGATCCCGGCGGCACCTTGCTCTGGGCCAGCACAGTCGGTGGGGACGATAACGAGATCGCCTGGTCCATCTGGCCGCGGTCCGACGGCAGCTACCAGGTCTGCGGCGGATCGAACAGTTTCGGGATGGGAGACAGCGACATCCTGCTGTTGGAAGTGAACCCCGAGGGTTCCGTCCTTGCCGCCCACACCATCGGCACATTCGAAACCCATGAGGAAGCCACTCGCGGCATCCCCCTCACCGGGGGCGGATCGTTGCTCACCGGTTTCAACCACGCCGCTCCTTCCGCCCAGCAGGCCCTGGCCGTCAAAGTGGCGGACGACGGCAGTTATGTTTGGAACTCGGTGACCGGATCTGGAGACCACGAAGCCTATCGCGGGGCGGTGGAGCTGCCCGGTGGCGACCTGCTGCTGGGCGGCTTCACGTACAGTTACGGGACCCAGGATCTGATGCTGGTAAGACTTGCCGCGAGCGGCGCCCGGCAATGGTTCCGCACCGTGGGTACCGCGGACGACGAAGATCTCTTCGACCTCAAGTTTAGCGCAAATGGTGGCGTGGTGTGCTGCGGGTGGATCACCCAGGCAGGCGGCGACTACCAGGATGCCCTGCTCGCCGAGTTTGACGATGAGGGCCAGACGCTCTGGGCCCGGCGGGTGGGCGGAGACACCAGCGAGCATTTTTATTCCCTGCTGGTCACCGGGGACGGCGAACTGGCCGCAGCCGGCTTCACCAGCAGTTTCGGGCTGGTCTCCGGGGACGCTTTCGTCACCCACACCGATGGCCAGGGCATGGTCACCAACTGCCCGTGGTTCGACGACGTGACGCTCACCACCGCCGACCAGTTCCCGCCGGCCGGGGGGTATGCCATGACTTCGATGGCCATTTCGCCCTCGGTGGGCAACCCGACACTGGGCCAGTCGACACTTACCCTGGACCACGTGCTCCTGTGCAGCGCCCTGCCCCCCACGGTCTCGGCGGTGGTCACCGCGCTGCCTTCGTCGGGAACCATTCCGTTCAGCACCTGGATGGAGGCGAGTCTGACCAACACCTACGCAGAGCAGATCAGGAGGATGGCGGCGCGGATCCACGTCACCCTGGGCAACGGGGCGTACTACCCCAACTGGCGCGTCGGGTTCACCAACATCGGCCCGGGCGAGACCTACAGCACCGGCTGGTCACAGAACATCCCTGCCCTGGGCTCGGTGATCGGCGAAAACCACTTCCGGCTGGTGGCCGAGGATGTGACGCCTTCGCCGTACAACCAGCCGCCCTACCCGCCGTCGGGAGATACCGACACCCACCTGCAGACGGTGGTGGCTTACTCGCCCTGAGCAGGCGCGTCGCGAACCGGTGAGCTGAATACGGATGGTGCCAGGCACCATCCGTATTCAGCTCGTGATAAGGCGGCGGTAGATCTCAGTCATGCGGGCCGTGTGGGCATCCCAGGCGTGCTCCGTCTCCACCAGGCGTCGGCCGGCGGCTCCCTGGTCCGCGGCGCCCCCCGGATCGGCCAGCAGGCGAGACATTGCGGCGGCGAACCCTTCCTCGTCACCGTCTTCGACCACCAGGCCGGTCACCCCGTGGCGCACGATTTTGGCGCTGCCCCGGCTGGCCACCACCGGCAGGCCGGCGGCCATGTAGTTGAGCAGCTTTATCGGAAAGCCGCACCAGGAGATGCGGGGCAGCAGGGCCACGCGGCAGCGCCCAAAGACCTGCCGGGCCAGCTCGAAACTGGTGTGATCGACGAAGAGGACCGCATCGCTTATGTCGAGGTCAGCAGCCAGCGACTGGTAAGGGGAGGGGGCCGACCGGCTGACCACCACCAGCCTCGCGCCGGGAAGGCCCTCCCGCACCCGGGCGAAAGCACGGAACAGCAGGGGCAGGTTCTGGTAAGCGTCGAGGTTGCCTGCGTAAAGGGCGACGGTGGTTTCGCCGTCCAGCCAGCGGTCCAGGTGCGCCAGCGCCGCGGCCGCCGACGATCCCCGCGGCGGGGGCCGCCCGGACCAGTCCTCCAGCTCGATAGCGGGAGGCAGGCAACTGAGCCGCTCCTCCCCTACGCCCTGTTCACGGAAAAACCGCAGCAGGTCGTCGTTGATGGCGATGACGTGGTCGGCACACCGCGGCACGGTGCGGTCGATGAACCGGGCGAGGCGCTGAGCCAGGCCGCGGGCCCACCCAGAGCTGAAGAACGAACCGAGCTCGTCGCTGATCGCGTTGTGCGAGTGGAAGACCACCGGGGTGCCGCGAATACGCCTCGCCGTCAGGCCCACCAGCAGTGCCTCGTAGTTGTGGGCGTGGACCACCTGGATGCCGCAGCGGCTGATCGTCTTCAGCAGCAGACGGGTCAGTTGAGCGTCGAGCAGCGGTTTCTGGAACGAGGGCCCGGCCCGATACTTCCTGTAGCGGAAGGGGTAGGCGATGCGGTGGATGGTGAGTCGGCCCGACGTTTCCAACGGGATATCCTCGCCGAAATGGTAGCAGAGCAGGTGCACCTCGTGGCCGGCACGGGCCAGCGCCTCGGCCGACTGCTTGACCAGCACCTGGGACCCCTGGCAGGTGGGAAAAGGGCAGGCCGCCACCACGGCAACACTGAACTGGTCCGGATCAGTCATCTTCCTCCAGGTATCCCAGACCCTGGAGGCGCCGCTCCAGCAGTTCCTCCTCCTCGGGCGTGAACCTCAGCGGTTCCGGCGCCGGGCCCCGGGTCACGCGGTCGACCCGTCCCCTCGACCGGGGCACCGGCTGCTGGCGCAGCCAGGCCGGTGAAAGCGCCTCGGTCAACACGCGACCGTCCATCACTGCCGGCACTTCCAGCCCCAGCAGGTGGAGCAGAGTGGGTGCCAGGTCTTCCAGGCAGGCGCCCTCAACCAGGCCCGATCGGCACCCTTCGCCGCTGAGCAGCAGGATGCCGTGCTGGCGGTGGGTCCCGTTCATCCCCTTGCCCTTGGCCCCCAATCGGTCCCCGTCGGGAATCCGGCCGATGATCGGGCCGTCCGCCCCGGCCCGGGTGGGCAGGCAGGCATAGGAATACCCCCGGTCGAGGTTCAGCTCCAGCACCAGGTCCGGCGCCCGTTCCACGTAGGGGCCGTAGTAAAGCTCGTCCCGGCGCCAGGTCCGGGCCACCACCGGTTCGCCGGTCTCCGGGTCTTTCAGCTCCTTCAGGCGCCGGGAGATCAGTGCCAGCGTGCGGTGGTAGTCATCCCCCGGCCCCACCGTGCCCTCCGGCTCCCGCCCCTCGAGGTTGATCCAGATCGAGGGGAAGTAATTCAGCTCGTCGGAGTAGGCCCGTGTGCCGGACCAGTGGATTGTCCCGTAGCGCGACGCCGACTCGATGCGTGAGGCGATCCGTCCGGAGAAGCGGCGGAAGAGCTGCTCCTGAACCACCGTGGGCACACGCTTCATTCCCCAGCGCTTGAGCCGGTTGACCAGCGAGTCACCACTGCCGCGGCGCGACGTGAAGGCCAGCAGGCCCTGGCTCCAGAGCCAGCGGTTGAGGTGCAGGACCTTTATCCCCGCTCCGCCGAACCCGTGATCGGAGAGGATCATCACCCGGCAGCGGTCGCCGCCGGCCCGCTCGATCAATTCGCCCACGGCCAGGTCCAGCGCCTGGTAGACCCGAAGCAGGGCGTCACGAAATTCAATACCGGTTTTCGGGTCGTGGCGCGGTGAGTGTGGATCATGGAAGAGCCAGAAATGGTGGGCCGCGGTGTCCGACTCGCCGAAGAGCACACCGAAACAGTCCCAGGGCCCTTTGCGTTCGAGCAGGTAGCGGGCATACTCCATTTTTCGCTCCAGCGCCGAAAAGATCCCCTTCAGCGCCTCACGGTGCCAGCCCGGCCCGATATCGATCTCCTGGAACTCGGTGATCGCGTACGGGCCGATTTCCCGCTTCAACTCGTGGTACAGCTCGCGGGGGTAGACAAATGACGGATCGATGCCAGTGGTCACCGGCGCGTCGAAACCGCTGATCATGAACCCGTTCACCGGCTCCGGCGGATAGGTTGTGGGAAAGCCCATGGCACCGACCCTCATCCCGTGATCTGAAAGGATCGACCAGATGGTGGGCTGCCGGCGCCAGGTGGCGTTGGTGTAGCGCACGGCGTAACGATCCGGCTCGTGGACGGTGAAATCGAAAATGCCGTGCTTGCCCGGGTTGGTCCCGGTCATGAAGGTCGACCAGGCGGGAAAGGTCATCGGGGGGATGGTGGAACGCAGGGGGCCCCAGGCCCCCCGTTTCATCAGCCGGGCCAGGTTGGGCAGGTGTCCGGCCTTCTGGAAGGGGTGGATGAGGTCCCACGTCCCCCCGTCCAGACCGATGATCAGCGTTCTGGCTGCGGGCTCGGACATGGGACCTCGCGGAAGCGGGCCTCGCTATTCCATGTAGCCGAGGGCCTCGAGACGGCTGCGGGTGGCCTCGTCCATCTCCTCGCCCTCCACACGCTCCACGCCCGACGCCATGGCCAGGGCCAGCCGCTCCTCGAGCTGGCCGCTGAGCTCGGCCACCAGCTCCGGGTTGGCGTCGGCCAGGTTGGCGGTTTCCCCGGGGTCTTCCTCGAGGTTGTAGAGCGCCACCGGCGGCAGGCCGCGGGGATTGCCCTCGTTGGCCCGGATCAGCTTCCACTTGCCGGCGATCAGCGAGTTGATCTGGTTCCCCTCGTGGTCCTCCTCGGAGAAGATGTTGTCCAGGCTCCAGGCGGTGACCACGGGCTCGTTCTCGCCCTCGGCGGCCGCGTCAGCGGCCGCCTCGACCTCCGCCGGCGCCGCCACCAGCCCGTTCACCGCGGGCATGAGGTCCACGCCCTGGTAGGTCTCGTGGCTGCCGCCGGCCATGGCCAGGACGGTGGGCGCGATGTCGATCTGGCGCACCAGCCCGGGCACGCGCAGGCCGGCGTGCGCATTGCCGGGGAGCTTGATGATCAGCGGCGTGAGCACCTGTTCCTGGTAGAGGGTCAGGCCGTGCCACCAACCCTCGTGCTCGTAGAACTCCTCGCCATGGTCGGCGGTGAGCACGATCATCCAGTCGTCGTAGATTCCCAGTTCCTTCATTTTGTCGAAAAGCCGGCCCAGCCGCTCGTCGAGAAACTCGATCTCGCCGTCGTAGAGCTGCGAGAGTTCCCCGGCCATCTCCGCCGGCGGGTGGGGGTTGCTCACCCGGGCAATGCCGTATCCATCGTAAGGATGGCGGAAGTAGGGATCGTGGGGCTCCATGTAGTGGGCGAAGATGAAGGCCGGCGGCCCCCCGCCAAGGTTCTCCATCGCCCGGATGACGTGCTCGTTGACCACGTCGGCGTCCTGGTAGTAGTGCTGGACATACTTGTTCTTCGATAGGAAGCGTTCACGGATCAGCCGCAGCACGCTGTAGTAGGCCAGCATGGAGGAGGACTCGTCGGCCCCGAAGAAGTAATCCGGGGCGAGGTAGACGAACTGGTCGAAACCCTGCTGGAAGTTGAAGGCCTCGGTGACATTGATGTTGTTGGCGAAACCGATGGTGCGGTAGCCCTCCTCTTTCAGCGCCTCGGGCAGGGTGACCAGCTCATCGGGCAGCATGTCCGGCTTGAGGTAGGTCTTGTGCGAGGAGGGGTAGAGCGACGTAAGGATCGAGGCCACCGCCGGCCGGGTCCATGAGGACTGGCTGATGTGGTTCTCGAAGAGGATCCCGTCGCCAGCCAGGCCGTCGATCACCGGTGTTTCGATCCCCTCGTAGCCGTAGCAGGAAAGTCTGTCGGCCCGCAGGGTGTCGAGCATCAGCAGCAGCACACCCGGCGACTCCGGTCCACCATCGTTCTCCGTGGTGATCATCGTCGGCCCCTTGACCACGTGCACATAGGTCCCGGCCACCTGGACGAGAAAGAGGACGAAGAAGAGGCTGCCCACCACCAGCACCGTCCCCAGGACCTTGGCCAGGCCTCGCAACGGGGTGCTGCCGACGAGGTAGCGGAAGAGGAAGGCGAAAACGAGGAAGAGCAGGCCGAACACCGCCAGCAGGGCCAGGTTGCCCAGCAGGGGGATCGGCTGTTCGTGCATCACGTCGCGGAAGATGCGGAAGCGGAAAATGACCAGGCCGTTGAGGGCGAAAACAACGGCGAAGACCAGCCCGTAGATCCCCGCGGCCTGGCCGGTCTTCTTCAGCACCATGCTCAGTACGCCCAGCGCCACGCCGAGCCCCAGGCCCATGGCCGCACCGATCAGCGAGTAAAGCACTGCCCCGTAGAAGAGCACGCCGGGGTTGATCGACCCCCAGTTGAAAAAGAGCAGCCAGAGGCCCTCGGCCAGGCCCACCAGGGCGCCGGCGGCAAGGCCGGCCAGCAGGCCGACCCGCAGTCGCAGGAGAAATTCGCTGGTCAAGCGGTAGCTGTTATCGTTGGACGTGGCCACGGTTCTCGATCCTCCTCTTTCAGTGCGTCGAGTCGAAAGGCCCGGTGATCGACGGCCGTGCGGGCCGGACCGGACCCGGAACAGGTCGGCAACAATGAGGCCTAAAGTATATCAGGTTTGACCGGGGGCCTCCACGGGTCCCGGGGCCCCAGCGCCTCGAGCCCCGCCCTGGCGGCCCGATTGTGCGAATCCACGGCCAGAGCACGACGGTAGGCCGAGCGGGCCTCGTTCTCACGGCCCAGCGACCCGTAGAGCCTCCCCAGCCGGCTGAAGACGATGGAGAGCTGCTCCGGCGGCAGGTTGCGCTCCAGGGTGGCCAGCTCCCGGCGCACCATGGGAGCGAGCCGGGGCGAAAGCCGTGCGGCCTCGGCGTAGCAGCGAATTGCCTTGTGAAACGCACCAAGGTGCCGCCGCTCCGGCAGCAGGAAGAGGCTCTTGAGGAAATAGACCGCCCCCAGCTGGTACCAGGCCTCGGCGAAACCGGGCCGCAATTCCACGGCCCTTTGGAGGTGCAGACCCGCCAGGTGCACCTGGCCCTCGGCGTAGAGCCGGCGTCCGGTGAGGGCGTGTTCAACGGCAGTGGTTTCGGCAAACACGGCCAACCCGTCCCGGCGCTGCATCCCTTCCCGGCCCTCATCCTTCGAGCGCAGCACCTGGTACACCGCCACGATCCGTTCCTGGTCCTGGTAGACCCGGTGGTAGACCAGACGGAATCCGCTGGGAATCCACTCGCCGACCACCATGCGGGCCAGGCGCGGCAGGGAAAGCGCCACGGCGGCACTGTCCACCACCACCAGGTCGGACTTCGCCCGATAGCAGGATTCGAGCAGGTGCCGCGGCTGCCGGTCGCGCAGTGGCACCCACCAGGCCCCGGCATAATAGGCGGCAAATGGCTTTCGATCCATGACCACCGGCTTTTGCACACCCTGCTCATCGGCCCACTGTCGGATGAACGCCGCGGTATCCCGTGCACCGGTGGACCAGGACGTGCTCTGCGCCTGAGTCGCCCGCTCCTGCGCCAGCGCCGCCAGCGGGCCCCAGCCGAGCCCCAGGGCAAGAACCAGCGCCACGACCGCCGGGACCGCCCAACCGGCCACACGCCTTGCCGCCCGGAAATCGTCTCTGCGCCGGAATCTGCACAAAATCCATTGGGCCGGGGCGGCGAGGCCGATGGCGGCGAGCAGGAGCAGGGCCGGCAGAACCGGAGCAAGGTAGCGAGAGATCTCGTCACTGCCCGACGCCGACCGAGCAAGGAAGGTGATGCCCATGGGCAGCAGCAGCCAGCCGCCGAGATAGGCCGCCGGAAAGAGACCGGGCAGCCCGCGCAGCGTCACCAGCGCGGCCACCCCGGCCAACGCCAGCAACGGCCAGACCCAGGGAACGGTATCACGGAAAACCCTCCAGAACTCGGCCAGGTAACCGCCGAGGCTCAGGTCAACCGCGTTACCGGCCCTCATCCCGCTGTAGCGCTCCAGCATGCCGCTCAGCGCGCCACCGCCACCGTCGGCGGCCTCACGCCCCTTCCCCGTTGCCGTCATGCCGGCCTCCGTGGTTTCGACAAAGCCGGTGATGCTCCAGTGCCCCCGCACCACGCGATTGCGCAGCAGGACCGGTGACGCGGCAAGCACGAACCCCAGCAGCACCAGCAGGCCGGCGGCTGTGGCCCGGACCAGCCGCCGCCGGGCAGCACCCGGCGCCGACCGGAAACGGAGCAGCGCCAGCCAGCCGCAGGCGGCCGGCAACGCGGCCACACCGATGAACCTGGCGCCGAAGGCCGCGGCCGCCAGCGCCCCGCAGCCGGCCGCCAGCCAGGGCCGGCTCGATTCGCCGGCACGCAGGATGAGCAGAACGGCGAGGTAGAAGAGACAGAGAAACAGTGATTCGGTGAGCAGCTCGGTGGAATAGGTGACCAGCACGGGGTCCGCGGCGGCGAGCAGTGCCGCAGCGAAACCGGCGCCATCGCCGGCCAGACGTCGGCCGAGGAAGAAGAGCGCCAGCACCAGCCCCACACCGGCAAGGATCGATACGGTCATGCCGGCGGCTTGCACCGAAAAGCCGACAAGGGAGAGCACCGCCGTGCAAAGCGGGTAGAGCGGCTGGTGCAGGGCCGCTTCGGGGAAAATGGAGTGGGAGAAATCGCCCCGCTTCAGGTTTTCGGCCATGGCGAGATAGACACAGGAATCTGGATAGTAGAGGGTCTCCCGCCGGAGCCCGACGCGCAGGACGGCGGCACCGAGCAGGATCATCACCAGCAGCAGGATGGAAGTGCGTTTCGACATGGTTCCGGCAGAACGGTAGCAGATGAGCCCCCCGGCGCTCAACCCGGAACACGGTTCTCATCCGGCCGCAAAACTGGTACAATGTGAATACTTGCAGTTCATGATTCAGGATTCAGTACCAGTGAACCACACGGCGGACCGCCTCCCCAGGGGCGCATTGTCCCCGATTTTCCCAATAATCGGCCATGGCGCGTTATCCAGTATGGAAGCAGAGAGTCGAACAGCTGTATGAGGAGCACTTCAACACGCTCTACCGCATGGCCCTGCGCTCGCTCAATGACCGGAGCCAGACCCGGGACGTGATCCAGGAGGCCTTTGTGAAACTGCTCTCATCGGACCGCAGCTTCAAGACCGACGATGACGCGGCCCGGTATCTGTTCTGTACGCTGCGCAACCTGCTCATCGACCGCATGCGCCGCGACATGCGCTGGAAATACCGCGATCTGGATAACGTCCGCCCCGAACGGATGTCATCGCGCCCGCGCCAGGAGGATGACCTGGTGGCTCAGCGGCTGGAAGGCCGCCGCCTGCCCCTGTCCCAACCCGACCGGGGCATTTTCGAGATGGCCTATTTCGAGAAGATGACCGACGAGGAGATCGCCGATACGCTGGGACTGAAGATCACCACGGTCCGCTACTGCCTGAAGAAGGCCCGCAGGGCGATCAGGCAGCTGCTGGCCGCAAATGACAGGCTGACCGAGAAGGAACTGAACGCATTCTTCTCCAGGGCAAAGACATGAACGAACGGAAGCCGCCGGAAGACATCGAACGGGAGGTCCGCAGGATTCTGGGGGACAACCTGGACTGCCCCGCCGCGGACAGGCTGGTCGCCTTCCACGGAGAGGAGCTCGCCCCGGCCGAGGCGGCGACCGTGGCCGCCCACTGCGGCGTATGCACGGAGTGCACCAGGCTCATCGAGGAGCTGGACGAGGCGGAACGCCCCCTCGGTGCCTCCGAGGACGATGCCTACCGTACGGCCCGGGAGGAAGACCGGGCCATCGTGGCCCGTGAACTGGGGTTCCGCGTGGGACGGCCACCGTCCCGGCCGCTGCTGGAGCGGCTTTCCTGGCTCTGGGAAGCCCGCACCCCGGCCCTCGTTCCCGCGGCGCTGCTCACGGCCCTGCTGCTGGTGGCTTTCTGGCCGGCACGCCCCGAACAGCCGGTGACCGTGTTCGGTCCGACGTACCGCATCATCTCCACCGACCAGGTGACCCGGAACGCTGCAAAGCAGGCCGAGCACAGTGTCCCGGAAGGCGCCCTGCTGAGCATCGAGCATGCGTTCGTGCAAAAAGGCGTGGCCGCCGGGACGATGGTCAACCGGGAGATCACCGGTCCCAACGGGCCCACGCATCTCGATCCGATCACCGTGGAGCTGATCGATACGGAGAACGGACAATTCCCCGGTATTTCCTTTGCCATGACGCTCAGCAAGCCGGGCCGCTACCGCTTGCGGCTTAGCCATCCGGGTAACGCCTTCGAACCGGTGACCCTGGGGATCGAGATTCTGCAGCACTGACGGATCCGCTGTTGACACGATCTTCCGTTTCGGCAAAACTGTATTCAAGTTGAGAACAGCCGATTCCGGCTGTGCGGAACCACCGAACAACCGAGTCCAGGAGCACGCGACGTGATACGGGATGCCATCCCCAGAAAACGCCATCGCCGCCCTGTCCCCGGGGGACGAGATGCGCTCCCGGCCCTTCTGCTGGCCCTGCTCTTCGCTTTCTCCTGCGGCCCCTCCCTGCTCGTTGACCAATCCCACGTCGACGAAGTGAAGGCCCTCATCGATGACGGCCGCTGGGTCGAGGCCGAGGCCCGTGCCGCGGATCTGCTGCACCGGTCCCGGCCCGGCGAGGGCAACCACGCCCTTGCCCGGGCCGAGGTGATGGCCCTCCACGCCTCGGCCTGGCGCCGGGCCGACCCCGGCAAGCGCCCCGAGGCGAAAGCGCAGGCCGAACAGGCCCTGCGGCTCAAGATCGAGCTGGTGGGCGAAGAACACCCCAGCGTGGCCTGCAGCCTGTATGACCTGGGCATCTTTCACGACCTGATGGGCGAGCGGGTCGACGCATTGGAGGCCTTTCAGCGCTCACTGGAAATCGGCCGCGCGGCATGCGGCCCGGATGACGCCTTCCCGGCCCTGCCGCTGATCCAGCTGGCCTACGACGCGTATTTCACGGATGCCGACCTGGAAAAAGCGATTGCGCTGCTCGACGAAGCCCGGATGATCCAAGAGAAAAACCTGCCGGCCGAACACCCCGACGCGGCCGCAAGGCTCAAGGCCCTGGGCCTGATCCGGCAGTTCTCGGGCGACTACACGGCAGCTCACAACTGCTTCATCAAACATCTTGAAATCCGGGAACTGTGCCAGCGGCCCGACCACCCGTTTATCGCCGAAGCCCACCAGCGGCTCGGCAGCCTGCTCTCCACCCTCGGGGACTATCCCGGCGCCCGTCGGCACGAGGAACGGGCCCTGGAGATTGATCGGGCCAACCACGGGCCGGACCACCTCTTCATCTCGCACAGCCTGACAGGATTGGCCAACCTCTACCAGGGGATGGGCGATCTCGACCGGGCGGAACAGTACTACCGCCGGTCCCTGGAAATACAGGTCGATCATCTCGGCAACACCGATGCCTCGGCGCTCCAAACAGAAAAGCACCTGGCCATCCTCCTGCGCAGCAAGGGCGAATATGAGGAGTCCGCAGCGCTGTTCGCCCACGCCCTGGAGCACGAAACGGGTGCAGACCGCTATTCGCTGATGAACAGGGTGCAATTGCTCAATCGCTACAGCAGCGTCCTGTTCCTGCTCGGCCGCAGGGATGAGGCCGACGCCTCGATCCGCAGTGCCCTCGACCTGGCCGAAAGCCGACTGGGAGATGGCCACCCCTACACCCGGGAAGTGATGCTCAATCTCGCCTCCTTCCTCGCCATCCGGGGAAAGATGGATTCGTCGGACGCACTCTTTCGCCAGGCTCTGGCTGGATATGACTCGATCCCCGGAGGGACGCGGGGAATTCGGATCTACGGTCTCACCGAACACGCCACGGTCCTCGCCGCCCTCGGACGGCAGAATGAGGCCCTGGAATCGGCCCTGCTGGCCCAGGCACTGGCCCGCGACCACCTGCAGCAGACGGCACGTTTTCTCGAAACCAGCCTCGCGCTGAAATACGCGGCCAGCTGCGTGGACGGCCTGCACACCGCCGCGGCCATCGTGACGAACAGTGCCACGGCGGTTCCCCAAACGGCAACGAACCGGGTGGCCGATGCCATCATCCGCTCCCGGGCCCTGGTCCTCGACGAGCTGGCCACACGGGCCCGGATCGTCCAGGAAACCAGCGATCCGGAGATCGCCGATCGACACCGGGAGCTTCAAGCCGCTTCTCTGCACCTTGCCGATCTGACAGCCCGGGACGCGGCCTCCGCCTCCGCTGAAATCACGGAAGCCACGGCCCGGAAGGACCTGGCCGAGCGGCGCCTGGCCGAGGCAAGCCTGGGCTACCGCCGGCAGCAGCAGTCTTCAACAGGCCTGGAGCAGGTCCGGGACTCTCTGCCGGCAGACAGTGTCCTGGTGGCCTACCTCCGCTTCTTCGACGCTTCGCTGGCCGACCACGGTGAAGATGACGGAGAAAGCGACAGCTACCTCGCCATGGTGCTCCCCGGCCCCGATGAGCCGGCCCGGATCATCGACCTCGGAACGGCCGAGGAGATCGACCACCTGGTGCTCGAGTGCCGCAGGGAACTGGTCAAGGGTATTGCCGCCGACGTACCGGGCCTCGGTCTCGAAAACAGATACCGCAAGGCCGGCACTGCGCTGCGCTCCAAAATCTGGGATCCCGTTCACGCCGAACTGGAAGGGGCAGATACCATTTTTCTCGTCCCTGATTCGGCCCTGCACCTGGTCAGTTTCGCGGCGCTGCCCATCGGCGACGAGCACTATCTCGTCGAGGAGAAGGCGGCCATCCACTACCTCTCGGCCGAACGCGAATTGGCCGATTGGGCCGAGGGGAAGCGGCTCCGGCCGGCCGACATCGATTTGCTGCTCTTCGGAAATCCTGATTTCGGAACCAGCTCCGGGGGGCAGGAATCGACCGGTGCCGAACGCCTCCGATCAGCGGACGGGCTGCAGCTGCGCTACGCCGGCCTGGAGTTCGCGCCACTCCCGGGGACCAAGGACGAGGTCGAACAGGTGGCCGCACTCTGGCAGGCCCTGGCCAGCGAACATGGGGGAGAGACCGGAGCGCCGGTGGCGTTCACCGGCGGGCAGGCCGACGAATCCACCTTCAAGCGCAAGGCGCCTGATTCCCGTGTGGCCCACCTGGCCACGCACGCCTTTTTCATTGAGCCGGAGAGCGGCACCACAACTGATGCCATCAAACCACAGCGAATCCAGACCGGTCAGCGGGAGTTCAACCTGGCCCGGCCGGACGAGAACCCGCTGCTCCGTGCCGGCCTGGCCCTGGCCGGGGCGAACCGCCGCGGATCGAACGGGGAAAACGGCATCCTCACGGCCGAGGAGATCGTTTCCCTCGATCTCGGACGGGTGGAGCTGGCCGTCCTCTCGGCCTGCGACACCGGCCTGGGCACCGTCCAGTCCGGGGAGGGGGTCTTCGGTCTCCGCCGGTCATTCCGGCTGGCCGGCGTGGACACGGTGATCAACTCGCTCTGGCCCGTGGAAGACGTCTCCACGGCTCAATGGATGCAGGAATTCTACCGGTCCCGTTTCGAGGACCGTGAAGCAACCGTCGAGGCGGTCCGCCGGGCCAGCCTCGCCATTCTCGAAAGCAGGCGCGGAGCGGGCCAGAGCAGCCACCCCTTCTTCTGGGCCGCCTTCGTCGCCGCCGGAGATTGGAGGTGATGCCTGTCCCACGCCCGCCACACGAAACGATGTGAGAAGAAAGAGGAGGACAAGACATGTCCGGACCCTTGACACCGGCAGAAGGTTCTTTCGATGAAGAAGGGCGCTACATCCCCTCGGAAGCGGAGCGGGAGAGACTCAGACTCTGTTTCGACGAGAATGAAGCCAACAACCAGGAAGACCGTGTTTACCTGCCGGTCCTCATGCACATTGGCTGTCCGGACCCCGGCCCCAACCCGATCCTGAACCGGAGATGCGAGAAATTCTTTGTCGATCAACGCCGCCCCATCATTGATGAACCCGAGGGACCGGTCACATGAGTGATCCGCGGTCACAAGTCTCAGAATACGTGACCCACCGCCGGCTCGAACTGATCCTCCTGGCCACCGAACGGTGCAATTTTCGCTGCACGTACTGCTACGAGCAGTTCGACCATGGGAGGATGGAGCCGGCGGTGGTTGAAGGGGTCAAGCGGCTCCTCTCCGCCAGGTCCAGCGAGCTGGACGTTCTGCGTCTGGCCTGGTTCGGCGGCGAGCCGCTGCTGGCCCGCGGTGTGATCCGCGACGTGATGGGCCATGCCCGCGCCCTGTGCCGATCCCACCCGCAGCTGCAGTTCTACTCGGACATGGCCACCAACGGCTGGCTGCTCACCCGGGGGGTGTTCGATGAACTGGTCGATCTTGGCGTGGCCACCTTCCAGGTCACTTTCGACGGGCCGCGGGAATGGCACGACCGACGCAGGCTGAGGATCGACGGCAAGGGCAGTTTCCACCGCATCTGGGCCAACCTCCAGTCCATTCATCAGAGTGATCGTGAGGCGCTCATCCAGGTCCGGGTCCACGTGGATGGGGAGAATTACACGGACATCCCCCGCTTCCTCGAACATTTCGAGACGGAATTCGGCAGGGACAATCGTTTCATCCTCTTCATCAGGCCGGTCTCCCGCCTCGGGGGCTGCGGTGACGACCAGCTCGATTTCCTCGACACCGACAGTGACGCCGGACCGATCGCCGACCTCCGCCGAAAGGCCGACCGCTGCGGTCTGAGCCAGATCGGCGATGAGCAGCTGAGCCCGATCTGCTATGCCGCCAAAGCCAATACGCTGGTCATCCGAGCCGACGGTCGGGTGAACAAGTGCACCGTGGCGCTGGAACGCCCCGAGAACCAGGTGGGCCGGATCGATGCCCGCGGAAAACTCGCCCTGGACCAGGAGCTGATGCGCACCTGGATCCGCGGCGTGATCAGCGGCGATGACGAAGCGCTTTCCTGCCCGATGAACGACTTTCCCCGCATCACCATGTAACCAAATCGGCGCATTCCTCGTTATATCCCCTGAAGGGACAACTGTGACCGCTTGACCAATAAAGGGGAAATCGCCATGTCGAACGCCATCCGCCTGATTCCCGCCGCGCTGCTCATCGTGCTCATGGCCACCCCAGCCTGCAGCCTGCGCGGCCCGGAGAAGATCCGCCGCCAGATTTCGCAGTCCACCGGCACCGAGTATTCGAAGGAAATCGGCATCACCCTCGGCCGGGTGGGCCTGGCCGTGGCCCGCATGGCCATGGACGAAGAGGACGAGGAACTGAAGGTCCTCGAAAACCTGACCAAGATCCGGGTCGGGGTCTACCAGGTGAAGAATCGACCCGAAAACCCTGGCCAGATGGAGCTGGGGCAGATGACCATGGCCGACTGGGAGCCGATGGTGAGGATGAACCAGAGCGACGAGAACGTCCTCGTCATGCTCAAACGCAAAAAGGGTGAAGTGCGGCAGATGCTGGTGGTGGTCAACGACAAAGACGAGCTGGTCATCGTGCGCATGAAGGGTCGGCTGGACAGCGTCCTCGAGCAAGCCGCCCGGCTGGGCGAAAAAAAGGCCCGACAGAACGCCGATCGGACCTGATCCGTCGGCCCGCTCCATTTCCCCTAGATATCCCCGTGATAACAGCGTAGATACTCCCGAGCCGCCCCGGGGCGGCCGGGGGCCGCGTATGCCGGTCGGATTTTACTTTGACAGCAAGCCCCGATTCCTCTATCCTCTTGTGGTTTTGAACGGCCCGACAGGGGCCCAAGGCGGGTTATCGGGGATATGAAGTACTGGCGCAAGGTCCACATCTTCTCCTTCGGCTACTTCAAGCTGGTCAGCCTGGTCACCAGCACCCTGCTGCTGATCATCGCCCTCACCGGCATCCTCTACAACCACCACCACGATTTCGAGTTCCTGAGCAAGGGCCGGGTGCCCACCAGCATCCTGCCCGACAAGTACCAGGAGCGGCTGAACGACGTGCGCGAGGCCCAGGGCATTGCCGACCTCTTCCCCGAGGAGGCGGACAGCGTACCGGTGATGTGGGTTGTCATCGACCTGCACAACGGCGAGTTCTTCGGCGGCTTCTGGGGCCGCATCTTCTACGACCTGCTGGGCGGAGCCATGGCCGTGCTCTCGGTCACCGGCATTTACATGTATTTCAAGGTTCGCAAGCGGAGCCGCTGGTAGCCTCCGGTTGCACGATATGGCATGATCAAGGAAGCATCTGTTTTAACCAGGAGGATTTCCCGATGAAGCTGATCGCCAAACTGTCCGTTGTCGCCCTGGCCTTCGTTCTCTCCCTCGGCGCCTACGCCGGCCCAGAAAAAGAAGCGACGGACAAACCGCTGACCCTTTCCGAGCTGGCCGCCGGCATCGACACGCTGGAAAAGAAGGAAATCGTGATCACCGGCACGATCATCGGCGCCTGCAAGAGCGGCTGCAAGATGTGGATCGCCGAAGGTGACTACAAAGACGGCGACCTCCACGCCCTGGTGCGGGCCAAGGATGACGCCTACAAGTTCGAAACCGACGCCACCGGCAAGGCGGTGACCCTCACCGGCTACGCCGTGGCGAAGAAGATGGACTACTGCGCCGAAAAGGGCGAGCTGAAAGAAGGTGAGTCCGACGACTGCGCCAGCCCGGTGGACGGGAAGAAAGATGACCAGGCCTGCGAAGATCCCACGAAGACGAAAGAAACCAAGCTGGAAATCACTTTCTTCGCCACTTCCGTCGAGTACGGTGACTAATCGTACCATGGAACACTGATCGGTAAAAGGCCGGTCCCCCGGGGCCGGCCTTTTTACGTACACCCCGCCCCTGCCCCGACCCGCGATCCGATCTCCCGCCATTACAAGATGATAAGCGTCGAACCGATGTCGGTGAAATCCGTATTGATTTCCGATGGAACTCGCTGAAAGGAGCCTTCATGACCAGGAAAAGACTGTTCATCATCGTCATCGCACTGATCGTCGTCGCCGCCGGAGTGGGCGGCTGGCTCACCTTCATAAAAACCGAGGAAACCGGCCTGCAGGTGGAGACCAGTCCGGCAGAGAACATGTCGATCATCGAAACAGTCAACGCCACCGGCCGGATCCAGCCCGAAACCCAGGTCAACATCAGCGCCGATGTCAGCGGCAAGATCATCCGCCTCGAGGTCGAGGAGGGAGACCGGGTGGATAAAGGCCAGTTGCTGCTGGAACTGGACCGGGAGCGGCACCTCGCCGCGGTGGAGAGCAGCGAGGCCAATCTTCGCATGGCCCAATCGAACTCCAATGTCACCATGGAGAACATGGCCAAGACGGAAAAAGACCTGGCCCGCGTCCGAGAACTCTTCGACCGCGAACTCGAGACCCAGGCCAACCTCGACGCGGCCCAGGCGGCCTACCAGGCGGAGAAGGCCCGCTACCAGTCGACCCTGGACCAGGTGGAGCAGGCCCGGGCGGCGTTGAAACAGAGTAGCGACGACCTCTCCAAGACCCGCATCTACTCGCCGATGGACGGCACGATCAGCCAGTTGAACAAGGAAGCGGGCGAGATCGCGGTGGGCTCGCAGTTTCAGTCCGACGTGATCATGGTCCTTTCCAACCTCTCGGGGATGGAAGCGCTCGTGGACGTGGACGAGAACGACATCGTCTCCGTATCTCTTGGTGACGCGGCAACCATCGAGGTGGACGCCCTGCCCGACACCGAGGCGAAAGGCGCGGTGACCGAGATCGCCAACAGCGCCAAAATCTCCGGCCAGGGCACCACCGACCAGCGCACCGAGTTCGAAGTGAAGATCACGGTGATCGATCCGGTGACCGAACTGCGGCCGGGAATGACCTGCTCCTGCGACGTGGTTACCGAGACCCGTGAGGCGGCGCTGGGCGTGCCGATCCAGTGCGTGGCGGTGCGCACCGTGGAGCAGCTTCAGGGGGACGCTGAGGACGGGGAAACCGAATGGCAACCGGACAAGGAGGGGTTCGTGGAGATCGTCTGGGTCGTCCGGGACGGCCGGGCCTGGGCCCGCCAGGTAACCACCGGCATCCAGAGCGACACGCACATCGAAATCGTCGAGGGCCTCGAGGAAGGGGAAGACGTGGTCACCGGCAGCTATCGCGCGATCAGCCGTGACCTGCGGCACGGGGCCGAGGTGCTGCAGGCCGAAACCGGCGACGAGGGCGGAGAAACGACGACCGGGGAATAGCCGGACAAGGGGGGACCCGATGACCGTAGAAGTGCGAGAGCTGGTGAAGACCTACCGCATGGGCGCCGTGGAAGTGCCGGCGCTCAGGGGCGTGAGCTTCGACGTGGCACGGAACGAGTACGTGTCGATCATGGGGCCCTCGGGCTCGGGAAAATCGACGATGATGAATTTGCTCGGCTGCCTCGACACGCCGACGTCCGGCAGTTACCGGCTCGACGGGCAGGACGTGAGCACGCTGAAGGAAGACCAGCTGGCCGATATCCGCAACCGCATGATCGGCTTCGTCTTCCAGACCTTCAACCTCATCCCGCGCACCGATGTCTTCTACAACGTGGAACTGCCGCTGATCTATGGCGGGATGACTCGCGGCAAACGCAAGCCGCTGGTTGAGGAGGCCATCGAGGCCGTGGGGCTCACCGCCCGCATGCGCCACAAGCCCACCGAGCTCTCCGGGGGCGAGCGCCAGCGGGTGGCCATCGCCAGGGCGCTGGTCAACAAACCCTCGATGATCCTCGCCGACGAACCCACCGGCAACCTGGACAGCGCCACCGGCGAAGAGATCATGGCCATCTTCAGCCGGCTTCACGAGCAGGGCAACACGATCCTGCTCGTGACCCATGAAGCAGAGATGGCCCGGCACACCCATCGCGTCATCCGCCTGCGGGACGGACTGATCGAAAACGACGACCCGGTGCCCCACCGGCCGGAGATGAAGGTCGCCATGTGAGCATGCTCCACGAAACAGCAGAATCGCTGCGCATCGCGTTCGCGGCGGTGAGGGCCAACACCTCCCGCGGCGTGCTGACCACCCTGGGCATCATCATCGGCATCCTCGGCGTGGTGACCACGATGACCGCGGCCAACGGGCTCTCCAACTCCTTCAAGGAGAGCGTCTCGGTGCTCGGCTCGGACGTGCTCTACATCTCGCGCACGCCCTGGGTCCACACCGGCAGTTTCTTCGATTTCCGCAACCGCCCCCGGGTGGACCTCAAGGATGCGCAAGGCCTGGATCGGTCGCTGAGCCGGGCGGCGGTGGTCAATCCCACCGCCTTTACCAGGCGCCCGCTGAAGTACCTCGGCGAGACGATGGACAACGTCGACGTCGTCGGGACCACCGACAAGCAGATGCGGGTCTCCAGCGCCATGCCGGAGCTCGGGCGGTTTATCAGTCCCTACGATGTAAACTACAAGAAACGGGTCTGCGTCATCGGCCGCACGCTTCACGAACGGCTCTTCGACTACGCCGACCCACTGAACAAGACGCTGAAGATCGGCCGCCACAACTATCGCGTGGTGGGCGTGATGGAGAAACAGGGCTCCGCCGGCTTCTTCGGCGGCCCCGACTTCGACAGTCAGGTCCTGGTCCCGATCACCAGTTTCGCCTCCTGTTTCGGCATGGCCAACCGCGACCTGGACATCGCGGTCAAGGCCCCGCCCGGCGAACGGCTGGAGGACTTCGAGTTCGAGGTGATCGGCGAGATGCGCAAGATCCGCGGCCTGCGCCCCACCGAGGGCGACAACTTCGCGATCAACAAGATGGACGCCCTGGTGGCGATGTTCAACAACGTGATGGGCGTGGTGGTGCTCATCGGCATGTTGATCACCGGCATCTCGCTCTTCGTCGGCGGCATCGGGGTGACGAACATCATGTTCGTCTCGGTCACCGAACGCACACGGGAGATCGGCATCCGCAAAGCCATCGGGGCCAGGCGCCGGGCGATCCTCTCGCAGTTTCTCATGGAGTCATCGGCGATCTGCCTCGCCGGCTGTTTCGTCGGCCTGGGCCTGGCCTACGGGACCACGACGCTGATCGATCGCCTGCTCATGCCGGCCAGCATCTCCCCGGGCATCGTCCTCGTGGCCGTCGCCGTGTCGCTCTTCGTCGGACTGCTTTCCGGGCTCATTCCGGCGCTCAAGGCCTCGCGGCTCAAGCCGCTGGAGGCGTTGCGCTATGAATAGCGCCGAGGAGGATTGAACCGTGCAGTGGATCGAAGCCCTGAGAATGGCCCTTTCCTCCATCCGGGCGCACAAGCTGCGCTCGTCGCTGACCCTGGTGGGCATCATCGCCGGCGTGGCCTCGATCATCGCCGTGATGACCGGCATCTCGGTGATTCAGAACACCATGGAGCAGGAGATGAGCGTACTGGGCACCACCACGTTCCAGGTCCAGAAGTGGCCGGCGGGCAACTTCAACAACGACGTGGACTGGGCGGCCATCCTGCGGCGCGCGCCGGTAACCCTGGCCAACTGCGACGCCGTGCGCGAGAACGTGGAAACTGTCGACCTGGTGGGAGCCGAGCTGTGGCAGATCGGTTCGGTCACGGTGAAGTATCGCGGCGAATCCACCGAGTCACGGATGACGGTCTGCGGCGGCACCCCGGAATATCCGCCGAACAATACCCACTACGTGGAGCAGGGGCGCAACATCAGCGACGAGGACGTCAAGGTGGGGCGCCGGGTGGCGGTGATCGGCTACGAGATCGCCAACCAGCTCTTCCCCTTCACCGACCCGGTTGACAAAACGGTCAAGATCGACGGGCACAAGTTCACCGTGGTGGGCGTGTTCGAGGAGAAGAAATCGGCCATGGGCGGCGGCTTCGACAACTACGTCCTCATGCCGGTCTCCGCCTTTCAGAAGATCTACGGAATGCGCGACGGCCGTGGAAACCTCCGCTCGGTGAACATGACCGTGCGGGCGAAATCCCCGGAGTTGCTGCAGGACGCCATCGAAGAGACCCGGGCGGTGCTGCGCATGGACCGCGGCATTGACCCGCGGGAAGAGGACGACTTCACCATCTTCACCAACGACAGCAACATCCGCCAGTTCAATGATGCCACGGCCGGGGTCAAGGCCGGTGCCTTCGTCATCGGCATCATCGCCCTGGTGGTGGCCGGCATCGGCATCATGAACATCATGCTCGTTTCGGTCACCGAACGAACGAGGGAAATCGGCATTCGCAAGGCCCTCGGCGCCAAACGGCGACAGATCCTCTGGCAGTTCCTGCTGGAAGCGGTGATCCTCTGCAACATCGGCGGCGTCGCCGGCGTTGCCCTCGGGTTCGGCCTGGGCAACATCGTCACCCTCTTCACCCAGTTCCCGGTGAACATTCCCCTCGACTGGGCCGTGCGCGGACTGCTCTTCTGCACCAGCGTCGGCCTGACCTTCGGCCTCTGGCCGGCGTTCAAGGCCTCCCGCCTGGTCCCGGTGGAGGCCCTGGGCTACGAGTAGCCCGGCTCATTCCCAATTGCCGGGCCCGGGCAGGTTGACGTGCATGGCGGTCAGCCCCCGGGCGGGGTTGAAGCGCTTCTCGCACACCTCGATCCAGGCGATGAACTCACCGAGATCGAAGGGCTTGTGAAAGGTCCGGCAGCCCAGGCGCCTGGCCCGCTCCAGCTCGGCATCGGTCCAGCCGCCCGACATCACCGCCGTGCTGGCGGTGAGCCCCCGGCAGCCGAAGTTGACCTGGTTCTCGATGAAATCGAGACCGCTCATCCCGGGCATCTGCAGGTCGGTGATGAACAGGTCGCTGCACTGCCAGTCCTCGGGACAGCGACACTGCTCGTTGAGCAGGATCGGGCAGTGGAACGGCTCGGGAAAGGCGAAGACCCGGTGCCCCCGCTCCTCGAGAACATCGGCCACCAGGCTCCTCACCCTGTCGTCATCGTCGATCAATACCACGCGCATGTCCATCGTCAGCCCTCCAAGATAATGATCGACTAATTATATCAACTTTAAAGTCGTGATGTGGCGAAAATCGAAGGATGCCCACTCGATTGTCGCCGCAGGACGCTATTCGGTGCCGCGGGCATCCGTCCGCCAGTCGCGGAGCAGCAGGCGCAGTTCGTCCACTGTCCCGGGATGCCGGGCGGCCACGTTCTCCTGCTCCAGCGGGTCCCTTTCGAGGTCGAAGAGCTCGACCTGGTCGCCATGGGAGGTACGGACGAGCTTCCAGGGGTAGCGGACCACCATCTCCGCCTTGCCGACGTTGGGCCATTCAATGCTGTCCGGCGGTCCAGTCTCCATGGGCAGGCTGGCTTCGGCAAAGGCCGGCCGGTAGCCTTCCGGCCCCACTGCCGGCTCCTGGCACCCCGGGGGCGGGATGAGCACCGTGCCTTCGCTTCCCGGCGGGGCGGCCGCCCCGCCGGCGGCGAGCAGCGTGGGGAAGATGTCCAGCGTCTGCACCGTGCGCACCACCGTGCCCGGCGGGACGAGCAGCGCCTCGGGGTACCGGATGATCAGGGGCACTCCCACGCTCGCCTGGCGCAGGGCGCGTCCATGGCTGAAGCGTTTCTCGTCCCCGGTGGGCGATTCTCCGCGGGAAGCGGTGATCACCACCAGGGTCCGCTCACGGAAACCGGGTCGCTCCAGTGCCTCGAGCAGCCGGCCCAGCCAGTGGTCGAGGTCGGCGACTTCACCGTTGTAGATGTCGACCATCCGCTGCAGGTCTTCCACCGACGGGCCAGGCCCGGGCCCTTGCAGGGCATCCCGATCGGCCATGCGGCCATCGGCCGGCCCCCGGCAGCCATCACCGTGGATCGTGTCGCAGGGCGGAGGCGACTGGTCGGGGAAGCGCGGGCCGGCGAAATGGACCCAGAGGAAGAACGGCTCCGCCTCTCCGTACCCTTCGAGCCGGTCGATTGCGGCATCGGTGGTATGTTCCGCCCGCCGCTCACCGGGGTTGGTGCCCGCGGTTTCGAGCGCCTCGTCGTAGGCCTCGAACCCCCGGGCCAGCCCCATGGTCGATGCCAGTGCGTCGGCGGAAACCACCGCCGCCGTGGCATAGCCCCGGTCCCGAAGCAACTCGGCCAGTACGGAAACGTCGGCGGGCAGGGGGGAGCCGTTCCGCGGCACCCCGTGACCATGCGGGTAGCGGCCGGTGAGCATGGTGGCGTGTGAGGGGAGGGTTGCATTGCTCACGGTAAAGGCCTGTTCGTAGCGCAGTGCTCCCTCGGCGAAGCCGTCGATGTTCGGCGTGCAGGCCCGCTGATAGCCGTAGCACCCGAGGCGGTCGGCACGCAGGGCGTCGACGGTGATGAGCACGAGGTTCCAGCGTTCGGGCTCCTCCCCTCCCCCGCAGCCCCATCCAGCAGGAATAAAGACCAGGAACAGCGCGGCGGCCAGTGTTGAAAAACGCCGGAATCGGGTGATCTGAATGTGCCTGTCAGCCATCATGGCCCCCCTTGACGAGAAACGTATATCCGGCAGCACGCCTGCCGACGATTCGGCGGCCACCAAAGGATAGTAATCGGCTGTGACGAGGTCAAGAACGGCCGTGGGCCTTGGAAGAAAGGACGGGGAGGGCGAGGGTGAATCGCCCTCCCCGGGTAGTAGTCCCGGTTTACGGCAGGACGCCGTTCACCGTGCAGACCTCAACGGCTGTGTCGCCCGAGACGGGGTACGGGGGCTGGTTGTACGGGGCGGGGGTCACGTCCTCGGCCACCAGGGTGAAGACGTTGGCGCCCACCAGCGTGGCCAGCCCGGGAAGATTCTGGCTCCAGGCGGTGCTGAAGCTGCCGCCGGCGGCGACATTGGTGAAACCGGCGCGCCAGTTGTTGATCGGCGAGCCGTTGCCCGGGGCCACGTTGATCCGCGCGGCCATGCGGCGGGTGATCCCGGTGTAGGTGTTGTCCAGGGCCACCGTGATCTGGGTGGCGAAGGGCAGGGTGCCGCTGTCGGGCACGCAGGTGATCGAGGCGGCCACCGTGCCGGGGGCCGGGCAGACCACGCCGGGAGACCCGATGTCGGCCCCGTCAAAGGCGCCCACCATGGTCACGTCAATGGCCCCGTCGGTGCCGGCCACCGAGAGGGACCAGTTGATGCCCAGATCGTTTGACACGCTGTCCAGGGCGTCGCAATTGACGTAGATGCTGGGTCCGCCGGGATAGGGGTTGGGCCAGTCATTGGCCGTGGGGTAGCTGTCGTCGTAGTTAACCACGTCCACCGCCGTACCGGTGGCGTCCACGAGGGTGAGGATCTCGCTGGTCGCGCTGGGGCTGTTGGAAAGGCTGTTCAGGCCGTCACCCCAGTTGTCCAGCGGGTAGACCTGCGAAGCGGCAGTGCCCCAGGCCGCCTGGAAACCGGCCACGGTCTGGCCGGGGCTGGTGCCGCCCAGGGTGTCCGGGCCGGGGATGAGCACCACCGCTTCGCCGGGGGCGATGCTGGTGCCGGCGGGGATCGGGCCGGTGGTCAGCCAGGTTTCCACCGGGTCCTCGTCCATCAGCATCCAGCCACTGATGTCCACCGCGCTGGCGCCGTAGTTGTAGATCTCGACGAACTCAACCAGGTTGATGTAGTCAGGGGAGCTGCCCTCGCTGCTCAGCGGGTTGTACATGATCTCGCTGATCATCACCGAGGGGACGTCGTCGCAGGTCACCGTGTCACAGGTTACGCCGTCGCCCTGGTAGATGCCGCCCATCAGTTCGGCGAGCGCCGCTTCAATCTCTTCCATGCACTGGCCAGCGATGCAGGCGGCGCCGGTGGGCGCAGTCTGGCAGTCGTTGTCCAGGCCGGGCGTGTCGTCGCCCAGCGCCTGGTCGTACTCGCCGGCCACCCAGCCCTCGGGACAGCGGAAGGGATGGGAGGGGACGAAACCGTCATCGGGGCCGATCTCGTTTGTGCAGTAGTAGCAGTCGCCGCTGCCCACGGTCTCCACCAACGCGATGCAGTCCACCACCGAGGTCCAGGGTGCGACATCGAGGACGCAGTCGTCGTCGGTGTCCAGGTCGTCACCCACCGTCCCGGTCCAGCCGTCCACCAGCAGGTGGGTCACGTTGTCCGAGTTCTCGAAGTCGAGGGTGGTGGTCAGATCGGCCAGGCCGAGGGTGAAAGTCGACTCGGCGGCGACAAAGAAGCCGTTACCGTCAAGGGCGTACCCGGTGAGATCCGTGGCGTTCTCCACCACGCCGCTGCCGGCGCTGCCGTCGCCGATCACCACGTAAGTCAGTCCATCCAGCGACTCGCCGGGCGTACCGGCCAGTTCGAAGTACTCGTCATCGTCATTGCTCGGCTGGTCGATGCGGATCTCGTTGATCAACACATCCGCGGACAGGCCAGCGGCAAACAGGAACACGCACGCCACCACAAACATTCTGTACGTAGCCATTTTTTCTCTACCTCATCAGCTTTTCACGTGGGAAGTTCAGTCATTCTTCTCTAGAAGAACCGGCCCTGAGGGCCGGCGCACCCGTTGGTCAACGATCCTCGGTCCCTGCACCTCCTTTCTCCATGCTGTGAGCAGATTGTTCGAGTCGGATGTGATTCGCTGTGGAACTTTGGGAACTATGAAGCGGGAAATTGAAGGTCTGTTGAATCGCCGATGTGGAATCGGCCACAGGACGGTGAAATGGGATTGAGCAGGCGGTTGGGGTTCGTTGAAGACCCTGGATTGCTTCGGCGGCGGGGATCGGAGAGAATGGAACGCAAGCACTCGACGGTCGTTCAGCGATTCGATACGCAGCACACGTGATCACCACAAGGAGGCTGACGTGACCAAGCCCATCACCCGCCGCAGCTTTCTCCGCCGGGGCACCGGCATCTGCGCCGCCACGCTGATCGGCGGGCGGGCCCTCTCAGGCCTGGGCCGGGCTGACGACAGCCCCGCACCATCGAAGGGTGCCGCGGATAACCCATCCACGCCCCCGGCAGAAGCCGTCCCCGATCTGGCCGTGGTGCACGGCCGTGACCGCCGGCGCCAGGCCCTGGAAGCGGTGCGGCTGCTCGGCGGGATGGAAACCTTCATCAGCCGGGGTTCAAAGGTCTGCCTGCTGCCCAACGCCCAGCGCAGCAACCCCGGCACGTTCACCAACCCGGAGATCGTCCGGGCGGTGGCCGAGATGTGCCGCGAAGCCGGGGCGAAAGAGGTGGCCGCGGTGAGTTGGCTCCCCGAAACATCATGGAAATCCACGGGCCTGGACCGGGCCCTGACCGCCGCCGGGGCAACCCTGCGAATGGTGGACCGCACCGATGAGTCACTGTTTCGCGAAATCAATGTTCCGGGGGGCGTGGCGCTGAAAAAAGCGCGGGTCATGACGATCTTCTACGAGTATGACGTGCTGGTCACCCTGCCGATCAGCAAGGACCATGCCGGCAACCGTTTTACCGGCACCTTGAAAAACATGATGGGCCTCAGCTCGCCGAAAACCAACCGCACCTTCCACACCGGCAATTTCAAGAATGACGACATCGAGCACCTCGACCAATCCATCGCCGACCTGAATACGGTGATCCGGCCGGCGCTCTGCGTGGTGGATGCCACCGAATTCATCATCACCAACGGCCCCTTCGGCCCCGGGGAACTCCACCGCCCGCACAAGGTGGTGGCCGGCGTCGACCGTGTGGCCGTGGACGCCTACTGCGCGTCGCTCTGGGGGCTCGACCCGTCTTCGATCATCATGATCGAGCGGGCCCGCCGGCACGGCCTGGGCCGCCTGGACGTCGCGAAGCTGATGGTCAAAGAGGTGTCCGTCTGAGACTGGAGCAACGATGAACAGCCCCCTGCTGAAACTTGTGCTTGCCGTCGCGGTGGCCGCCGGAGCAGCAGCGGGCTGCACACAACACCGAACGGCGACCATCCCGGCCCATGCGGCGGCCCAGCCGACCGGACTGCCGGACCTGCCCGGAACCGTCGACGGCTGGACTGCGGTGGGAGCGGTGCAGCACTATGCCGCGGACGACCTCTACCTCTACATCAACGGCGGGGCGGTAAACTGGATCGAGTGCGGATTCCGGCAGGTGGCGGCCCGGGAATATGCCCACCGCGACGAGAACAGGCTGATGCTCGAGATCTACGAAATGGTCAGCGAGAGCGCTGCCGCCTGCATCTATGATCGCCGGGACGGCTCCGGCGGTGAAACGCTCGGCCTCGGCGATGAAGGGCGATGCTACGAGTATTACCTCGAATTCCGAAGCGGCCGCCACCTGGCCACCATTACTTCCCTCACCGCATCAGCCTCCCGGGCCCCGGAGCTGGTGGAGTTCGCTCGCCAGGCGGCTCTTCTGCTCGATTCGGACCAGTCCTGAACCGATGTACAATCGGGTAGCTAGGGGCGGTCACCCGCCCCCGGCTCCCACACCACCGGACGTACCGTTCGGTATCCGGCGGTTCATCAAGTGCTCGCAAGCCTGCGGTGCTCTTCGATGAGGCTGAGCAAACCCGTTTTCCGCAGGTAGGATGTGGGGATGGCCTGGTTCATATGACTGGCCCTGGCGTTCCACCAGGGTCCCCTGCCATTGCCGGCAGAGATCCGAGCCCGTTCCCTTGCGATCCCCCGC